>Ga0105249_10000988_pt1 | contig 25199 bp, 23 predicted proteins | sample KBSS44metaG_FD_81522 | JGI IMG/M metagenome (GOLD analysis project Ga0105249, IMG submission 81522) | Switchgrass rhizosphere microbial communities from Kellogg Biological Station, Michigan, USA - KBS S4-4 metaG | ecosystem: Host-associated > Plants > Roots > Rhizosphere > Soil | place...
GCGTCAATTTCCTCATCATCGATCGTGTGGCATGAGTATCCATTGTCGAGTGGCGTCAACCGCTGGCCAGCAAACCGCGGAAGTTTCATCCACGGCGGCACAACGGAAACCGACTGAAAGGACCTCGTTTCGTAGAGCCAGCAGCCTTCAATAACCGTAATCGTTGCGATGCCGCGAGCCTGCGCGACTTTGAGAGCACCTTCCTGAAAGCCTTGTGAGCGCCTGTATCGCGAAGCTTACTTTCAAGTGCGAGAATCTCATCGCGAGCTATAGGGCGCCCTTGATGTTTGCACTCCGCGAGAACGATGCACCCCCGAGCATCAATCGCACCAAGACATCGATAGCATACTCACCACCTTGGCCCGAGACTCTGCCTTGATGGGTGAGATGGAACTCATCTAAGCGTTCCGATCCACGGGCAAGCCAGTCGCGCACCTGTAGTTCGAATTCCTTCGGTGTGATCTCAACTGGGTCAGTGGGATTCAAAGGGTCAAGTCGTATCATCGCTAAACCTTCCGGTCTCCGATCATACGCGGTCTCCATCTGTCACGGTGACGGTGTCCACAACCGATTCGCCGCAGACGCCGCGCGGTGATTAACCCTGCAACGTTGAACCACGTTGATCGCGGCCACAATTGCCTTCAGGTTGTCGCTGAGGACAATGAGCTCTACTTTAACCCTTGGGAGGCGTGACGGTGTGTATTATGCTAATAGTGGCATATACGCCGTATGAAGAAAACTCACTTGGTTCGGCGATTCTTTGGACAAAGTGAAGGCGTTTCCGCCCCCTGTTCAAGACGATATCGGGTATGCGCTGTTCGTCGCGCAGATGGGCAAAACCCACCATAGCGCCAAGCCCCTGCATGGGCTCGGCAGCGGCGTTATGGAGATTGTGTCGAAGGACCCGAGCGGAACTTATCGCACTGTCTACACGGTATCTATTAGAGACGTGATTTACGTTGTACACGCGTTTCAAAAGAAGTCGAAGACCGGATTGCGACGCCAAAGACCGAAATCGAGCTTGTGCGGCGACGCCTGCAGCAGTTGAGAAGCGAGGTAAAGAACAGTGAAAAGAAAAACTCCTGAACAACAACCGAGTACGGGCAACGTATTCGCGGACCTCGGTCTGGCCGATGCAGAAGAACACCTGCTGAAAGCCGGCTTGGTGATGAAGATCGATGGGATCATCAGGAAGCGTGGTTTGACCCAAACGGCGGCGGCGCAAGCAATGGGGATCGATCAACCTAAAGTCTCGGCAATCCTTTCAGGGCAGTTCCGCGGTTATTCCGTCGAGCGGTTAATGCGTTTCCTGGTTGCACTTGGGCAAGATGTAAAAATTGTTGTGAAGCCAGGAAAGCGTGGCGGTGCCGAGCTTCGCGTCGCATAGGGCCTTCTGTTCATCGTGGGCTGCCGGAAGTGGGGACGAGGCTGGCATTGACCTCGTACCCAAAGTCCGGGAACTGATCGCGAAGCACCACCGGTAACTAAGAGCTTGTCGTCTATCAACCCGGACTCAGAGAAGCGTCTTTTCGGCGGTTGCCACGGAAAGAAACAGCGTACGGGGCTGGCTGGCGAAAGCCTGAAAACCATGGTGCCGGTAGAATGCGACGGCCTGGTCATCCTTGGCATCCACCAACAGTGCAAGATGGCTGGCGGCGCAAGCAATACGCGGCGCACCGCATCGGCTAACAGCGCTCCTCCCAAGCCACGTCCCCTAAATCTCAGGTCCACCGCCAGACGGCCGATGCGCACAGCGGGCAATGCCGGGTAGCGGGGCAGGCGCTTCGTAATATCGGCCCGGAAGCTGCGGCGTCGGAATGCTCGCCGCCGGCGATCGTGTAGTAGGCAGCTAATTGCCCGGTGGCCGATTCCACGGCGACAAAACACGTGGCGATCCGGCGGCGGATGTCCTGCGTCGCTTGTGTTCGAATATATCGGTCTAATGCCTCTTGGCCACTGGTAAAGGAGTCGAGCCCATGCCCGTCGCTGAGAGCCTCCAGGGGAAACGGCGCACTCATGCGGGGCCGAAGAGATCCTGCCGGCGCGCAAAGGCGCGCCGCAACGCGGGCGTTGGCTCAAGCGGATTCAAGATGGCCTCGGCGAGCTGGCGTTGGTCTTCGACAGACAGTCGGACGATATCGGATTCCTCAATGAAGCGGCAGGCTGCATCGTTGCACAAACGAATGATTGGGTTCGCTCGCGACAGTGGCCCACTTTGATCGTCTGAACTGGCCCACCTGGACAGTTTGAAAGCAGGGGCAGGTCAGGAATTGCCTCGCACTCGACCAGAGTAGACAAGACACCCATCGGAGGTTGAGCCGGGTGCTTTCGAATACGATCTAATCTTCACACACTGGAAGAAGGCTCATCCACTCGGGGAACGGCGAACTCAAGGCCTTGTTGGGGTCGGGAACTTTGAAGAGGTGAACTTGAATCTCGTGACAGAGAAGCCTATATCAGCTAATGTGGAGAAGGAAGGAGCCGCAAGCCATGACCATTGAGATCACAAGACCCGAGATCGAGGCTCTGATCCAGCAGCGTATCCAGAGCGGCGCCTTTACAAGTGCCGAGGATGTAATTCTGCAGGCACTCCGCTCTTTTAATCCTGGGCAGCCTACAGGCGCCGACCTCATCGCCGCTATGCAGGCCTCACCGTATAAAGAGATCAACATCGAACCCACGCGCGATCGCTTGCCGGTGCGTGATGTCACGTTTTAATGGCGTGGCTACTGGATACCAACATCTTGTCAGAGCTTCGCCGGCCAAAGCCTGAACCGAGGGTCGTGGCGTTTGTTACTACCCAGCCATTGGAGCAACTCCATATCAGCGTGGTGACTCTTGCCGAGATTCGATTCGGCATAGAGCTTGTCAGTGAACCCAATGCCGGGCCGAGTTGAACGAATGGCTCACGCACAAGGTCCGTCCTATGTTCGAGCAGCGGGTTCTTCCGATCACCGAGGACATTATGCTCAAGTGGAGAGTGTTGGTTGAAGAAGGCCGGAAAACTGGCCACACATTCTCCCAGCCGGACCTCCTTATCGCCGCGACAGCCATTTACCATGGATTCGCGTTCCTTTTTACGGCCCTTGCATTTAAGCACGATAAAATACATTAGCCTGTTTAAGGATGGCTAAGTGCCAGTCTTGAAAGGAATGTCGACTACAAAATAGCTGCCCGGTGTGGCGGCGTTCACGGCTGAAGCAACTCTGTCGACGTACAACCGGACAGCGCGACGTGCCTAGCTCTAGATCGCCATCTCTTTATAATTCCAGTCACAGGGAGACTTTCTCAACGCGTTCCCGTCTATAATCACAAACTCGAAAAAGAAGCCGACATGCGCCTGCTGTCCGAGGTTACCGCCGATCTTCGATTTACCTTCCGGATGCTGCGGCAGAATCCGGGTTTCTCAGCCGTCGCTATCCTCTCCCTAGCGCTGGGTATTGGGGCAAGTTCCGCCATGTTCAGCCTGATCTATGCGCTCTGGATTGATCCGTATCCCTATCGCGACGCCGATCGCATTGTGAACCTGAGCTTTACGGGGAAACAAGGGCGGCGCGGCACTATGGGGTACTCTCTTGCCGATTATCTAGACCTCAAGCGAACCACGACGACTCTGGAGGATATTGCGGCGCGTGACGGCGCTAATGCGGTGGTAACGTCCGGCCTTCCGGAAAGCATTCGTTCCGTTCTGTTCACACCCAACGCCTTCGAGCACTTCGGCGTCGCGGCGATGTTCGGGCGCACGTGGACCACGAAGGACTTCCCGCAGCCCGCTTCCCCTCCGCGAGTAGCGGTGCTCAGTTACCTGTTTTGGAGCCGCCACTTCAATGGAGATGCGGGTGTGATTGGCAAGACGATAGAACTGGACCACCAACCCTACACCATCCTCGGCGTCGTACCTCCGCGCTTCACCTGGAACGACGGCGATGTGTATCTACCGCTGCCGGTCTCGCCCGATCCGAAGCATTTCGTCGCGCTGATGACGCACGTCAAGAAGGGCGTGAGCCTGGATGCGGTAAACGCAGAACTGCAGGCCAGCACTGAGCAGTTCGCGCGCCGGAGCCCGAACGACTATCCCAACGGGGCGTTTCGCATGCAGGTGCAGACGTTGAACGAGTTCCTCCTCGCTCGATTTTCGGGAACGCTGAAGATTTTGATGGCTGCCGTCGGATTGTTGCTGCTCATCGGATGCGCGAATATTTCCATTCTGCTGCTGGCACGTGCGACCGCCAGGGAGAAGGAAATTGCGATCCGGCTGTCAATCGGCGCGGGCGCGCGACGCCTGGTCCAACAGCTTCTTACGGAGTCCGTCGTGTTGGCGGTCTCCGGCGGACTGCTGGGCGTATTGATGGCATATCGCGGTGTCGCTGCGATTGTAGCGTTGCTACCTCAATATTCGGTCCCGCATGAAGCGGTGATTCACGTCAATGGTCCGGTGGTGCTCTTCACTTTTGCTATCTCGGTGACAACCGGGATCCTGTTCGGGATGGTACCTGCTTTGCAATTGGCCAGGACGAATGTCAATCGGGCGATGCAGGACGGCAGCCGCGGCTCCTCCGCCGGGGCCCGTGGCGGCACGGCACGGAATCTGCTGATCGTGACAGAAGTGGCGCTCACTATTCTTCTTCTCGTCGGCGCCTCCGTGGCAATCCGGAGTTTTCTCGCGCTGAAACGGCAGCCTCTCGGATATGAGCCGGATCACGTCCTAAGCCTGAACATCAACCTTCCCCCGGATCGTTATACGACCTGGGAAACGCGAAACGCCTTTTTCGAACGGCTGATTTCGACGCTGCGAACCATGCCAGGTGTGCGGGCCGCCACCTTTACCGGAACAGCAATGCCGCCGTACATCGGCTTTAACACTGAGTTTGAAATCGCAGGTCAACCAAAATCGGAACAGCAACGCCTGCGGGTCGGTCTGATCGGATCGAGTTATTTCGAGACAGTTGGTATTCCTCTGCTGCGTGGCCGCTTGCTGGAGGAAGCGGAGATCGTCAGGAACGCCCATTTGGCGGTCGTCAATCAGGAACTCGCGCAACGATATTTCTCGGCGGGGCGCGATCCCATCGGCTCCCGCCTTCACGTGCCTGGCATCAAGATTGACCAGAAGGGTATCCTCACGCCGCCATCCGGGGATCAGTGGTTCCAGGTCGTAGGCGTAGTGGGCACCGCCCGCAATCGCGGGTTGCAGGAATCGCCCGAACCGGCTATCTATATCCCGTACAACATGGTGACGGTTCCCGGGGCGATGTTTCTGCTGAAGACTACCGTGGAGCCGCAGTCGCTCATTCATTCCGTCCGCGAGCAGGTGCGAGCAGTGGATTCCGACTTGCCGGTAACACAGGTCCGTACGCTGGAGGATTACTTATCCGAATTTGAGAGGGCTTACCCGCGGTTCAGCACGACACTGTTCAGCCTGTTTGCGGCTGTGGGATTGTTACTTGCCGCTTCCGGGCTCTATAGCGTGGTCTCTTACACGGTGGCGCGCCGGACACCCGAGTTCGGAATCAGGATGGCGCTGGGGGCGCAGCGGCACCATGTGTTGCAACTCGTCTTTGGTTCGATTGGAGTGTTGATGGGTGTGGGAACCACCATTGGTCTGCTCGGCAGTTGGGCGTTAAGCAGTGTGATCGCCCGGTTTATAGAGGGTTGGAACCCGCGTGATCCGATTGCTTATCTGGCGGTTACGGCTGTGTTGGTTCTGACGGGTTTAGCCGCATGCTGGATTCCGGCGCGGCGCGCCACCGGAATTCAGCCGATGGCTGCTCTGAAGCACGAATAGGACTGTCGCCCATCGGAACTGCTCCCGGAGGTCGACCCAAAGCAGCGCACGGGAAGATTCTCATCGGGCAGGATGCGCATGAATCACGATAGCTGGAACCGGTTCGCCCACTGACCTTTCCAGGAATGCTTTCGAGAGCGGGCAAGGCGAACGGCATATCAAATCTTTTCTACGGAGGCAATTGTTGTAGAATATTTTCGTACAGAAAGCCGAAACGGAAAGTTAGTTTATGAGCCTTCTGCAGTTGGTACAGCTCACCGCGTTGATGGAACGCACGGAGGGTAGCGCCGACGTCAGCATCGGACTGGTCGATGGGCCTGTCGCGACGCAGCATCCTTCATTGGCCGGCGATCACATCCGCTCGATTGCCGGAACCGTAAGTGCGAGCTGCGCTCAGCTCGATAGTCTCGCATGCCGACACGGGACGTTTGTAGCCGGAATCCTGTCGGCGACGCGGAGTTCCCCGGCTCCGGCAATTTGCCCTGGCTGCACGCTTCTGATTCGTCCGGTATTCGCCGAGACCTCCACGCGGAATGACCGGATGCCGGCCGCTACACCCGGGCAACTCGCAGCCGCAATCAACGACTGCATCGCCGCAGGCGCCCGCGTTATCAATTTGAGCCTTGGGCTTACACAGCCTTCCATTCAAGGCGATCAGGCGCTGGAAGAAACGCTCAATAGCGCGGCCAGGCGGGGCGTGATTGTGATCGCGGCGGCGGGCAATCAAGCCACCATGGCAACATCCACTGTGACGCGCCACCAGTGGGTTATTCCGGTGGCGGCGTGTGACGAACGCGGCATGCCCATGAATGGATCGAACCTGGGCAACTCGATCGGCCGGCGCGGTTTGAGAGCGCCGGGGCAGAACATAACGAGTCTGGATACAGCCGGCGAAACCTTTACCTCCGGCGGTACCAGCGCGGCCGCTGCCTTTGTGACGGGCGCTGTTGCGCTGCTCTGGTCAGAATTTCCAGCCGCAACCGCCACGCAAATCAAACTTTCAATCACACTGGCCGCGGCATCGCGGCGAGCTTCTGTGGTTCCACCTCTGCTGGACGCCGCGACAGCCCACCGCGTCCTGTCAGCTTCTATCGCGGGGACGGGAAGACTATGACGAAAAAGGAGGAACGACCGCCGCTCCAAGTAAGACTGCCTGGGTTTATCAAGGACGAGGAGATAGGCCTTGGCGATGCGGTCAAACGCACTACCTCGTATTTGGGGATAAGGACTTGCGCAGGCTGCGGCCGACGAGCCGAGGCGCTTAACCGTTGGCTGGTTTTCACGAATCGAAGCTCAAATCGATGAGCTTCCAATCGGAGGAGAGAAGCATGGTGAATCAACGAAGCGAAATGCAGGAGGCGGCGGGCGCAGTGTTCTCGCCGCAGGCATGTGCAAATTGCGGGACTACGGCGGGCGATGCACAGTCGAACGGCGGAGGGACGGGATCTCCCAATTATGTCTATGCCATTGGCCGGATAGAGGCGCGTTTCCCGAACCTCGCCACGGAAAAGGAGTTTACACAAGCGGCGGGAAGGACGGATACAAATGGGAAAACCGATCAGCAGACGTTCCACGCTGTCTTATCGCGCCGCGAGAACCGCTATCTTGCGCGTCAGATGTGCTGGGTTTTGGGCGTTCAGGGCCTGGATACCTACCTGCTGGCTCCGCGTGACCCGATGGATCTTGATCTGTTGGTGGAAGCGATTCGCCCGGCCGCGAGTCCTAATGACATAGACGTTGTGGTTGGGATCCGCGGCCCCATCGCACCGCCGGAAATGTGCAACGGGTTGACCGTGCCGATTGTCGTCGTGGATCAAATCTACTCTTTCGACCGGACTTCGCTCATAAAGGCCATTCCAAAGCCAGAGAAACTGACGGCCGATCGCTTTGAAGCCGCGGCGGAGGAAGTGTTCAGCCGGGTGATGCAGGTTGCGGATAACGCGGGCACGGCCGCCGATCACCGCGCGCTGAACTACCTGGCTATGCGTTACCCCGGCATCTACAGCAAGGCTGCCGAACAGTTCGCGCAGGACTCCTCGCTGACCGGCGTGGAAGTGCAATCCTCGGTGTTGAGCGGTACCCGCAACATCGTCGAGGTCATCTTCTCCTACACAAACCGCAAAAGCGACTTCGTTGAGAAGTTCTTTGCGCGGGTGGATGTGACCGAGGAGTTTCCGTTTATGGTGACGAAGCTGTCGCCATACTATGTCCGATAAAGATCCGATAAAAAAGGGAAAGTGGAGGTGTGAAAATGAACCTACCTGGCTTCACCGCGGAAGCGTCGCTTTACAAAACGAATAACAGCTATCGTGGCTCCGCTGGCGACTTTTCGGCGGATGGAAAGGCTGTGACGCCCCAAGACTGTGGATTTACCAAAGGTCTTGTTTGCGGCACGTTCATAACTGGAGGCGTTGTTGTGTGTACTGCCTCGTGCCTGGCAAGCCCTGCTTTGGGTGGAATCCCGTGCCTGGTGTGCTGGACGGGCTTCCTGGGCGGGCTTTATGGTTTTTGTAGGGATTGTATTCCCGGATGGATGAGATCCCTGCTTGACCTTGCAGAGGGCGGCGGCAGCGGCGGTGGCACCGGCGGCGGTGGTGGTGGCGGCGGAGGCGGGACGCCTAAAGGCCCGTGTGGGTGTCCATTCGGTTCGCGCTGCTGCGGAAAATGCATCAAGATTCCCGGTCAGGGCCTGCAGTGCGATGGCGATTGCGTGCCTAAGGCAATGGCATGTGAGTGATGTGTACACAGCGCCTGTAAGCTTTCGCCTGGCGCTGGGATGCAGCGCCAGGCGAACCAGAGGAGATCGAAATGAACATGCCCGGATTTAATGCCGAATCTTCCATTGGCCCGAGTATGGGCATTTACCGTCAACAGACTCTGGCGCGCCAAGACAACAGGGCGGTCGTTCCGCTGCTCCCGCGAGAGCAGCGATGCACGACGGTTTACTCGGGTTATATTACCTATCCGATGAGGGTGTGCAACCCTCCGGATTTCTCCACGGGAGTGAACCAGACCGGTGATGCCCGAGTCAGCGTGGGATCGAGACTGATCTCCCGGCAAGTGCGGACGGCGCCACTGTCTCCCTTTTGTCGAACCATCAGCGGGCCCTGGCTTGCGTATGTTGTACAGCAGGAATCCTGCGACTTCAGTCAGCCGGATGATTTCTCCTTAACGATCGTTGGGGCACCCCAATCAGTTGAACTGGAGTGGCAGGGAAATCTGGAAGACGTGCCGGGCCCAGTTGGAGCTATAGGAAACCTCAGCCCAAGCATTCCGAGCTGCTTGTGCTGTGGTGCGAGAAAGCAATGTCCCGATGGGTCGTGTGTCCCGTTCCAGGTCTCGTGCGGGAACACTGGTCCCGCGTAAGTCAGCTCTTCACTTCGACGATAATCATCTCCAGCGGCTTGTCGTTGAGGTTTTCTTCCTTGTGGGTCTTGGCGGCGCCCCAGGAAGCCTCGCCTGCTTTGTGCTGCACGGTCTCTACCTTGCCCTGGGAATCCGTACTGCGGACGTTCTGATCCGTAAGCACTACCGATACCCGGTTGAGCACATGCTCGTGCATGGGAATAGATTCGTGCGGACCGACCTTGACACGGATCACGCGGACCTGATCATTTTCAAACTCAAGCTTGTAGTGCTTGGGGTCGACCTTCAAGACATCTTGAGCGCCGGTGACTTTCTTTGCACTGCCGCCGGCCTTCTTTAACTCCACCTCGACGATGTTGAACGGTGTGTCTGTAGTGACTTCGGGAGCATGCATGCCATTGGCGACGCTCCACTTCACTTGCCCCGCTTTCCAATCGAAATTCTCGGGCTTTCTGCCATCCTGGTACTCAAAGCGCTGGCTGCCGGCCTGCATATAAATCATGACGCGGTTGGTTTTGTGCTCGTGAGCCTTGCCTTTGACGTGGGGCTTTTCCAGCGCACGGACCACGTTTACCTGGTCGTTTTCGAATAACTTTGCTGAGGGTTCCGCCGCGGAGGCGGCCAGGGCCGCGCAGCAAAGGAGAATCGATGTTTTCACGCCCTGTATCATATCCCAGTTATCATCCAGGTCCGGCTGTGGAATTCCAATCACCCCACGGGCTCGAGTGACTTCCCACTTTGACATTGACCTCGCGATAGTGGCCCAGGCCGGAGCGGCGGATGTATTCCGCGGCCGGAAGAAAGTCGTCCTTGCGCTTTCTGAGTTCGGCATCGAGGCCGTGATCGAGGCTCGCCTGTAGTTTCCGGGCCTCTGGCTTGCCGATCAGATTGTGCATCTGGTAGGGGTCGGTCTGGTTGTCGTAGAGGAGCCAGGGGCCGCGGATGGAACGGACGTAGGTATGCCGGGGTGTGCGCAGTCCCCGATATTCGGCGAAACCATAGCGCCGGGCTTCGGTGATCGGGACTGCCAGAGTGATCAGCGCGGCGCGGTCCTCGTTCTTTCGTTGCGAGCGGGGCGAGTGATCGATGCCCTCGACGGAATCGGGAATGCGGAGGCCGGCCAGCCCGAGCAACGTGGGGAAAATGTCGGGTGAGTTGAGAGGCGTCCGGATGCGGCTCCCTTTGTTTCCCAGCTTTCGCGGATAGCGGATCAGGAACGGAACACGCAGGGATTCGTCCCACGGATAGAGCTTGGTGGTCAGGCCCTGGGAGAGCATCATGTCGCCGTGGTCCGAGGTGAAGACGACAATTGTGTCGTCGGCAATGCCCGTGCGGTCGAGGGAAGTGAGAAGGTGGTCGAAGCATTGGTCGAGAGCAGCCATGTGTGCGTAGTAGCCGCGCAGCATATCGGCCGCTTCGGCGCGGCGGTCTTGCGGGACATTTGGACGGAATTGAATCTCCCGTTTGCGGTAGGCGTCCTGGAATTTCTGGGGCGCGGAGTTCAATGGGAAGTGTGGGGGTCCGAGCGAGAGGACGAGGCAAAAGGGATCGCTCGATTTGGCCTGCCGCTCGATGAAGGCGCAGGCGTCGTCTGTCTGTGCGAAGGCGTCATATCCAGGCCAGTATTTGGGTGCCGGATCGTTGCCTTCGTAGTAGAGCGAGTTGTTGTATTCGTGCGTGCATTCGCAGGCTTTCCAATAACCGAACCCGAAGCGCTTCTCCGGTGGAATGTAGGCCAGACGCCTTTCGTAGTTGCCGCCTGGACTTCCGTAGACGTGCCATTTGCCGATGAATCCCGTATGGTATCCGGCGCTGGTGAATGCCTCGCCCATGGTGACGCCGTTTGGCTTCAGTTCCACATCGTTGATGAAAACGCCGTGCGTGAGAGGATATTGCCCGGTCAGTAGGCTGGCGCGGTAGGGGCAGCAGACTGGCGTTCCCGAGATGGCGGTGTCGAAGCTGACGCTCTGCGAGGCGAGGCGTTCCAGCACGGGAGTGCGGACGTTCGGGTCGCCATTGTAGCCGGTGGCCTGGGCGCGCCATTCGTCGGCCAGGATGAAGAGGATGTTTGGGCGCCTGGTGGCTTGCCCCAGCAGGGCGGGCGCGCCGGCGGCAAGGGTGCGGATGAAATGTCTGCGGTTGGAAGGCAACGGTATTATCTTATCTTTCGCCGGCGAGGTGCAGAAGTTGATCGTAAAATTCCGAGCCGATAAAAAATCCTGTGTTTACGAGCGAATGGCTGCCGCCAGGTCCGCCCCGCTGCTATCCTGCCTAGAGGCCGTATTGAGTTCCCGGAAAACCAAATCACACGCCGCGCCAGCGCCCCTCATTTCTCCCAAGGTTTCCTGGTCCCAGCGCCCGCTATGGACGGCGCTCACCTATCTGCTGGGCCTCCTGCCCATCTGTCTTCTGTGGCACGGCAACAACGCCTTCTATCTCGACTGGAACAACCATCTCTGGGCCATCGGGTATTTCGGTGAATACTTCCGCCAACACTGGGCCTTTCCCATCACTCTCAACACCGAACAGCTCGCCGGCATTCCGTACCCGGTCTTTTACGGCTATCTCTTCTATCCGGCCGCGGGCCTGATCAGCGCTTTCACTGGCTGCTCGTTTGCGCTGCGCCTTGTGTGCAGCCTGGTATTTCTGCTGCAGGTACAGCAGGTAAGAAAGGCAGTGGAATTGATCGCCGGCAATCGCTTTGTGACCTGTGCTGTCACTGTCCTGGTTTCCTTTGCCACCTATCCGCTGACTAACCTGTATAACCGTGCGGCCATCACGGAGTTCGTTGCGGTCTCGCTGGTGACCTCAGTTTGCATGATGTGGCTGAGAATTGTGCATAAGAACGATGTCCGTATGCTCTTTGGCGCGGCCTTTGCGCTGGCCTTCGCCATGGGAACGCACCCCATTACGGCTATCCTGGGCGGCTTGATCATATGCCTTGCGATCCTGGCTTCATGGCCGCTTCCCCGCGGTCTGTGGAAGCCGATGGGCTGGGCCGCGGCGCTCATCGCGCTGGTGATGGCTCCGTGGATTTATGCGGTCGCGCTCTTCGGACGGAAAGTACGGCTATCCGGTGGATTGATCAATTTCTTCCCGCACACTCTGGACCACTTCGCCACCCGTTTTTCTCCGCTCCCCTGGGATCCGCGCCTGGGTACCGAGGAAGGACGATTGTGGGGCACTCCTTACCTGGATACGCAGATCAATTTCGCCCTGCTGATGCTGGCCGTTTTCCTGCTTTTCCGCGCCGCCCGGTCAGGCCGCGAGTTCCGCCTCGCCTGGGGCGCCTTTGCCGGCTTCGTGCTCGTGTGTGTGATGTCCGTCTCGCCGCAGGCCTGGCGGCTCGTGCCGGCTGCTCTGCATTTCATCCAGTTCGCCTATCGCCTGGTAACCTACGCGGATTTGTTTCTGCTGTTCGCGGTTCTGTTTCTGCTGTCGGGCATGCGGCGGGCAACAACGTTTCCGGATCGGCCACTGACGGCGGCGCTTGCCGTGAGTCTCGCGCTCTCTATCGCCGGCGTCAGCATCAAGCTGCTTCATGCCCACTCCGTCGAAGAACCGAATGCGATGGCAGGATCGGGATGGCCAACCACTCATCGCGATGCGCTGCGTTCCCTGCCCTTCCATTTTTACGGATGGTACAGTTACGCAGTGAAAAGCGGCTCGCGTGGCGTCCTGGCCGACAGCACAGCCCTCTCGACTGTATCGTTTCCCATCGGATCACAGGAGTATTTTGGAGACGCTCTGCCATTTGCTGTTCCGGCCGGAAACACAGGCAGGCTTCGGACAGACGTACAAATTTTTCCCTGGAACCGCATCCGCTGGAATGGCCGCGAGATCCCGTTTGAGGAGACATTCACGGATAAAACCTCTGTCGCTATTGTCGATAGAAAGCCGGAGGCTGGGACGCTGGAATATGTTCTTCGCCCCGATCCAGTGTGGGTGGTTTTGCGGACTCTCTCACTTTGGACAGCCGCCGCTTGGGCCCTTGCGCTTTGTCTCTGGACTTACGGCAGCACGCGGATAAGAAAAGGTTCCGAAACCACATCGCCCGGGTTTCTCACTTGAATAGAAATGTTTCCGGGGCGCGCATAAGCCTCGCGCGGAACGGTTGTCGAGACAAAGCCATCTCCATTCACGGTTGGCTGCTTCTTGCCGTTGATCAAAATTACCGCGCCTGCCTCGAAATGCCGGCCCGCGACCCCGATGGCTGAAAATCCGCTGGGCTGCACATTGAAATCCACACCTGCCTGCGTCTGTGTAGGAGAGACGCTGGTAATTGTCGGGGTGATCACCGCCTCAGTCAGCTTCTCTCTGGCAAAGGCGCGAAACTCATTGCTCGCGTCGTACCAACGGTAGTTGTCGTCGTAGCGAAAGAAGAAGGCATTCGGTTCCTTAATCCATTCCTCACACTTGGCTCGCGGCACTTTACTCATTTCAGGTACGAGATCCTGAAATAAACGGACTCTCAGATAAACAAGATTGAAAAGCGATCCCGCTCCGTAATACCACCAACCGAAATTCTTTCGATCCTCTACATAAACCAGTGCCCGTACCTGCGGCATCTCCTGCATACGCTCAAACGAAACAGGCGGCTGCGCCAGGACAGTGGAGTTGATGCGATAGGTTTCCGAATGGATTCCAGAGACAATGGATGCAGCCGCATCCAGCCTTGTCAGTCCCACCATCCCCGCAATTACGACTGCCAGCACGGCGAAGCGCACCGTTTGAGACTGGAGACGCGACGCCAGCCAGTCAATGGACACGCCAAACAACATGCAGTAGCCGCACAGCGCAAGGTTTCCGTGCCAGAAATAGCCGCCGCTGTAGACCGGCACAATCAGAAATACAGCGACCCAGGCTACTGCCAGCAATAAGTACTTGCGGTAGATTTCGCCGGCCCGCCAAAGCATGATTGACGCGGAGAGAACCAGGATCAGCGCAAGGATACCCGCTGCATCGTTCCTCCCATTCTCATAGCCCGCCGCATTGTGTCCCAGATCCATCGTGTAGCTGTAAATCCGGGCAAACCAGAGTGGATACTTATTCAGGTTTTGCCAGATCAACGGCCAGTTCACGCTCATACGATAGTCGGCCGATGCGCCAAATTGACTCATCGGGATGTGCCTCACATGGACCCACCAGTAAGCCAACGTCAGGAGAAAAAAAGGCATCAACCGTTTCGCCTCGCGGAGGAGCCGGGCTGTCTTTGTCTCCGGGCCGGGTTCATAGAAATACAACACCGTGGAGATTACCGCCAGGTATATGGGAATCACGATGGCGATCTCTTTGCTGGTGAGCGCGGCCGCATAGGATAACAATGCCAGTGCAGTCCAGCCCGCTCCACTCCAGGTTTTTAAGCGATAGCCGATGGTGAAAGCGATGGCGCTCAGCAGGCCGAAAATGATGTGAAGAAAGTCGAAAGCGGCCAGCTCATACAGCGGCGCGTTGATCACAGGCACACATGTGAAATAGAGAGCCGCGAAGAATGCCGCTATCCGGCGTCCCGGCAGCAGCGTCAGCACTAACCAGTAGATCAGACCGCTCACCACAACTACGGTGAACAACTCATAAGCCCGCCATCCCTGCGGATTGTGCCAACTGAGAAACGATTGCCCTATCCAATAAGGCAGTATGAATTGGGACGGGCGGTACCATGGCCCGGTGAAGGCGAGGTACTCCTTCATGATCTGTGCGAGCGAGCGATCATGGACAATCAGATAGAACTGCGTGAACTCGGAACCGAAGCTGGCCGACGTGAGGAAGGAGCTGAATTCCACCACCGTCAGAAGGACAAGGGCGAAGAGTAGCAGCAGGTGGAGCCGTAAGTTTCGAACTTGCGTCATGAGGCGATTTTGTAGAGCGCAATCGCCTGTGCCACGTTGGTTTGGTGATTGAATTTCGCTGTGGCCGCCCGCAATCCGGCCTCACCCATACGACGCCGCTGTTCCGGGTTCTTCAGCAACTCCAGAATCCTTGCCGACATTGCGGTTGTATCGCCGCGGTTCACCAGAAATCCCGTTTCGCCATCGGCAATCAGTTCAGGGATCCCGCCTACTCGCGTGGCCACAACCGGCTTGCTGGTAGCCATCGCCTCGGCAATCACATAGCCGAACACTTCTTCCCAGCGCGACATCTGGCAAACCACATCAGAGGCGCCGTACAGCCCGTCGGCCAAAGGATCCTGCACCACGCCAGTGAAGGTAACGTGCGAAGCTATGCCTAAATCCGTAGCCATCTGTTCCAGCTTAGCCCGATGCGCCCCCTCTCCTGCCAGTACAAAGTGTGTATCCGGTTCGCCGGCCAATACTCCGCCGGCAGCGGTCAGCAGATCCTGAACGCCCTTCTCGGGAATCATGGAACTCACCTGGGTTACGACCATACAACCGGCCGGAATATGGAAACGCTTGCGGAATTGGACGCCTTCCGCCGCACCTTGTTTCGCCCTGACGATATCCACGCTGTTATAGATGGTATGGAACCGACGCTCCGGCAGCAGATCGCGGGCGGTGAAATTGCGATAGCCGTACTGGCTCACTGAAATCACGCCGTCCATTGGCCCGTTGATGATCCTCATGGCCGCCCGCTTCCACAGCGGCGCGCGCAGAGGTACGAAACCCTCTGGTTGTGAGCTCTGATCGGTAAAGTAGATTTGTTCCACTTGCAGTAACTTAGCCAGCCATGGATAAGCGCTCAGGAAGCCCGTGAAATAGAGGTGCAGAATCCGCGGCCGGTATTTTTTCAAAACCTGGTACAACTGCCCCGTCGCCTTGCGGCTCAAGCGCCACGCATCTTCGATGACTTCAATGGTGACATTGGGCAGATCAAGAAAGCGGCGCACCGGTTCCGGAGGCGGGGTGAGATAGCAAAGCACGCTGTGCCAGCCGAGCTTTCCCAGTTGCCGGGAGAGTTCGCGGGCAAATATCTCGAACGCTCCGATGCGGTAGGGGGAGATCCCGAAGACCGAAACGACGGTGTTATTGTTCAAAGCCTAATTTCTCACAAGAGTCTCGGTACGATGAATCATATGGCTCAACAGGCTGCCGGGGATCCATCGGTCGAAGCATCTTCCCAACGGAAGAGCTTCTTGATGAATGTGATCTGGTCCTGGGCCGGTACGGCAATCAATATTTTCATCGGGATTTTTCTCTCCCGCTATATCGTGCGATCGCTGGGCGAAGAGCGGTATGGAGTCTGGGCGTTCGTCTGGTCCATGATCGATTATCTGTGGTTTTTCGACCTGGGATTCAATGCGGCGCTGACTAATTTTCTGGCTCGCTTTCGCGCCAAGAACCAGCCGGACAACATCAATACCGCCATTAACACAGCCTTGTTTTACTTTATGGCTGTTTCCGCCGTAGCCGTGATTGTCTCCATAGCCGTCTCGCGCAATGTGCCGCGGCTGTTTCCGAAAACCTTGCCGCAGAGTCAGAAGGATCTATCTATGCTGATCCTGATCATCGGCATCAGTTGGGCGTTTTTCGTGTTGCTGCATATTTTCACTTCGGCTCTCGACGGTTTTCAACGATTCGATCTCACCACGCGGGCCACGGTGATTGGACTGCTGGTCCGGTCCGGCGGCGGGGCGCTGCTTTTGAAAATGGGCTATGGTCTGCGGGCCCTGGCGGTGGTTTTCATGGTGGGGCAACTGACCGGGTATCTGATCAACTTCTTCAGTTTCCGGCGAGTGTTTCCGCAACTGCGCCTCTCGTTCCGGTTTGCCGATGTGGCCATGATCAAGGACATGATTCGCTACGGCATTCCATCGTTTCTCTCGAACGCTTCGAACCTGGTGCTGAATCAGAGCGCGCCGATGTTTATTGGGCGCAATGTCTCCATGGCCGGTGTGGGGTTCTATACGCTGCCGATCCGCATGCTGCAATATGCGGGCGATGCCGTCTCCCGCGTGGGGCTGATCACGCGTTCGAACGCGGCCGAACGCGAGGCTTCGGGGCGGAGGGAATCTGTACTGAACCTGGGGATCTTTTCCAACCGGTATTGCTTCACGCTGTTCGCGCCTCTTTCGATTTTTCTGCTGATCTACGGACGGGAGTTGATCCGCCTATGGATCACGCCGGTTTACTCGGAGAACAGCGCGCCGCTGCTGCCGATTATGATTCCGGCTATTGCGTTCGTGACGGCCGGGCAGTTTAATTCGAGCGCGATTTTATTTGGACTCGGTACGCATCAGCGCTATGCCTACGGACTGATGGTGGAGGCGGCGCTCAATGTGGCCGGGATGTTGCTGTTTGTTCCGCGCTATGGAATCTTCGGCGCGGCTTGCGTTGCCTCGGCACTAATGATCGTCATTCGAGGACTTTACACGCCGTTTCTCGTGGCGAAGAGTCTGGACAGTAGTTTTATCGGCTATATGCTGGCTATTTATCTGCGGCCCTTGTTGATCGCGGTGCCGGTGGCTGTTGGGGCGGTGCTGTTGAAGGTGTATGTGCCGGGCAACACCTGGTTTCAATTGGCCCTGGCTGGGGCTTTGGTGTCGGTCAGCTATCTGGGGCTGGCGCTTTTCACTTGCCTGGATCCGTGGCACCGGGAGCTGTTGTTTGGGCGGATTGGGAAGGAGTGGGTGAAGCGGAGGGGGTAACAACAGCACGGCCGTAATTGATGTAATCACCGGTCTCCGCAAAAGACACGGAAGGAACCTTGGATGGGTAACTTGCCAGCCGCCGCAAGCAGTTTCTTGCCGCGCTCGAGCAAACGCGCCTTCCTGCCGTCTTCCGTTTCTTGTTCAATGGGCATGCGGGCTTCTCTCTTGCTATTCTCCCTCAATCGCCGCCCGGACATCCTTCAGAGAACACATCAGATGCAAGGTGCCCACCGGGAATTCCTCGAAGTCGAAATGCTCATAGAACGCTTTGGCCTGTGCGTCAATGGCGTGAACCAGTACGGCCCGAGCCCCAACGATCTCAGCGGCGGAGGCGATGCGATAGAAGGCATCTTTCAGGAGGGCGCTGCCAAGACCGCGACCTTGTTCCATCCGGTCCACGGCGAGACGCGCCATCAGGATGACCGGAATCGGATAGTCGGGAGGCATCTCGTGTCTATCCACGGAACAGACAGTCAGTGAATAATATCCAACCACAGAACCGCTCCGGTGCACAACGTACGTTTGAGCAGAATCGACCTTTTGATTCTTCAGCGCATGCCGTTTCAGAAACAGGTCGAGTGAGTGTTTGCCGGACTTGAAAGCCTTGACGCGATGATCGCTGTTCAGTTTTTCGATCGCCGATAACGCCGGGGCGGTTGCTTCAACAGGTTCAGACATGCCGTCTCCGATAGTCTTCACTGAAACTGTACTATATCGCCTGTCTCTTTTAGGAGTACAATGTCTGTACAGAGGATGATATATGCCTTCGACCTCGAAGCAGCCAAGATCGCGACGCTTGAATCTCAGGACTTCGGCCCAACAAGAAGAGCTTATGCGGCTAGGGGCGCAGGAACGAGGCGAGAGTCTGACCGACTTTATTGTTCGAAGTGCCTGCGCTGAAGCGGAACAGATGCTTGCCGAACAGCGCCGCTTCTCACTAACCGCCGACCAGTGGAATGCTTTTGTGGCAGTTTTAGATCGTCCGGCACAGCCGAAGCCACGGCTGCGCCGGCTGTTTACTGAGCCTAGCGTGCTCGAACAACAACAGCCGTGATTCGCGCCATGCTTTAGAGAGCCTCTCTAAATCTTGCTAAACTAATACAGTTAGCCGCTTCAATCCCCTGGCATCCCGTAAATGAAAACCGTCTTCCGAAAGGCTGTGGAGCGCGGCAAGGAGATCATTCGCCCCTACTATCTGCGATGGTTCTACTTCCCCCTGTTTCCTAAGCGCCGGCCGGAATACTTTCAGGATTGCTGGCGCTATCCAGTGCAAACTCCTGGCAGCAATGGAAAAACTCCCGCGCTGCTGTTCCTCCCCATGACCGACTGGCATACCCGCATCCAGCGTACGCAGCACCTGGCGCGCACCTTTGCCTCCCTCGGGCATCAGTGTTTTTATGTGAATCCCCACCTCGGCCGGGAGTTTCCAAACCCTTATGTTTTCAGCGACAGTCCGAAGCTGCACACCCTGGCGCCGCTGATCGCCGAGATACATGTTCACCTTCCCCTGGAGCCGGTCTTTCACGACCGTCTGCTATCGGCTCACGAAAGCACTGGCATCGTAAATGCATTGAAAATCGTGCTCGCCGCCACCAGAACCCATACACTAGTGCAGATGGTCAGCTTCCCGATCTGGATCGATGCCGCGCTGCAACTCCGCGAACAGTTCGGATTCCCCATCGTCTACGACTGCCATGATGTGCTCAGCGGTTTCCGGAAAATCTCCCGCGAGATCGTCGAGAAAGAGCCTGCGCTTTTTGAGAGCAGCGATCTTGTCGTGTTCTCCTCGCAGAAGCTTCTCCAGGAGAACGTCGCCCGGTACCCCTATCTCAAAAGCAAATCCATTCTGGTGCGCAATGCAGTGGACGAATCCTGGCTCAACCGCAGCGCCGCCGACCGCAAACCGGCCGCCCGTGAGGAAATCGTCATCGGCTATGTCGGCGCGCTGGATTTCTGGTTCGACACCGATGCGGTGGAGAACGCCGCAGGGGCCCACCCGGATTGGAAGTTTCTGCTCATCGGCCGCGTGGAGGACAAGCGCATCCTGCGCTTGAGCCGGCTGCCGAATATCGTCTTCGTTGGGGAAGTGCCGCATGCCGAGCTTCACCAGTACATGGCCATGTTCCGCGCGGCTCTCATTCCTTTTCTGCCAAGCGATCTCACCATGGGTACCAACCCCATCAAACTGTATGAGTACTTCAGCTATGGACTTCCCGTGGTAAGCGCCGATTTACCAGAGATGGAAGAGTTCCAAACGCTACTATATCTTTACGATCAGCCTGGCCAACTCAATGAACGGTTGGAGCGGGCAGTGGAGGAAAACGACGCGTTTCTTAGGCAAAGCCGCATTGGCATTGCGCACCGGGAAAGTTGGAACGCCCGGGTAGAGCAGCTTTCAGAGGCATTCCGTCCCCTATTATGAGCAAAACAACTTTGGTATGCCTTGGCTTGGCAGGCATGATTTCCAGCGGCCTGTTATCGGCGCAGATGCAAACATCCGGACAGGTAGCAGGTGGTCAGACATCGCTGTCCTCTTCCTTTAACCCGCTGCAGCCGACAGGCTCTCCGGCTTTGACGACACCGGCCTTTCCGGTTCCGCCGCAGGCCACGGTTTCGGCGGGGGAGTATGTCAGCCAGAAATCAGTCGCCCAATCCCGCGTTCCCTTCCGTGCGCCGGCGCCGCCGGTCATCTCCTATACAGATGGCATCACCACCTACATTCCGGACGTCAGGATCGTCCCCCTGGTAAACACGTCATCCATCAGTTGGGAAGCTCCGCAGCCGGCCAGCCCGCAGGACCCTCCGGACCTCGATATGGCCGTGGGACCCGACGACGTCCTGCTGGTGGAAAATGCAAACATCGCGCAGTACACCAAAGCGGGCGCTCTGGTCAACAGAACGCAGTTTTCGCAATGGTTCAGCGCCCAGTTGCCGGTTGTCTGTCCCGGCGGCCTGGCCAGTTGCCAGTTTCTCCAGCCGTCGATCCGCTACGACCAGTTGCATGGCAGATTTCTGCTGAGTCTTACGGTCCTGCGGGGCACTGGATCGGGCCGGCAATCGTATTTTTTGCTCGCCGTTTCCAATGGCGCCACCTACGCCGGAGGCTGGAAGAACTGGGCCCTCGACGCCTCTCTGGATGGCAGTACACCTACTCAAAACTGGGCGGATTTTCCGCAGCTCGGCTTTGATAATCAGGCGGTCTATCTCACCGCGAATATGTTTAGCGCAGTCACCAACCAGGTGCAGTACGCTAAGGTACGTCTGTTGAAGATGGTGGAGCTTTATAACCCCGGCACAACGACCCTCACCTACCAGGATATTTTCAATTTACAGAACGCAGACCTATCAACCGTGGTCTCCCTGCAACCTCCGCTGTCCCGGGGCCGACCCGGCTTCATTCCCCATGACTATGGCGTTCTGGTAAACGCCTCCACCGCCGCGAACGCAAATGTGATGACGTTGTGGCGGATTGTCAATCCGGTCGGTGCAAACCCGGTTGCCAGCCGCCTCACCGTGCCGGGATTCTGGAGCTACAGCTTCCCTGCCCCGGCTACCCAGTTCGGCTCGCCGGTCACTCTCGATACGGGCGATTCCCGCGTTCTGAAAGCCATTTTCCGCGACGGGTTTCTGTTCATCGCGCAGAACGTCTCCCAGCCTGATGAGCCAACTACCGTGGTCTACAGCAGAATCGACACCACCATCGCCAAACTCACCTTTCAGCAACGATGGAGCAATGGGAACTTCTTCTACCCTGCCCTAGACATTCCCGCTAGCCTGAACTCAGCCACCATTGGTTTTCCGAATAAACTGGCTGCCGGCACCACCACCAATGCATTCGGCAATCCAGCCTTCGCCGGCATTCAGGAAGTAAAAGCCGGCGAAGACTTTTATGACATCTCGACGGCCGGCCTTGCCCGGTGGGGCCAATATTTCGGCGCCGCCATCGATCCCCAACAAGGCGGCCTGTGGGTTTCCGGCCAATATGCGAAAGCCCGGGATGGGATCAGCCACTACGGAGAATGGGTGAGCTACTTTCCCTGGAGCACTACGTTAAAGTTCGGAGACGTACCCTCCTCGTCCTTTTCGTTTCATTTCGTGAATGTGGCCAAGCTCTGGAATCTGACAACGAGCTGCGCGCCCAATCTGTTCTGTCCCACGCTTCCCATCACCCGGGCCGACATGGCCATCTTCGTAATCCGCGCTCTTTATGGCGACTATTTTGCTATCAATAATGTCCCGTATTTCACTGATGTTCCGCCCAGCCACCGGGCTTTTTCCTACATCCAAAAATTGCGCGAGCTTGGCATCACGGCCGGCTGCACTACCACCACGTTCTGTCCGGACGCCAGCAACACCCGCGAACAGATGGCCGCCTTTATTGTCCGCGGCAAGCTGAAAGAGTTGCAGGGGGATAACTTCAGCTATCCTTCGGCTGCTTATTTTACCGATGTACCCGCTGCTAATTTCTTCTTTCCCTATATCCAGAAGCTGCGCGAATTGGGAATTACCACGGGGTGTACGGCGACGCAGTACTGCGGCACCGCAGATGTAACAAGGGAACAAGCGGCCGTATTCATTGTGCGCGCCTTTCTAAACTAATTTTTTGGGGGATAATACCTAGCAAGAGGCTGTTATGCGTCTGCTCACAATTCTTACCCTGGCGGTCTGCCCGTTGCTCCTGGCTCAGGATGAGCAGAATGCTGCCCCGGCCGATAATCTGGTTACCAGTGCCGGGTATGTGCCGCCCACTCTGACCAAGGTAGCCCCTGGCCAGCTCATCACTCTTTATGTTCGTATCAGCGGCGCACCCGTGACGCAGCCTATCCTAGCCGGCACTACACCTTTACCAACCTTACTGGGAGGCTTTTCGGTTTCACTTAAACAGACTTTTATCAGTGACCCAATGCCTATTCCCCTGGCCGGCATTTATCCGTCCGATCCTTGCAACGGGGTGGCGCCTTGCATGCCTCTTACAGCGATGCTGGTGCAGATTCCATTTGAGCTGGTGCCGAATGTTCCTGGGTCCCGCATGCCTTTCAATTTTGCTACGGTCACGGTGAGCCGGAATGGCGTAGCCGGAGATCCCCTCCCGCTGCAGGCTGTTCCCGACAACATCCATGTGATTACATCGTGCGATGCCCTGCCCCCGGCTGCAAACGCGTCCTGTACCCCACTGTTCAGGCATGCCGACGGTAGCCTGGTTTCTGCATCCAACCCCGCCAAGAGCGGCGAGGTTCTATCCATGGCCGCTTACGGATTAGGCTATCCTGCCTCTTCTGTCACCACCGGCGACTTGCCGCGAATTCCGGTCATTACCGATGGCGTGAATGTGGGGTTTGATTTCCGGCCTAATACGCCAGCAGCTAAACCGGCAAATAGTCCCGCTACGGCCGCCATCACCCGCGATGGCGTGGGTTTGTATCAGGTCAATTTTCTGGTGCCTGCAGTCCCGCCTGGCACTGCGGCTTGTGGTAGCGGCGTGGCGTCTAATCTAACCGTTAGCATTGGGCGCACGTCGTCGTTTGACGGCGCGGGCATCTGCGTACAACCGTAGAAGATTAATTCTTAGCGGTCCATACGGTCTTGCCGGTCTTGTCCACGTAGCTCTCTTTTTCGCCTGTCTTGACCAGCGCCAAGCCATCGTTAAACTGCGTGGCTCCATCGAATTTTGGTGGAATTACAAACTTCCCTGCCTTGTCGACGAACCCCCACTTGTCATCCTTGAACACGGCCGCCAACCCCTCTGAGAAAGCATTGGCCGCGATGAATTGGGGAAGAATGATGTACTTGCCAGACTTATCAATGAAGCCCCATCTCAAATGCTTATCCTTGGCCGACGCCAAACCTTGCGAGAACGGTCCTACTTCCTGGAACTGTGGAGTAATCACTTGCTGGTTTTTGATATCGATATAACCCCACAATCCACCCAATTTCCGGACCCCGATCAATCCCTCTCCAAATGGAGTAACACTCTCAAAGCGAGGTTGAATCAGGTACTTCCCTTCCTTATCGACAAAACCCCATGCAGTGGCAACCATACCACCGCCCACAGCCTGGTTGATTAAAGCCGCCGCTGCTCCATCGGTAAACTGACTCATGCCGGCGAAGGTAGTTGGAACAGTAATATTACCCGACCGGTCGACGGCACCATAGTTTCCGGCCAGGCGAACCACCCCCATGCCTTCGGCAAACGGATAAGCAATATCAAATTTTGCAGGGATCACAAATTTGGCGGATTTGTCGATGTAGCCCCACTTCCCGTTCTTCAAATCCATGGCCGGGGCCAATCCGTTGGAAAAGGCCAGCGCGGCACCGAACTGCGGTTCAATTGCGATCTTCCCGGTCTTATCCATGAAGCCGTACTTTGTATCTACTCTTACTGGATACAAACCGACCGCCTCGGCCGTCTTCTCCTTCTCATGCTCTTCTGACGATTTAACAACGACCGGCGCCTGCGATAGCGGCTGCGAGTCGACCTTGGCCGGAGATATGGCGATGGCGGGAGCCTTATCGTCCACGGGGGCCTGCGCTTTCAACTTCTCCTGCTTACTGCAGGAGGCAGTCAAAAGAGCGGCACATGCCAAAAGAATAGTACTTCGCTTCACAGATTAATCCTCTTCCTCAAAACGATAGGTTAAATACGGTAGTTAGACCGGAGACTTCATTTTAACAACTCTCCGCGGACCGAAACAGCGCTTGATGGGGTGAAAGACTTTACATTCAAAAAAAAGAGCCACCCTTTCGGGTGGCTCTTTAATTGTTAGACTACGTTACCAAACTGAACCGAATCAGCCTTGCAGTCTTCTTAGAAGAAGAAAGCGCGGACGATGAAGGTCAGCAGTTCGCCTCTCTTCAGGTTGTTGAGGTCGCTATAGGCAGGAGCTCCGGGAACCGGGTTCGTACCATTCGTGATTCTCAACTCATACATCTTTTGGATGTACACGAAGAAAGCATTGGTGGCCGTTACGTCGCTGAAGTACGGCGTCGTTCCAACCGTCAGACCAAAGTTGTCTCCACCGGCGATACCAGGGCAAGCCGGCGCCTGAGGCGTCGGGCAACCGCTGATGACCGAAGGATACACGTTGCTCATCTTGGCGCGGATCAAGAACACCGCCATCTGGCCTCTGGTGAGGAGGGCCGTGGGGCAGAAGTTGGCGATCGCATCGTTGACAAAGCAGCCAGTGGTGATCTTCTTGCGCTTCATCGTCTCGATGTATCTCCAGAAGTTCCCGACACCGGAAGTATTGGTGACCGAAGCAACCGGCTGACCACCCGCGCATCCGGGGGCCACGTCGGCAAAGCTCGTGGTGCACCCGCCAGTGCTGTTCAGGTAAGCGGTGACCGCGTTTTCGTCCATCATGGAGAGGATAACCAGTCTCGCCATTTCCTGACGCGTAACGTTGTCGTTGAGACCAACCGTGCCGTCACCCTTGTTCAGAGCCAAAC
>Ga0105249_10000989_pt1 | contig 25195 bp, 27 predicted proteins | sample KBSS44metaG_FD_81522 | JGI IMG/M metagenome (GOLD analysis project Ga0105249, IMG submission 81522) | Switchgrass rhizosphere microbial communities from Kellogg Biological Station, Michigan, USA - KBS S4-4 metaG | ecosystem: Host-associated > Plants > Roots > Rhizosphere > Soil | place...
AATGCCAGGAGTTCAGGTTTCATCTCCCCTATTCTTTTCTTCTTTTATGCAAGCTGTGGAATGCAACACCTGATGACCTGCTTCATGATTTTATGGATAATATTTCGTGCAGCAGCTGGAAACGAGAAGGAAGAGATGTAGCGAAAAAGTTTTTGCGGCAATATATTTTTGAAATGGGTTATGGTCAGCAGCAATACAACAAAGAAGATATAGAAAAGATGTTTGCTGAATTGGATAGTATCGGCAGCCTTTGGCCAGAAAATGCAAAAATGAAATTTATTGAATTGCACGGAAGGTGGAGAGACAAGTATTATAATTGGTGGTTCAAAAAATGGTACAAGAAATATCATCGAAAACCAAATGCACCGGTGCCTTCATGAATGCTTTGAAAGATATTCCTTGATCGCTGCGTTATAAATCCGCTGTCCTTTCTTTAACTTTTTTGCATACTCAGCCCTCCGCACCGGGTCATGAATAATAGACCGGGCATAATCTATGGCAGCAGCAAAATTTTTACGCTTTTGTTTTTGCAGCTTGCTGGGTTTAATACCGCTCATATCAGGATAAGCAGTGATCACCGTCTTATCTCCATACTGCTTCACCACGATCTGCTTGCCGATCCTGCCCCGCATTTTATGAAGTATCACGGATGCTTTACTATATGCCATATTCGCTGTTTATCCATTTCTAAATTACTGAAAAAGCATGGTAACTGCAAGTTTCCTTCCTTCATCCTTCGTTTATCCTTCGTATTAACGATTTGACTGAGGTATGATTGCTGTCTGTAATAAGTAAGGCGAAAGTATCCCGAATGTTATTGATCATCCAACTTAAGTTTACGCCATTGATGGTGTTCAACAAATAGACTCTTTCATGATGGAGATTTTTCACCAACAACACGATCTTATAACATTTTCAGTTGTTGGTGAGGTGAACTAAATTAGTATGAGACTTAATAACAGAATATCAACACGGCGTAAAAAGCCATAAAGGAGAACGGCGTACGAAACGCAGGCCGTTCTCATACTCTTAATCAACGCAGTGATTTGAATGATGCTCTTAATTCTTCAGTAAAAAGTTGCGGTTGTTCCCAGGCTGCAAAGTGACCGCCTTTATCAAGTTTGTTATAATGAATCAGTTTAGGATATGCCTTCTCTGCCCAGTTTTTCGGAGCTGCATAGATCTCATCGGGGAAAGAACTTACTGCAACCGGGATGGTAATATTTCGCGGATCGAAAAAACCACTCGTTGCGACCTGCGTGGTTTCCCAATAGAGACGAGCTGAAGAGACTGCCGTGTTAGTAACCCAATACAACGTAATGTTATCAAGGATATCATCACGGCTAAGGCCTTCTTTCTGTCCGGCAAAGACACGGGCGATGAGTTTATAGCTCCGGTCATCATGATCGAGTATCCATCCTGCAAGACCGATCGGTGAATCTGCAATTCCATAAAGTGTTTGCGGGCGGAGACCCATCTCGTTTGCATAACCTAAGCCCTTCTTATAAAAAAAGTCTAACTGCTTGTACGCATTCTGTTCGTCTGCTGAAAGACCTGCCGGCATCGGACCACCAGATGCAAGTGCTTTTGAAATGTCTGCCGGTACAGTAGCAGCCATGTTAGTATGGATGCCAAGCAATTCCGGAGGTGCTATCAACGCCATTGTCTCCGAAATAGCATTGCCCCAATCCCCACCCTGTGCTACAAATTTTTTGTAGCCAAGACGCTTCATCAAAACGATCCACGCTTTGGCAATGCGTTCGGGAGTCCATCCGAGTTCGGTTGGCTTTCCCGAAAATCCATAGCCCGGAATAGAAGGTATTACCACATCAAAAGCATCTTCAGCTTTTCCTCCGAAAGCTGTAGGATCAGTGAGCGGCCCGATAATTTTTAGCTGTTCAATGATCGAACCGGGCCAACCATGAGTGATAATAACAGGCAATGCATTCTTATGTTTCGAATGAACATGAATAAAATGTATGTCGACCCCATCTATTGTAGTTATGAATTGTGGTAAGGCATTCAGCCTGGCTTCCACTTTTCGCCAGTCATATTCTGTTGCCCAGTATTTAGCAAGTGCCTGCATTGTGGCGAGCTGTACACCTTGTGATTCATCTTTGACATTCTCTTGTTCAGGCCACTGTGTTTCTAATATCCTTCGTTTAAGATCAACGAGTTTTTTTTCCGGAACGTTCACACGGAAGGGTCGAATTGCTTCGGAGGTTTGAGCTTCAGTACTTAAACCTGATCCTGCCATAAATACTCCGCTAATAATAATAGTACCAGCAAGGATGCCTTTGTTCTTTTGCATTGTTTTGATTTTTAAATTTTAAAAAATGTTTCTAAGGCCGGAGTAGGTAGAAGAAAATAGCTGGGCGAGATTTTTCAAACAACAAGAATTATGCAAGGATTAATCTGTGTGCAAATAAAAAATTCAAAATGCATGGTGGGACAAATGTTACTCAGGATCAGCTTTGCAAAAACTGTAATCATATTATGAGTTATACCAATTCGGTTTTTGCGGCGGTTGATAAATCGGGATGGTTGCTTTAGCCCTTGATCGCTTATTTTTTCAGGCTTTTAGGAGCTCTTATTTGCCATGAAGCTAATAATAAATGCTCCAGGTCTTTTTTCTTAACCGTAGTAAGATCGATCAGCATGGCAGGATAATTTTTGTAATGGTCGGTTATAAAAAAAGTAGTTGGGTTTTGTTTCATCCATTTATTTCGTTCCTCAGTATAAACAACCAGCGTCTTTCCATCTTCTTTAAATCTTGCAAACAATTTATCTTTTACTTTAAAAGCAGGTGTTCCATAAGAAGTAGATGCCAGAACACCTGGGAAATTCAAAACAATAGCCCTCACCTTTTCATAATATTCAATAAAATCGATGTCCATATTAGAGTCGAAATTAATGGATGTTCACTTCCGTCCCCTGTCGGGAGTATTCTCATTTGTTTTTCATAAATAAAAAAATACAACAAAAGCTATCCTGAGTCGGTGAATCAGGACAATCATTACGCCGTTATTGGTGTTCAGCAAGCAGACACTCTCATGATGAAGGTTTTTCACCAACAACACGATCTTATGACATTTTCAGTTGTTGGTGAAGTGAACTGAATTGACAGGAGAATTGATACCAGAACATCAACAACGGCGTAAAACTCATATCCCACTAAATGGGTATTGTTGATATTAATTGATTATCTCAATTTAGTTGACTGACCAATTAAATTCGATTACTCCCTGCAAGAAAAATTCAACTCATTGTTATGAGTAATAATATCATTCCTCCCGTTTCTGGACAACCTATCGGTCGTGATGAAATTATCTCCTATCAAAAGCTGAGAGCTTTTATCGGCGTGACAGGGTTATTGTTGCCGGTCCTGGTCGTGTTGGGCTGTTTCTTGTTTGGTGCAGGCAAGAACTCCTGGCAGATATCCATCAGCCACTATTTCTATAGTACGATGCATATTGTCTTCATCTGTATACTTTGTATGCTGGGTGGATTTCTTATTACCTATCAAGGCAAAAGTCCCTGGGAAAGCCGGCTTTCCAACATGGCGGGTTATTTAGCTATTGGTATCGCCGCGTTTCCTACGGCATTCAACGGATTTCTGCCCGAGAAGGACGGTGTGAACCAGTACCTGCAACTACGTAGTGATGTCACAGAATTCTGGGGCAGTGTGCATTTTGGTTTTGCCTTTGCATTGTTCACCTGTTTCACCATTTTTTGTCTTCATTATTTTCAAATACCAGATGAAAAGTATGAGGGCATAGATCTGGTAAAATTCAAAAGAAGGAAACTGCTCTATACAATATGCGGGTGGACGATTATCATAAGCATCGTCTTGATCGCATTATTCAATTTTATAATTAAGCCTACGAAAGGATTGTTTGTCTATAGCACGTTTATTTTTGAAACTACTGCTCTTTGGGCATTTGGTACTGCCTGGCTGGTTAAGGGATCCGCAGTGTTAAAAAATTTACCGGTGGTCAAAAAAATGATAAAACCGCTACGATAAGATCGCATATCAAAGGTTGGAGAGATTAAGAGAACTTCAGTTACGCCGTTGTTGGTGTTCTACAAACAGACTCTTTCATGATGGAGATTTTTCACCAACAACACGATCTTATAACATTTTCGGTTGTTGGTGAAATGAACTAATTAACAGGAGACTTGATACCTGAACACCAACAACGATTATTGATTTGTAAGACTACATAAATGAACCCAACCCAACATAAATATGAAGTTTTTGTAATTGGATTTCAAGTGGTTGAGTTTTTTGAGCTATAGGTAAACTTCATATATTTATGTGTTGTGCGTCATGCAAGACTTCGATTATGACGGTTCCATTGTAATAATCACTTATAAATAGGAAGTACTATATTATAACCTGAACCGAGATGACTTTGAAAAACAATAGTAAAATCACAAGTTGTTTATGAGATACATTATTTCTGTCCTGTTCTTTTTATTGCTGATAAATAAATCGCATGCACAAAACGAAGACATCAACTTGCTGGGAGAGCAGGCAAAAAAAGCTAAAACAGGGTTGGAACGATTTGATAATATACGCCGCCAATGTATTTATTATCATCAAAATGGCATAATTGATAGTCTAAGCACTTACTCAAAAGAAATGCTGGCTATTGCACAAAAAGAAAAAAATGATTCTTTATTGAGTTTGTCTTACGGCTGGATAGCAATTTACTTTGATGATGTGGGTGATTTTGCCAATACACTTGAATTTAATTTTAAGGCATTGCAGGTCGCAGAAAAGATCGGGGATACTGAAAGAATAGGGACACTTCATAATAATATCAGCTGGGCATATATTCAACTGGGAAATTTTTCTGCAGGTGCCGAATACGGTAAAAAATCTGCTGCAATTTTATTGAGTATAAGGGATAAACTTATATATAAGATCGGCCTGCCACTTGCATATGATGATGTTGCCCAGTCTTACCTGGGATTGAAACAAGCTGACTCTGCACTTCAATATACGCAACTGGCAAATGCAGCCAATCTGAAACTGGGCAATCATTATGTTCAATCCTGGATACTATGTGAGTTTGCCCGGACATACGATTTGCTGAATGATAAAAAAATGGCTGAAACTTATTATCAAACCACAATATCGTATGCCGACTCTTTTCGTATCCTTCAGCCATTAAGTGTGGCATCTACTCAGTACAGTAAATTTCTCTTTACTCAAAAAAGATTCACTGAAGCCAGACAATATGGATTGATTGGTTTAAAAGCTTCTACTGATGGGGGATTTAAAAGGCAATTAATAGATAATGCTGAATCTTTAAGATTGATTCATGAGCAACTGAATAACAAGGATAGTGCATACTACTATGCCAAATTAGTTATTGCTTACAGGGATACCGTTTTTAACGAGCAGAAAAATATACAGGTACAGAACCTCATGTTTGCGCAGCAAGTACATAAGCAGGAAGAAGAAAGGGAACAATTAGAAATAAAACAGGAAAGAATGAATAACATACAGTATGCCGTCATTGCTTTGGGGTTGCTCATATTTATCATACTCTTCTTCCTGCTTAGTCATTCCATTGTAGCAAATGAAAGACTGATAAAATTTTTAGGGATACTTTCTTTATTAATTGTTTTTGAATTTATCAATCTTTTGATACATCCCTACCTGTCTAATATTACAAATCATTCAGCTTTGTTCATGCTGGTAATAATGGTTTGCATTGCAGCTTTATTAATTCCGCTTCATCACAAGTTGGAGAAATGGATTATCATAAGAATGGTGGAGAAGAATAAAAAGATAAGGCTGGTTTCGGCAAAGAAAACTATTCAACAGTTAGACACAAAATCAGATAACAAATCAGATTAGAAGCACGAACGCACAACAAAAGGTTTTGTGCAATTACGCCGTTGTTGGTGTTCAACAAACAGACTCTTTCATGTGGAGGTTTTTCACCAACAACACGATCTTATAACATTTTCAGTTGTTGGTGAAGCGAACTAAATTAGCAGGAGACTTGACCTCGTTCTTTGTAGTGTTCCTTTTTCCCTCGTTGTTAATAGTGTTCAATAAAATAAAAAATCTTCAATCGTTATCCTGAGTTTGTATCGGACTGAATTAGTTGTTTTCATAAATGAGATTCAAGAACCTCCTTCATTATAACCGTCGTATCATATCAACAAAAATTTGTTTCCGTATCCGAAAGCCAATTGCTTTATAAAGCTCAATGGCATTACTATTATTTGATAACACATGAAGAAAAGGAGTAAAAGAATTATCCAGTATTATTTTCATTACATGCAGCATCAAAGCTTTTGCATATCCCATGCCGCGAAAATCGGGATGAGTGCATACAGCGCTTACTTCCATATATGGCCTGGGATGCATGCGCTGTCCTGTCATTGCAGCCAGCCTGCCTTCGATAAAAATGCCGAAATAGTTTTTGAACCTGATGGTTTGTTGTAAAAAGGGACCGGGTCTTGTGAGAGCAGTTAATTCGATCATTTGGGGAACATGATCTTCTGATAGAGGAACTATTAATGGACTATTCTTAGTAGTGAATGTATTCACAGTGTGTTCATATACCATTTGGGTCACATCCATGGGCTGTATCAACTTCCACCTGCTTTCATCATGATTCATTTTATCTAACGAGGAAATGGCCACACTCCGATTGGTCGGAATAAATTCGTACAATTTTTTAAGATTAAAGTCATTGAAATCTTTCATACCAGCAAACGGAGCAATATCCGGTAAATAATAACCAACATCCCCATTAATAATAGCGATGTCATTGTTGCCTGTTGTAAGAGCATTCCAGATCATATTATCCAGGGTGTGACTCATTTTGTTGTTAATTATTCAAACTGCAACTTACTGCTAAAATTATTTATTCAGTTCTTTCGGGTCTTACAAAATAATCCACAATAAAAGAAAGTGTCTTCGAGATGGAGATATTTCACCAACAACACGATCTTATAATATTTTCAGTTGTTCGTGAGGTGAACTAAATTAGCATGAGACTTGATACCTGAATACGAACAACGGCGTAATAAAAATAAAATATTCATTGTTGGTCTGAGTTTCCCGAACTATTCAGGAGGCTAATTTTTGTTTTCATCATTAGTTAGCCGAATACTCCGGGACAATCAATTCGGTCACTAATTTTCCTTCCCTTAATAAACCAATCTGCACTGGAATACCGATCGTTTCTTCTGTTAAATGTTTAAATAGGCTATCTATTGTTTCCACATTTTTGTCATTGAATTTTACAATGATATCACCATACCTGATCTTTCGATGATTCAGCGCATTTATTTTCATTACTTCAAAAACAAAGACACCTGTTTCATTAGTGAGCCTGTTATATTCTCTCATCCGTTTGCTAAGCCGGACAGTTTGGCCGGCAATACCTATAAGTGCTCTTGTCACTTTGCCTTTTATAATAATTTGCCCGGCTATATAGCCTGCAAGATTAGATGAAACCGCAAAACAAATTCCCTGCGCTGAAGAAATAATAGCAGTATTTACACCAATAACATAACCATCTGAATTCAATAAAGGGCCTCCCGAATTACCGGGATTAAGTGCAGCATCCGTTTGTATTACATCATCAATCAATCTTCCATTGCCAGCTCTCAAGCTTCTACCTACAGCGCTTACTACACCGGCTGTAACAGTTTGTTGCAGGCCATAAGGATTTCCGATGGCAATAGCAATCTGGCCGGGTTTTATGTTATCCGAATCAGCAAAGACTAATGACCCTAAACTTTTGCCATCCACTTTAAGAACAGCTATATCTGTTGAAGCATCCTTTCCTTTTAGTTCTGCTTTTAAAACACTGCCATCACCAGCTGTTACAAAAAGTTCTTTAGCCTTATCAACAACATGGTGATTACTGATGATATAACCATCAGTGGAAATAATAAAACCTGAACCCATAGATTCATTTCCGTTTGCACGGGTTCTTTTTTCATCTTTTTCCCCGACATTCCTTATATGTACTACAGACGGAGCAATACGACTGTAAACATTACATACGGTTTCTGAGTAAACATCTAAAAGATGTGCATCTGTATTTACCAGTTCTAACATGGGGATATATTCTCAATGCCCGTACCATTTTTCAAAAACTGACAAAATGGAATGTTTAGCAAAAGAATCCCACTCTCCGTAATCTGCCGTGGCAGATAAATGTTCAATAAAATAAAAAATCTTCAATCGTTATCTTGTCCCGATAGTTATCGGAATTCCCGAAATGATCGGGACAAGTTTTGAAGAGATGTAACCACATTATGGTTTATGCCGGTTCAGCATACTTGATTTATGCCATTGGTAGTGTTAAACAAACAAACTCTTTCATAATGGAAGTATTTCAACAACAACCCGATCTTATAACATTTTCGGTTGTTGGTGAAGTGAACTAAATTACCTGGAGGCTGGATATTAGAACACCAACAACGATTATTGATTTATAAGACCACATAAATAAAATCAATCCAACATAAATACGAAGTTTTCACAATTGGATTTCAAATGGTTGCGTTTTTTAAGCTATTGGGAAACTTCATATATTTATGTGTTGTGTGCTATTTTGCGGATGCATTCTAACAGTTTAAAAATATACCTAAGCCCCCAATTATATTAAGACTTTACTTTTACACAGACAACTACTTTTCACTCATACTATACAGTTTTTTTGACGTAGAAATAATAAAGTCAAGCGACCTTCTTCCAGCACCTTCAATTAAAAGAAAAAGACAGGTGAGTATTTGTGCATAGTCTGAACGTATCTCATGCAGCACAGCCCAAATTCCCATCTTTGGTGGAGCAGGTGGTAATGGTAATGGACTTGTGCCAAAATACAAATCAATTTTTGTACTAAGCACCGCAACTATCATTTGAATAATAAAATAAAAGGCTGTTATCCTTGTGAATAGTCCAAAAATCAAAAGCAGACCACCAATAATTTCGCCTGTTGCTATTATATGTGCAGTAGTTTCGGGAAAGGGAAAACCCAGTTTTGTAAAACGTCCCACACCTTGATTTACATACACGAATTTTAAAATGCCTTCCCAAAAAAAGACACCTCCAGCCATCAGGCGAATAATTAAAATGGTTGATTGTCCGGTTACAGGCGGATTGAGAAACCAATTGAAAATTTTTTTCATTTTTTAATTTTGTTATAAATAGCCAATAGAAAATATTCGTTTATAAAAGACATTGGCAGAAATACATTATAAAACGATAAGTTAATTCTGCCAATGTTTGTAATCTGTTTTATTGAGAAAATTATGGGTTTACTATAAGGATGCCAGACATTGGAAGCCCGTGTATTAAACAATGATAATTAAAAGTGCCTTCAACAGTTGTGGTGTAGGTAAATGAGCCGCCTCCGTTGATAGTGCCACTGCTAAAAGTAGTCCCATCATTTGAGTTAACGGTGTGAGCATAGCCATCGTCATTTTGCCATTTTACCACTGTCCCTTTGGTTACTGTTACAGTTGCCGGAACATAGGCCATATTATACATCCGGATTTGAACTGGTGAAGTGCCACCAGGCGCAGGCTCGGGGGCAGTATACGAACTACCTTTGCTACAGGAAAATGTTATCACCGCGGTAATAGCGATAAACCCAATTAGTTTAAAAAATTTTTTCTTGTTCATGACTAATGTTTTAATTGATTTGTTGTTTAAAATATTTGATAATAAAAATCTTTGATAGTAGCAGATCATAAAGAATGAATTGCCCGGGCAAGATGTTTTATGATTCTAATCTGTTTTATCCGGATGAGGAGTACCATGGTGACAACTACTACAGGATATAGTCAATACGCTATCACCTATTAATGGATGTTCCACTCCAAAATATTTTTTATTGATGTCCAATGTCATAAGCATCATAGAACGGGCAATTTCTTTTTCCGGTTTTTCATCACTTGCATAATCAAGATGCAGTGACCCTTTTTCCTGTGCATGGCAATAACTACATCCAACTCCTAATCCATCCTGGAATTCATCAACCATTATTTTTTGTAAATCTTTTGAGCTAATGTCCTTTGGCAGTACTTTCAGGTTTTTGAAATCGTCTTTCTGATGAGGAGGTCTTATTGCAGCAACGCTGACTGTTATTATAAGTATTAAAGTACCGAGCACCCTGATTTTTCTATTGATTTTCATAGCGAAGAAATTGTAAAAGATTATTCAAAAAGGTTAACAGTTCATTTTTTTTATAAAGGGAATTTATTTTTTTGCCTGCACACTTAACTGTACTTCCAGGTTATCTGAAATAACACTTGCATCTCCCACACCAAAGTCTCTCCTGTTTATATCGAATTCACCTTTGAAAAGATATCCTTCATTTGTTGCAGTTGCAGTGAAGGGGAATGAAATATCCTTTGTTTGATTTTTAATGGTAAGCTTTCCAAAAACAGATAGCACTCCAGGCTTGTTTGATGCAGTCACCCTGGTGGAAACAAAGCGAATCCGGGGATAATTTCTTACATCAAAATATGTATCCTTCCTCAAGTGATTATCCCGCATTTCAATGCCGGTATTTATAGAATTGGCATCAACACTTACATCAAAGCTTGCCTCATCCGGATGATTGATATCAAACTTGATATCTCCCCGCAAGCCGGTAAAGGAACCAGCGGTGTTGATGCCAAAGTTTTTTATTTTGAATTGTATCGCGGAGCCAACATCTATCGGCTTGTACTGTGCTATTGTAAGGGTACGGATCAATATTAATACAACTAAAAAAACACTTCTCTTCATTCTTTCTAATTTTGAAACTATTAACGACCAACTAACTACTTACTATTTTATAATTTTATAATAATCATTGAGCGGTAACTTTTTCTGCCGTCTCTATTAAAGGCATATCCGTAATAGCAAGCGTATGGTCGTGTTCAACATAGTTCACACTTGTTAATCCTAACACGTTTCTGAGTTTCTCTGCAGGCACTTTCATTGGACCGGGTGATGGAGCACTGCCAGGGGCTGGTTGTGGAAATGCGGTCGACATTGCTGTGTGAAAAGTGATATTGCCTTCAATTTTTTGTATTGTCTGATGAATATGACCATTCAGAACTGATACTGAACCAAAACGTTTGAGATAGGCAAGTGCCCTTTCACTGTCAGAAGTTCCCCAACCCCATTGCGGGTAAACAGCCCAAAGTGGAACGTGTGCAAAAACTACAATGGGTGTACTGCTTGAAAGTCCTTTCACATCTTTCTCAAGCCATTCGAGTTGAGTATTACCTAATACGCCAAGCCCACCATCTCCCTGGTTTAATACATTTACCAATCCTATAAAATGCACACCATGAGAATCAAAACTATACCAGCCCTCTCCATTAGTTCCTTTCCCATATCGCTCCATGTATAATTTTCCATTATCGGTTACATCGTGTTCTCCCGGTACATAAAATATTTTTTCGCTTTTTACACTTTTCAAAGTTTGCTCCAGTAAATCAAATTCATCAGCCTGGGCAAGATGTGTTAGGTCACCAGTATGCAAAATAAAAGATGGTGGTGTTGGCATTGCGTTGATCTTTGTAATTGCCGCCTGCAAAGTTCCTACAACATCTGTATTTGCCGGTTTACTAAAGCCAATATGGCTATCGCTGATCTGAACAAAACTGAAATCTGATTTTGGAAGTAGTAAGCCTTTTTTTAGTTCACCTGTAGATTTGTCGATCATCTGACTCATCCCGTATGATTTCATGATTCCTCCCGACATCATCCATAATACACCAGTTCCTGCCCACGCCATACATTTTAAAAACCCGGCTCTGTCAATACCATCTTTATTTTCATCCTTCTCAATGTGCTTTTCGTTTTCCATAATTTTTATTTTTTAATTAATTGAGACCACAAACCTCATTATTTCATTACTTCAGATAAAACTATTTACAGCATCCAGCATATTTACTTGATTAAGTAGTCGTTTATCAGGTATTTTACCTGCTTCATGTAATAAGATTCAAAAAAAATTATACCATTGCTACATTTGAGAAAATATAGTTATTGAAAACCAGGAGCCTCATATATCATATTCTGTTTTGGGCAGGCATTTACCTTTTATGGATACTTGTGTTTCGGAGTTATTCAGTTTCGCTTACCAAGACCATCACAATAGAATTCTGCTATTTAATTTTTATTACATCAGATTATTATGCCATCAGCAATTTTATAATTCCCCGTTTTTTGTATAAAAAAAAATATGGTCTTTTTATTGTCGCCACGCTTTTTGTCATTGGTTTTTCGTCGTGGCTGCGGGCTTTGGTCGCACTAGAAATGAACCTGCATTTCTTTCAGCCTAAAACAATAATTGATTTCGGTACATTATATTTAAATTCACTGGTCAATATTTCACTTTGGGTTTTGTTAATTACAATCGGAAAAATGCTGATTGACAGGATGCATACTCAGCAACAGTTAGAGTTTTTGGAAAAAGAAAGAGTGAAAAATGAATTGGATTATTTAAAAGCCCAGATAAATCCTCATGCACTTTTCAACTCATTAAATACCATTTACGGACATATTGACAAAAGCAACCAGGTAGCGAGAACTATACTATTACAATTTTCAGAATTATTACGGTATCAACTCTATGATTGCGGTGCAGAGAAAGTAGGCATTGAAAAGGAAATTGAATATGTGAAAAATTATGTAGCTTTTCAGCGCTTACGAAAAGATGAGAAATTAGTTGTATGCTTGGATATAGGAACAATTGAAACAGGACTGAAAATTGCGCCGCTCCTGTTAGTAGTATTAATTGAAAATGCTTTTAAGTTTGCCAGCAATTTTTCTGACAAAGAAAATAAGATTCGCATTAAAATATTTACAAAAGAGAATGTTTTGCATTGTTACTTTTTTAATACAAAGGAATTACAACAATCATTTGCTGCCACAAACTCCAATGGAATTGGAATTGCCAATCTAAAAAGAAGGTTAGAATTATTGTACCCCGGGAACTACAAGCTTACCAGCAATATCGAAAATGAGTTTTATGAAACAAATTTAATCCTTGATTTAACATGAAGTTGAAATGCATTATTATTGATGACGAACCTGTGGCCAGAAAAGTATTGCAGGAATTTATTGAGGAGATAGATTATTTGGATTTGATTGGCCAGGCCGAAAACCCTTTAAAAGCTATGTCGTTAATAAATGACAATAACATTGATATTATCTTTTTAGACATTAATATGCCTAAAATAAATGGGATTGAGTTTTTAAAAACTTCAAAATTAAATGCAAAGATTATTATGACTACTGCTTATGCAGATCATGCAGTTCAGGCGTTTGACCTTGAAGTCCTGGATTATTTGGTAAAGCCTATCGCTTTTGACCGGTTTTTAAAAGCCTGTAACAGGGCAAAAGAAAATGCAAAGCCAATAGAACCCCGTTCGGCGACACAGGATAAAGCCGACCATTTTTTTATTAAATGCAACAATCAAATTGAGAAAATATTTTACAGCGACCTGGTATATGCTGAAGCAATGCTGAACTATGTAATGCTTCACACTAATTCAAAAAAGATGATGGTGTATGTTACTATCAAAAGTTTGGAAGAACAGTTGCCCACAGACATTTTCATTAAAGTTCACAAATCTTTTATTGTGAACATCGGCAAAATTAAAAGTATCGAAGGCAACATTTTAGATATTGGAAACGAAAAAATCACCATTAGTCAAAACCTTAGAGAAAAAGTGATCAATGAAATTGTGAAAGATAAAATGATAAAGCGTTGACAGAATAAAACAGCACACAACACCGCATTGCCAAAATGCCGGCGACAGAACATCATCTCAACTTTCGGAATTCTATTGTACTTTAGTAATGTAGCGTATTGATGATGGAATTCTTTTACCGGCACTTCGGCGATGCTTTAACGTTAGCGGTCATTGTGGTCAGAAAGAAACTATTTTTTTTACACTGCTTCTGTAAGTGCGGCTTCCTCTAAGTTGTTCCCCATTGTTCATGATCACAATAAAATCTCCATTGACCAGTGACTTTATCTCCTTTATATATTTCCAGCAAATAATTAAAGATTTGTGAATACGGGTAAAGCGGGCAGGATCAAGAGAAGCTTCCAGTTCATAGAGTGGCGTGTTGATCAGCGAGATCCTGTCTGTTGATCTTACTTCAACATAGGCTCCCTGCGAACGAAAGTATTGCACTTCATTCACTGCAATTAATTGCGTTTTGTTTCCTTTTTTTATGCTCAATTGTTCGAGCCAGGGTCCAGTATTTTTTATGAACTGAACGTAGCGAATAGCTTTTTCAAGAGCCTTATCAAATCTTTCTTTTCCAAATGGCTTAAGCAAATAATCTGTTGCCTCGTAATCAAATGCTGGTAAAGCAAATTCGTCGAATGCAGTGGTAAAAATGATCGCTGGTAAAGGTGCAGCATCACGCTGCTTTAATATTTCGATCCCATTCAATTCCGGCATCTTAACATCGAGGAACAGGATATCCGGTTTCTCCTTTTCCAATAATTCCAATGCGCTCCTTCCGTCTGCTGCCTGGAATATTATTGGAGAATACGAAGATTGACTGAGATAATGAAGTATCAATTCCCGTGCACTTTGCTCGTCATCTGCAACAAGTATTTTCATCTCTTTCATTTTACATTAAATTGAAGAGGAAGAAAAAGGTCTATCATTGTTCCCGCCGGCTGATTTGGTTGTATGCTGAAAGACTGGTTTTTTCCAAATAGTTGTTCTAATCTTTCCTTTGTATTTTGTAAGCCAATACCTGTATTGAAGTTAATGGTTTCAAATGGGGTTTGTCCATTATCAGCTATCGTTACCGAGATCATGTCATTGACCTTTTTCACAACGATCCCGATCTTCCCTGTTTCTTTAAAAGGCTCCACAGCATATTTGATTGCATTTTCAACAAGCGGCTGAAACAATAATGGTGGTACCAAAACATTATTCAACTCCGGAGCATAGTGGATATTAATATCAAGGCGGTTATTAAAACGGGTTTGCTGTATATCGAGGTAAAGTTGCAGGATCTCAATTTCTTTTTCCAAAGGGATCAGTTGTTCTTTATTATCTTTTAATGCAAACCGAAGCAACTCGCCCAGCTTGAGAAGAATGTTGTTTGCTTCCTCACCTTTATTTCTAATTACTAAAGAACTAATTGTATGAAGAGTGTTGAATAGAAAATGAGTATTCAGTTGTCCTTTGAGTAGTTCCATCCTTGATGTTAACAAAGATCTTTCAAGTGCTGCGGCTTTTTGATTGGCTTCAGTATTGCGGCGAAAGAATTCCCATATATAACAAAATGCGACAGTGGACACATACACAATAATATTGATCGATAAAGAATTGTCTACTATCAATCCAAACACGGCGAGCTTGGTTCCTTCGTTGTCAAATCCGAAAAGCCAGTTTCGATAGAGTGTATCCTGTAACAAAAAATAAGTAATGACCCAGAATAAAACAGAAAACAAAAGAAAGCCAAGCAAGTGGACAAGGAAAAAACGAATGGTACGGTTATAATCAACCCATGTCTTTAGCGTATAAAAGATGATCAAAGGAGCCAGTACGGCCCGGGCACTCCAGAAGATCACAAAATAAATTGTAAAACTATTATTCCGTAAGGTTCTTGGCAGGAAAATAAACGATTCAATAACTACAAGCAAGGCTGGCAAAAGCCAGATAGCTGAAACAAATATTGATTTGCGCATTCGCATTATTCGCAAATATCCGTTTTGTCAGCGTGAAAATAATTGCACGTCAACCGTATCATGATGATAAGTCATCGTGTTATCAAAGTTCCTTTGCCCGGCTCATTCCTTTAAAAGATATTTATGCAGCCATAAAAAACATTTTTATGAAAAAGAAAATTCTTTTGGTCTCAAGCTGCTTCATCTGTTTTTCTCTCTTCGCCCAGGAAAACACTACAACCCGTTTTATAAATACTCTTGAAAAAGCCAGGAAAGCCAGTGCAGACAAAAACTGGGCTGAATCGGTCACTCTTTGGGAAGCAGTGATTGCTGCAAACCCTGTCAATGGTGAATACCGTGCATGGTTGGGCGATGCGGCTTATTCGGCAGCTGCTTATTCCAAATCGATCGAAGCTTATAAAAAACAGATCGAGCTGGGTTATGGTCGCACTGATATTGCTGCCTATAATATTGCCTGTTGCTATGCTTTGTCCGGTGATAAGATCAATGCAATGTCATGGCTCGATAGAGCATTTATAAAATTGGGTTATTCAAATTTTGCAAATGCGCAACGGGATACAGATCTGCAATCGTTGCATGGCGATCCTGCTTTTGAAAAACTGGTGATGAATACTGGTTCGGGGAAATTGAACCGCATAGATGGCTGGCGCCGCGATCTTGAAGTGATGCAATGGGAGATTGAAAGAAAATCTGTTAAACACGAACAATTCGATCCAAAAGAAATAATTAAAGAGATCGCTCAACTCAGGGAGAAAATTTCAACTCTTACTGACAATGAAATTATTCTTGAGATCATGCGGATCATGCGAAAATTAAATGACGGGCATTCATGGGCCATGCCATCTTTCGAGCATCCGGATTTTAAAATGACATTGCCTTTATTATTTTATCAATTCAACGAAGGCCTATATATTATTGCAGGAGACCCAAAATATAAAGACCTGCTCGGCAGCCAGGTGCTTGAATATGCCGGTACTCCCGTTGATAAATTTGTCGCGGTTTTTGATCCTTACATTATGAGAGATAACCAAAATGCATTACTGGTTAAGATCCCTTATATATTAAGAACACCTGAATATGTAAAAACAAAAAAGTTTATCAGCGATGCTTCATCGGTCGATCTGAAGATCGTTGATATGAAAGGAAACCAGAAAACGGTAAATGTTAAAGCAGATTCTACACAACCAAATATTTGGAACACTTTACCTAACCCAGCAAGCTGGGTGAATCTTCCACAAACATTGCCTGGAAAAATCCCGCTTTATTTAAAGGATATGGGTACAGCTCATTGGTGGGAATTATTAGCTGACAAGAAAATGGTGTATTGCCAGCTCAATAAGATACTCAATGCACCTGGTCAAAATTTTGCACAGTTCGTTCAACGATTATTTCGTTTTTATGACAGTACACATGCTGAAAAACTGGTGATAGATATGCGCTGGAATAACGGCGGAAACACTATGCTTGTAATGCCTTTGATAGATTCTATTATTCGTCGCCCCGATCTTAACAAGCGTGGAAATTTATATGTCATTATAGGCCGTCGCACATATTCTGCCGCACAAAATACTTCCACTTACCTCGAACGTTTTACCAATCCCATCTTTGTTGGAGAACCAACTGGTTCGAGTCCAAATTTCGTGGGTGAAGAAGAACCGTTGATCCTTCCATATAGCAAGACGATCATTAATGTTTCTGATCTTTATTGGCAATCCTCATGGCCATTTGATAAACGAACCTGGATAGCACCGCTATTATATACACCGCCTCGTTTTGAATATTTCAAATCCAACCGCGATCCTGCGATGGAGGCAATCATGGAACATATATCGGCTGGCAAAGCATTTTGAAAATGAATTGTGACGACCAGGCAGACAACAACAACTCAAATGATCAGCGCCCTGTTCTCGGTAGTGCTCATTCCCCGTTGTTGGTATTTAACAAACAAACTCTTTCATGATGGAAGTATTTCAACAACAACCCGATCTTATAACATTTTCAGTTGTTGGTGAAGTGAACTAAATTAACAGGAGACTTGATACTGAACATTAACACGGTGTAATTTCTTTCAAAACCAATGATGCCATTCCCTATATCATTATTGAATTTTGAAATGGTACTTACCAGAAGTTGTCGGAGTAGAAAATGCTACCAGGCTGATCAAAGACGGACAGAGAATCCGGTGAATGGAACGGACGGATATGTAGTAATACTATATTCTACCAATTGACTACCTTCCAAGACCAATCATTAAACTATTTATTATGCCGAACAAAAATTTAACACTCACCTATCGTTGGTTCAACGAAGTGTGGAACAACGGTCGTAAAACTGCAATTGATGAACTGATGGATGCTAATACTGTCGTTCATGGAATTGAAGGTATCACTGCCCCCGGTCCGGAAGGATTCAAAGTTTTTTACGATAGTTTCAAACAACAATTTCCACAGGTCCATGTCGAAGTGGAAGATACCGTTTCCGAAGAGGGCTTTGAACCCTCCCGCTGCACTGTTCGGGCAACTACTGCCAACAATCAAACAGTTACTTTTTCCGGTATGACCTTTCTTCAAGTAAGAGACAACAAGATCGTTGAAGCCTGGAATAATTTTGATTTTCTTTCAATGTACCATCAACTGGGCTTCAAGATGGCTTCACCAGAAGCGATCACTGCCTGATATTTAAAAAATGAAATCGTGATGCCTAGTCTGCGACTAAGCATCAGTTAGTAAAATGAGAATAGCATTTTATAACTATATCATCGTCGGCATTTTTTTTCTGCCAGTCAAAATAATAGCGCAGGGAAACTGGAACGACACCAAGGGGAACGTTATCAATGCGCATGGCGCAGGTATCTTATATTTCAAAGACACTTATTATATGTTTGGAGAGATCAAAAGAGGAAAGACATGGCTGGTGCCCGGTCAAACCTGGGAATGCTATCGTGTACCTGCTGGAGGGATCTCATGTTATTCATCAAAAGATCTGTCTATATGGAAATATGAAGGAGTTGCCCTGGCTCCTGTAATTGGTGATTCGTTAAACGACCTTGATACAGGAAAAGTAGTTGAACGTCCCAAAGTGATCTATAATAAAACAACTAAAAAGTTTGTGATGTGGATGCATATCGATACTAAGGATTATTCATGGGCACATTCGGGAGTGGCAGTAAGTGACAGCCCAACTGGTACAAGTATCTTGGCAGCATTCAACCCAATGGGCAAATGGCGAGAGATATGACATTGTTTAAGGACGATGACAACAAAGCTTATCTTATTTATTCATCAGAGAATAATAATACCATGCATGTTTGTCTTTTAAGCGATGATTATCTTTCTCCCACAAAAACATGGAGCAGAATCTTAGTGGATAGAAATCGTGAAGCTCCTGCCCTTTTCAAAAATAAGAACAAATATTACCTGGTCACTTCTGCCTGTACTGGCTGGTCGCCAAATACTGCGAGTTATGCTGTTGCATCTCATCCTCTGGGCCCCTGGAAGGAATATGGTAATCCATGTATAGGTCAGGAAGCGGAAACTACTTTTCAATCACAGAGCACTTTTGTTTTACCAATTAAAGGAAAGACGGGTCAATACATTTTTATGGCCGATAAATGGAATAAGTTTGATCTTGAAAATTCAAAATATGTTTGGCTCCCTTTACATATTAAAAATGGTAAAGTCGAGATCACCTCTGCACACCTTAGTGTTCAATAAATAAAAATCTTCAAAGCTGTAAACTGCTCAAATAACGAATTTAACCCTGTCCAATATATTTACACAGATCAGTAACAGAAAGATTGCCCCCGCAAAAGATCAATACTAAATTGTTATTCTTCGTGAATCGATCTTTTAAACGTAAAGCAGCAGCCAGCGTACAGGAAGCAGCCGGTTCAGTTAAAACTTTCAACCGTTCAAGAATAAATTTTAATTGCTGCACTGCTTCGTCGTCTGTAACTACAAGCACCTCTTCTAAATGTTCCTGGGCCAATGATAAAGTTTGCGGAGACACAGAAGGAGCTCCTAATGTTTTTGCAATAGAGGTAATAGCAGAAAGTTCAACAGGATGCCCGGCTTTAAGTGCCTGCGACATACAATCTGCACCTTCAGTTTCCACTCCCCAAATTCTTACTTCGGACTTAATTGCTTTTACGGCAGTACTTACACCACCTTCAAAACCTCCACCGCCGATGCTAATAATAATATCACTTGTTTCCGGCAGATCTTCCATGATTTCTAAGCCAAGTGTTCCTTGTCCTGCCATCACCAATTGATCATCGAATGGATGAATGAATATTCTGCCCTGCGATTCATAATCTTTTATTTTTTTAAAAGCGTCCTGGATCGTCAGTTGCAGATCAACTGTTGCGCCGTAGTTGCGTGTCGCTTCTAAATAATTTTGTGGAGTAGTTTGTGGCATTAATACAACAGCATCAACATCCAAAACATTCGATGCGTAAGCAACAGCCTGGGCATGATTGCCACCACTAATAGCCACCACTCCCCTTTTTCTTTCTTCTGTTGACAAGCTTAGTAGTTTATTAAACGCTCCGCGAACTTTAAATGAACCGGTTTTTTGGAAGAGTTCATATTTGACAAAAACATTTGTTTCTAAATAATTGCTGAGTGTTTCACTATGTTCAAGTGTCGTTCGTTTGACATAATTTTTAATTTGTTGTTGCGCTTGTTTGATCGCTCTGATATCCATAATGGCTAAGCTACATGATAATTTTTGTCCGACCGAGGTCTGGAGAGAACGGCAATAATAAAAATGTTCAGGGCCGTATAATAAAAACAACTACGGTTTATAACAATTCGGTTTTGTCGCTGGTTGATGTGATATTCTATTCTATCCAGGATATTCGCAAATGCTAAGTCGTCGTTACAATGAAGCAAACAACCACATTGAGCCATCTCTTCGATAGCTTTGATGTGGTTGACATATCTTAACGAAGTCCAATAACCGGGAACGATCACTTTATCGCCGATACACTTCTATCAATATTCCTTTGAATGTAGTATTACCAATATTTTTTGCACTATGCGTGTCAGCAGGAACAATTGCCGTCATTCCTTTCGTAAGATCCATTACTTGTTTTGATCCATCCTTTCTTGTGAACTCTGCTTTGCCGGGGCTAACTACATATAATGCAAGATCCGGATGAGCATGCATAACAGATGATTCACCCGGTTTATAACTTGCTTCAACAATGCGGATACCCATGGTATCAGCAACAGTCTTATAATGTTTTGATGCCACTTTTGTAGCATCCAACGCATCGGGCGATGAGATGGCACCTGAGCGGTTCACTTCAACAAGTATTCCTTTTATTGTGGTTTTGCCGGTATTTTTAGAGCTATGGGTCTCTGCGGGCCTGATAAGTGCTCCACCCGATTTCAATTCAGCCACTACTTTAGAACCATCTTTTGTTGTAAATGTCATCGTACCGCCACTAGTCACATAAACAGCATTATCAGGATGAGAGTGCATGGCGCTTGAATCACCTGGCGGTACATTCACTTCCAATATCCGAATGCCCATCGAGTCAGCCAAAACTTTGTAAATATTGGGAGCAACTTTCGCAGCATCCATGTCATTCGTGCTGGTTGTAGTTGCTGCAGTCTCCGTGCTAGGAGCACTGCTTTCTGTTGATGTAACAGTTTCTTCAGACTTGTCTTTTCCATTGCAGGCAATAAGAGAAGCGGAAATAAGAATAGCCAGTATAATCCGGCTGTTGAGTTTTTGGCCCATAAATGTTTTTTTAAAATGATGAATATAATTACAGGATTTGCGTAGGGAGGGAATGTTAGTAAATGTAAAAAATAAAATATGGTTGGCCACAAATAATTTTCCATTAACAACTGAATAACGGAAATAAATAATATCTCAACTATTGTTCGAGTTAAGGCCGCGTAAAATTTTTATCATCAGCTGAAGGGCCGTAGATAGAAGGGACATCGATATTGTTTAATCGCATGTAAACTGTCAATTGCCCGCGATGATGCACCCAGTGATTGACGGTGATGCCGAGATCAGTGATTTTTTTAGAAGTGTATAATACCTGGCCATTCGCTTTTAACGTGAAATTGCTTTCTAATGCTTCATCAGTTGCTGCCTGCAAAGCTGCTCTTGCAGCCTTCACATTATCTTCAAAATGCGCAACCAGTTCTGCAGTAGTTTTAGGAGATGCATGTTTGAATGTCACGAAGTCGATCTCGCCATCGATCACCATGTGTTTAATCCATAATGGTATCTCCGCAACCAATAAGGCAAGGTAGCCCATCGTCATTGATTTAGGATGAGGTTTGTATTCGAAAAGCGTTTCCGGTATTCGTTCAAGACAGGCATGTGTCGCCCTGTATTCTGTATTCAACTCATTAAGAAGTGACTCTGTTCTAATGTTACTCATACGGTTTGTTTTAACAAATTTAAGTGTTCAGCATTTACCCTCGCTATTCGTAGTGCTCAATAAAATATAAAATCTTTAATCGTTACCCTGTCCCAATAGCTATCGGGATTCCAGAAATGATGGAGCAGGTATAACTCAGGATCAGCATCAATACTGTTGAGACCCATCGAAGGCACTTATTGGAAAAGCTGAATGTAAAAAATTCAATGGAGCTTATTAAAGAAGCCTCAAAAGTATTTTGGCTATGATCTATGATTAATTTATTCTTCCCCGTTCCTGCATCTTCTGATGAAACCTCCACCCAACGTAATAAAAAATTTTGCATAAAGTAGTGTGAAGCATATACCTTTTATAAATGTTTTTAACCTGTCAACCTTAATGATATAAAGCTTTCCCTCTATTCAATAATTTTATTTTTTATTCATTTACTTTAACTACGATGATATGAAAAATTTATTTCTTATTTTTTTGGTTATCACCATCAGCAGTGCTCATGCACAGAATACAAAAACTCCCACGCTCAAAAGCATTTTGCTGGAACAACTTCACTCAACCCATGATGTGAAAGACTGGTTTGTGCCGGTGAACATCGCGTTGGATGGATTAACGCCTGAACAGGCAAAATGGAAAGATGGAAGCGGTAATCATTCTATTGGTCAGCTCGCCAGCCATCTCATATATTGGAATCTGCAGCAATTAAACAAATTTAAAAATCTGCCCCAACCGGCTTTCGACGGAAACAACGATGAAACCTTCAATAGTTTCGATAACAAAAACTGGAAAGCCACCGTGCAAAAACTTGACAGTGTTTTAACCGCTATAGAAAAAGAGATAGAGATAGCAGATGAATCCAAACTGCAATCATGGTATAATACAATTGCACACATCGGTACACATAACGCTTATCACACGGGCCAGGTAATTTATATCCGCAAACTACAGGGTTCATGGGATGCTGATAAAGGAGTTAAATAAATTTCTCAGTTCTTTCGAAATCCTTCAGCCTGCTCACAACAGTGTTCAATAAAAATAAAAAAAAATCATTGTTGGCCTGTCCCGATAGCTATCGGGATTCCCGAAATGATCGGGACAGGTTTAACGCAGGTCCGAAAAAATCCTGTTCTCCTGCGTTCGTGTCCACACTAAAATGAGTTTTCCGTTACACGCATCATTCCCACGATGCCTTCATGCAACGGAACTACACTTTACGATAGGGTACGGATGAAAAATCAATTATATCTTCAGTTATGGAGTTACTATAAGTGTACCAGACATAGCTAAGCCATGAATAGTGCAATGATAATCAAAAGTACCCGGCACAGAAGCTGTATAAGAATAAGTTTTGCCACTGTTAATAGTGCCACTGTCAAAACTGGTACCATCATTGGAAGTCACCGTATGTGCAAACCCATCATTATTTGTCCACGTAACAACTGTGCCTTTAGCCACTGTTTTACTGGCGGGTGAAAATGTCATACCCGCTATACTGATACCAGACCCGGCATTACCGCCTGCCGAAGGGTTTGGAGAAGAATAACCACTGCTTTTTCCGCAGGAAGTTCCAATAAATAAAGTGGCGCAAGCCAATGCACCTACAATAAAAAGATTTTTAGTCTTCATAAAAAAAGATTGATATAAATAAATTAAAATAAAGCTTTCAAAAACTCATATCGCAGTGTTATTGCCAACCGTTGCTCACTTGATTGTATTTAACAATAAAAGAAAGTTAAACTGCTGTCATGAGTTTGTAAAGAACAAGCAGACGAATGATTCGTGGAGACACGCATCATTGCATTCTCAAAATTTTATTTCAATTCATTCGTTGTCTTACAAATAATCCAGAATAAAAGAATATATATGCGAGGGGGCCCGATAGCTATCGGGATGCGCAGTGCTGTTCATGTATGCCCTTTACCCTGTGGTGGAAATTGACCTGCATTCGTTGTTTGGTTACTATAAAGCGCTGTTTATTGACGGTGACTTTAAGTGCTTTCCTGAATTAAGTATTCTTGTATAAAGATATCAGAATGCTTATAGTAAAAAATAAAGAAGTGAATAACCTTATACAATTTGGAGAAAATGTAGAAGGATACAACATTCGTGTTTTAAATGAAAAAGGAATAAGCGCATTAGCGGACATACTATTTTTAATAATTTTCATCTGTTTAACGTTTATACTATTTAAAAACAGTAAGCCACTGTTTATTGACGAAAGCTTTAGGAGCTTTCTTCAATCAGGTATACTTGTATAAAATATCTAATTGATTGCAGTAAAAAATAAATAAAATGAATAAGCTGATACAATTTGGAGAAAATGTAGAAGGATATAACACTCGTGTTTTAAATGAAAGAGAAATAAGGGCATCGGCAGGAATATTATTTTTAGCAACGTTCATCTCCTTAATGTTCATCCTGTTTAAAAACAATTTTTTACCGATCAAATATGTTATAAGCTTGTTCCTCGCTGACTTTATTATTCGTGTTTTTGTTAATCCTAAATTCTCCCCTACATTAATTATAGGACGTTTGATCGTGGGTAACCAGGTTCCTGAATATGTCGGCGCAAAGCAAAAAAAGTTTGCATGGATAATAGGTGTAGTGCTGTCAGCCACCATGTTTACTTTTATGGTGATAGTTAATTCATACAGCCCCATAACAGGTATTATCTGTCTTATCTGCCTGGTATTCCTGTTCTTTGAATCGGCGTTTGGTATTTGTTTGGGGTGTAAATTTTATCCACTATTTTTTAAAGAAAAAGCTCAGAACTGTCCCGGGGAAGTTTGTGATGTAAAGTCGAAACAGGATATTCAAAAAACATCGGCCATCCAGCTGCTTATCATAGTTGCATTTGTCGCATTCACTTTCCTTACAGCATGGTTATTTAATGACCAGTTTAGTAAGAAGCCATATGACTTGTTTGGAATTAATGGTACTACGCAATCTAAATAAAAGATATACTTCCCCTCGATCGGCAGTGTTCAATAAAATAAGAAATCTTCAATTGTTATCTTAAAACTGCGTCTCAGATACTTAAGCGCTAACAAGAAATTAATGAATATCTTTCAGTACTTTCTTA
>Ga0105249_10001000_pt1 | contig 25061 bp, 20 predicted proteins | sample KBSS44metaG_FD_81522 | JGI IMG/M metagenome (GOLD analysis project Ga0105249, IMG submission 81522) | Switchgrass rhizosphere microbial communities from Kellogg Biological Station, Michigan, USA - KBS S4-4 metaG | ecosystem: Host-associated > Plants > Roots > Rhizosphere > Soil | place...
AACCCACCTGGAGTCGGGTCGGTGGCGTTCGCGCGGCAACGTGATGCGGTGCTCGACAGCGAAGACTACGTGAAGATCGTGCTCGATACGTACCTCGACGGCCGGTCGGGTTATGTGTTCGCCGTGAACCCGCACGGCGCGCGCTACGACGCGCTGGTCGCGAATCAGGGCGAAGGAGAGGACAGCAACTGGGACGCCGTCTGGGAAGCGGCGACGTCCCGCACGCCTGACGGATGGTCGGCCGAGATCCGCATCCCGCTCAAGAGTCTGCTCTTCCGGCGCGGCTTGGCACAGTGGGGCTTCAACGTCCAGCGCCGCATTCAACGCCTCCAGGAGACGGACCGGTGGGCGGGGGCCGAGCGTAACTACAAGGTCACCCACGTCGGCCGCGCGGGCCTGCTGACCGGTATCCCGCCGTTCGACCTCGGCGCCGGGCTCAGCGTGCGGCCCGCCGTCACGGCGAGCACCGGTAAGCCATCGCCTAGCGCCGCGACCGACGGAGACGCCGACGCCAGCCTGGACGTGACGCAGCGACTCGGCGGAACCACGCTCGCGTCGCTGACGATCAACACCGACTTCGCCGAGACCGAGGTCGACACGCGGCGGACGAACCTGACTCGGTTTCCGCTCATCTTCCCGGAAAAGCGCACGTTCTTTCTCGAGGGTTCCGACATCTACGCCTTCGGGCTCGGAACGGGCGACGATGTGCGCCCATTCTTCAGCCGGCGCATTGGGCTGTTGAACAACCTGGAGGTACCACTCAACGCAGGGCTCAAGGTGAACGGGCGCGAGCACGGGACAAATTTCAGCGCGCTCGTCGTCCGCACGGGGAATGCGGACGCCCCGGGAATCGATACGCTGCCCACCGCGAACCTGATGGGTGTGGTTCGCATCGAGCAGAACGTCCTGCGTGAATCGTCGATCGGTGTGATCGCCACCCTCGGCGACCCAGTGGGACGGGGCAACGCGTGGCTCGTTGGTCCAGACGTGACGTACCAGACCTCCGGCTTTCGCGGCGACAAGAATCTTCTCGTCGGTGTGTGGGGCCTTGCGATGGATCGCCAGGAGCTGACCGGGCAGAAGCGAGCATGGGGCGGGAAGATCGACTACCCCAACGATCGGTGGGACATCGCCCTGACGTACAAATGGCTCGGCGATGGGTTCGATCCGTCGTTAGGGATCGTGCCGCGGCCGAACGTACAGATCGTCAACTTCAACGCGAACTTCCAGCCGCGGCCCGCGCACCCCATCCTCGGTCTCCATGTCCGGCAGATGTTCAACGAGTTCGAGCCCACGCTCGTGGCGGACCTGAACGGAAAATGGGAGAGCTACCGGATCTTCATGGCACCGGTGAACTGGCGGCTCGAAAGTGGCGATCGATTCGAGTTCAACGTCGTGCCGGTGGGGGAGCGCCTAACGTCTCCGTTCGAGATTGCCGATGGCGTCGTCCTCGAACCGGGAAGCTATCACTGGACACGCTTTCGCCTCGAAGGCGGGCTGGCGTCCAAACGGAAACTGTCCGGGCAACTCACGTGGTGGTTCGGGGACTTCTACACCGGACGCCTCGACGAGCTGTCCCTCACCGCCAGCTGGAAGCCGTCGCCGCTCTTCATCGTGGAGCTGAATGGCACCCGCAACTCGGGCCGGTTGGCTGAAGGCGATTTCACACAGGAGCTCGTGGGCACTCGATTCCGGGTGAACGTCTCCCCCGACCTGCAGCTCAACAGCTACCTGCAGTACGACAACGGGACTGACAGCTTCGGCACCAACACGCGACTCCGGTGGACGTTCTCCCCGTTAGGCGAGCTGTTCATCGTCTATAACCACAACATGGCGCGCGAGCTCGTGGCCGGCGACGTCCCCGGCACGAGCATAGACCGCCGCCGCTGGGGATTCGCGTCGAACGAGCTCCTCGTGAAGCTGCAGTATGCGTTCCGGTATTAGTCGTGTTCGTGCCGGTTCCCGGCGACCGCCTCGCCCGACCTCCGGGTCAACAGCTACCTCCAGTCGAGTACTCGTCAACGTGACTGCGACACTCGATATCACTGGCGAGTGGCGCCGTACCGTGTGCGAGGCATCTCCGTGACCGCGATAAGCCGTGCGACCGTCCCCCGGTGAATTCAGCGCGGGTTACGTGACTTCCGGCCCACCCGACCTCGCGTAGGGGCACTCCGGACTGTGCGCCGCCGCGGTTTCGCCGTATCGTTCGTGCGTGCACTGTTTCCGCCGCGCTACCGCCCTCCTGGTCCTGTTGCTGCTTGCCCAGCTGACGCTGGTAGGCAGTGGCTTTACCTGTCTGCCTGGTGCCGACGGCGAGGGTGAGACGGGGTCGATGCCGGGCATGGCGGGTATGGACATGGCGGGCATGGACATGGGCGGTTCGGGGTCGGAGACCGACCACTCGCACGAACCGGCCGCGCCAGGCTCGAAGTCGTGCAACCTGCCGTGGGCTCCCAATGGATGCGAGCTCATGATCCCCTGCTCGCCCCACGCGATCAGGACGCAAAGTGTGGCGAGTGCCGTCACGGCCGCGCCGGACCACGCCGAGTTGGCCTGGGAGCTCGATACCCCGACCTCGGCCATCATCCCGCCAGACCCGCCGCCGCCACGGGCGTAGTCCGCTCACAACCCTCGTAGTCGTGATCCGTCACACTCCTGCGCCCACGCGGCGGCGGAGTGTGCGGCGGCGCATCACGCGAGTCATCCCGGCTCGCGGAGTGATGCACCGCGGACTCCGCCTCTCTCAATATGTCCCGAGCTACCTTCCTGCGCCGCGCGACGTGCCGGTCGTCGTTAGGCGCAGCCGCCTGGTTCCTGTTCCTGCTGACGCTTTCGGCCACTTCGGTCGACGCGCAGTCGCCGGCCGACGTGTCCGACTCGTCGCGCCGCTCAGCGCAGTCGGACGGCCTGGATTCCGTGATCGCCCGCGCCCTCGCGACCAGCGCCGGCCTGCGGGCAGAGAGCGCCCGCGCCCGCGCCGCCCGCTCTCGCATCGCGCCGGCCGGCGCGCGACCGGACCCCATGCTCATGGCGGGCTTTCGGAACGTGCCGCTCACGTCGCCGAGTCTCTCACGCGACGAGATGACGATGAGCATGGCGGGCGTCAGCCAGACGATCCCGTACCGTGGCAAGCGCCCGCTGCGGACGCGCGTGGCACGAGCCGAGGCCGACGCCGCCGAAGCCCGAAGTGCCGAGGCACGTCTCGCGGTCACGCGTCAGGCGACCGAGGCATACTATACCCTCGCCGCATCGCGTCTCGTGCTCGACGCCGTGGCGCGGCAGCAGCAGCTCGCCGTGGCACTGGCCCCCGCCGTCGAGGCGCGATACACGGCCGGCACCGCCATGCAGTCGGACATCGTGACGACGCGGAGCGAGATCGCACTGCTTGCGCAGGAAGGGGCGGCCGTCGCCGAGGAAGCCCGGGCCGCCCTGGGGAACCTCAACGCGTTGCTCGACCGGCCGTCCGAGGCTCCGGCTGATGCGCGATTTCCTGATCGCGTGCTGCACGCCGCGTTAGGTGACACCACGCATCCCCCGGCCTTCGCCTCCGCTGTCCTGGGCGCCCGGCTCACGGATTCGCCACTCCTGCCGACCGACTCGATTGTGACGCTCGCAGTGCAGCGAAGCCCCCGCGTGCGGGAGCACGAGGCGCTGATCGCGGCGCAGGGGGCGGCGGCGGAGCTGGCCGCCCGCGACCACCTCCCGGACTTCGACCTGTCGCTCGAGTACGGCTACCGGTCCCGCCGCGCCGACATGATCTCCGCGGTAGTGTCGCTCCCGCTCCCGTTACAGCGGCGGCATAAGCAGGAGGAGCTCGCGTCGGCCGCGAGATCCGAGCTGGAAGCGCACGAAGCCGATCACCACGCCGAGATCACCGAGCTGCGCCGGGAGGTCGCACGGCTCACGAGCGTCCTGGAACGCTCGCGCGCGCAGATCGCGCTCTCGCGGCGCGCGGTGATCCCCCAGGCGAACGCCGCGACACTCTCGGCAACGGCAAGCTACAGGGCCGGCCGAGGCGAGTTCGTGGCGCTGCTCACGACCATGCGGTCGACCTACTCGGCCGAGACACAATACATCCGCGCCTTGCAGGAGTTCGCGGTCACGCTCGCCGAGCTCGAATCGCTGGCGGGCGGGGAGGTACTCCGATGACGCCGGCCTCCAGACGAATCAGCTGGGCCGCAGGCGCCGTTACGCTCGCGGCCAGCATTGCGTTAGGCGCGTGGGTGCTGTCGCGGTCGCGAAGCCAGCAAATAACCGCGAAGGCGGAGCAGCCGGCGACCGACATGAAGGACATGCCGGGAATGGCGGGCATGAGCGGCATGAAGATGTCCGGGTCGGGGACGGTGCAACTCTCGCCCTCACAGATCCGGCAGTTCGGTATCACGTTCGGCACCGCCGAGCGGCGACGGATGACCGGTGAGGTGCGGGCCACCGGCATCGTGGCCGCGGACGAGCGGCGCGTCGTCGAGGTGGCACCGCGGTTCGGCGGCTTCGTCGAGCAGCTCCACGCGGACTTCACCGGTCGCGCAGTTCGGCGCGGCGAGCCACTCCTTGCGATCTACTCGCCGGAAGTGTTCGCCACGATGCAGGAGCTGCTCGTGGCGCGGCGGATGGCTCGCGCGACGACCCCTGACGTGCCAGGGACGACGGCCGGCGGTGCCGACCTCGTCGCCGCAGCTCGGCAGCGCCTCCAGCTGTTAGGCATCGGCGATGCGACGATTGACGCGGTGCTGGAGTCGGGCCAGGTACCGAGGACAGTCACGCTCTTCGCGCCGGTGGCGGGTGTGATTACGGAAAAGCGAGTCGCACGCGGCCAGGCCGTCTCGGCCGGTCAGACGCTCTACACCGTTGCCGATCTCTCAGCCGTGTGGGTGAATGCGGACGTCCGCGAGGCCGAGGCCGCCGCGGTGCGGACCGGCACGAGCGCGGACGTAGACGTCACAGCGCTCGCGGGACGACCGCTCAAGGGCGTGGTGACGTACGTCCAGCCGGTAATGCGGACAGAGACGCGAACGGTCACGGCACGAATCAGCGTGGTGAACTCGAACGCGCAGCTCAAGCCGGGGATGTTCGCGACGGTACTGCTGCGGCCGGGCGGCCGAGAAGCGCTGGTGGTGCCGACGGCCGCTGTGGTGCGAACCGGTGAGGGCGCCGTGGTGTTCGTGGACATGGGGGGCGGCGAGCTCATGCCCCACGAAGTGCAGACCGGTGCGGTCGCTGGCGACTTCACCGAGATAGTGTCGGGCGTCAGTGCCGGCGATCGCGTCGTCACGTCCGCGCAATTTCTCCTCGACTCCGAGTCGAACCTCGGCGAAGTGATGCGCAGCATGCTCGGGCAAGGCTCCGCGGCCGCACAGGACATGAAGAACATGCCGGGGATGGAGCCCAAGCGCCCATGAGCACTCCGGCTGATCGACGTTTCCTCGCTCGCGTCATCGACTGGTCGATCGCGAACCGCGGCGCAGTGCTCATCGCGACGGCGTTGCTCTCGCTCGCAGGCATCTGGGCAGTCCTCAGAACGCCCGTCGATGCAATCCCCGATCTCTCGGACGTTCAGGTCATCGTCATGACCGAGTGGCCTGGGCAGGCGCCGCAGCTCGTCGAGGACCAGGTGACGTACCCGCTGTCCACCGAGCTGCTCAAGGTGCCGAGGACGAAAGTGGTGCGCGGGATGAGCCAGTTCGGGCTCTCGGCCGTGTACGTGGTGTTCGAGGACGGGACGGACCTCTACTGGGCGCGAAGCCGCGTGCTGGAGTACCTGAACGCCGCGCGCGATCGCCTCCCCGATGGTGCGATGCCGATGCTCGGTCCCGACGCGACGGGCGTCGGCTGGGTCATGCAGTACATCGTCGCAGACACGACCGGGACACGGAGTCTGGCCGAGCTGCGGGCAATTCAGGACTGGACGATCCGGCCCGCGCTGACGGCCGTATCCGGCGTAGCGGAGATCGCCGCGTTAGGTGGGTTCGAGAAGCAGTACCAGATCGAGGTCGATCCGACGCGGCTGCTCGCGTACGGTCTGTCCATCGACCGAGTCGCCGACGCGATTCGCGGTGCCAATGTCGACGTGGGCGGCCGGACGATCGAGACGGGCGGCTCCGAGTATGTCGTCCGCGGGCGTGGACGCTTCGCGGGCATGAATGAGATCCGGGACGTCAGCGTCGGCGTCGCACCCGGAGGAACGCCCATTCTCGTGCGCGACGTGGCGACCGTGCAGATCGGTCCTGAGCTGCGTCGCGGCATCGCCGATCTCGACGGGCGTGGCGAGGTCGTCACCGGATGGGTCGTGATGCGGTACGGCGAGAACCCGCTCGCGGTCATCGAGCGTGTGAAAGCGAAGATGGCCGATGTCGGGCGCTCGCTCCCGGCCGGCGTCGTGTTCGTGGACGGCTACGACCGATCGGGGCTGATTCGCGCGGCGGTGCGCACGCTGCGCGAGAAGCTCGTCGAAGAGTCGCTCATCGTGGGGCTCGTGACGGTGCTGTTCCTGCTGCACGCATCGAGCGCGCTCGTTGCCATCGTGACCATCCCGATCGGCGTGTTGCTGGCGTTCCTCGCCATGCGCGCCCTGGGGCTCACCGCCAACATCATGAGTCTCGGCGGCATCGCCATCGCCATCGGCGCGATGATCGACGCCGCCGTCGTGATGGTCGAGAACTACCACAAGCATCTCGAGCGCGAGGCAAACGGCGGCCTAGGGCTCACGGCGGGGCGGCGATGGGAGCTGGTCGCGGCGTCGGCGCGCGAGGTCGGCCCATCGTTGTTCGTATCGCTGCTCATCATCACGCTTTCGTTCGTGCCAGTCTTCGCGCTCGAGGCGCAGGAAGGACGGCTCTTCCACCCGCTCGCGTGGACGAAGACCCTCGCGATGGCGGCGGCGTCGCTCCTCTCGATCACGCTGGTGCCGGTCGCGATGGGGTTGTTCATTCGCGGTCGGGTAAGGCCCGAAGCAGCCAACCCGCTCAGTCGGGTTCTCATTCGCATGTACCGTCCCGTCATCCGGGTCGTGCTGCGTCATCGGTGGCCGACAGTAATCGCGGCGGCGCTGCTGCTCGTGGCGACTGCGTTTCCGTGGTCGCGCATAGGCAGCGAGTTCATGCCGCCGCTCCACGAGGGCGCGATCATGGACATGCCGTCGCTGTTCCCGGGGATCGGCACCGCGCAGGCGCGAGCGGTGCTCGAGCAGCGCGACGCCGCGCTCGCGCGGATACCAGAGGTGGCGACCGTCCTCGGAAAGATCGGACGCGCGGAGACGGCGACCGACATGGCGCCGATGTCCATGATCGAGACGATCGCCATCCTCAAGGACCGGCGCGAGTGGCGGCCGGGCGTGACCTACGACTCGATCGTGAGCGAAGCGAACGCGGTCGTGCGCACGCCGGGCGTCGCGAACATGTGGTCGATGCCCATCAAGAACCGGCTCGACATGCTGGCGACGGGCATCAAGACGCCCGTCGGCGTGAAGATCTTCGGGCCGAGCCTCGACACGCTGGACCGATTGGGCCAGGAAGTGGAGCGCGCGCTGGCCTCAGTGCCCGGGACGAATACCGTGTTCGCGGAGCGCTCGTTAGGTGGACGATACGTGGACGTGTCGGTGGACGCCGGCGCCGCGGCGCGGTTCGGGCTGACGACCGGCGACGTGCAGGCTGCGCTCGCGACTGCCGTGGGTGGCGCGCCTGCGGGACAGGTCTTCGAGGGGCGCGAACGGTTCGGCGTGCTGGTGCGCTACCCGCGGGGGCTGCGCGACTCGCCGGAGAGAATGGCGAACGTGATCGTTCCGACGTCCGGCGGGGAGCGGGTGACGATTGGGCAGCTCGCCCGCATCGACGTCGTGCGCGGCCCCGCACTCGTCAAGTCGGAGAACGCGACGCCGAACAACGTCGTGTACGTCGACGTGCGCGATCGGGACGTGGGGAGCTACGTCGCCGAGGCCCGACGCGCCGTCGAACGAGCCGTCGCGCTGCCCACCGGGTACCGTCTCGAGTGGTCCGGGCAGTACGAGGCGCTGGAGCGAGCCTCAGAGCGGCTGCGCTGGGTCGTGCCCGTGACGCTGCTCATCATCTATCTCCTTCTTCACGCCAACTTTCGGAGCGCCACAGAGAGTGCGCTCATCATGCTGTCGCTTCCCTTCGCGCTCGTCGGTGGCGTGTGGTACCTGTGGCTGCTCGACTATCACATGAGCGTCGCCGTTGCCGTCGGACTCGTCGCGCTGGCCGGCGTCGCGGCGGAAACCGGCGTGGTCATGCTGCTTTACCTGGACCACGCGTTCGCCGAGCGCGTCGCCGGGGGCGCCATGCGATCGCGGAGCGACCTCGATGCGGCGGTGGAGACGGGAGCAGTCGAGCGGCTCCGGCCGAAGATGATGACCGTGACGGCCATCATGGCCGGGCTGATCCCGATCCTCTGGAGCGAGGGTGCCGGCGCCGACGTAATGAAGCGGATCGCCGCGCCGATGGTCGGCGGGATGGTGACCAGCACACTGCTCGTGCTCCTCGTGCTGCCGGCGCTGTACAGTCTCTGGAAAGGGCGACACTTGCCCGCGGCGCGCGTTGCGTCCCCGCCATGACCTTACGCAGACCGCCCGGCGATCACCGCGGCCGTTGAGCCGATCGCGAACACAATCAGCACGACGAGCACCGCGTCGTACCCGGCCACAGGCAGCACACGGCTGGCCTCGTGCAGCACACTGGCACCGACGGGTGCTGCTGCTCGGGCCACAGACAGGACCAGCGCCAGCACGCCGCTGATCTCCCCGTAACTCATGACCCCGAACGTCTCCGCCAGCAGCGCCGCGCGCGCGGGCGTAATCGCCCCGAAGCCTGCCCCGAACAGCAGCACGAACACCCATACGCTGATCGCATTGTGGCCGGCCAGGAGAACTCCGATCGCAACGGCCGAGAGGGCAAAGATCAGTGCCGTCACGGCCGTGCGCGGCCAGCGCCCGCCTAACGGGGTGAATACGATCCGACCGGGAAGCGCCATGAGCCCGAGCACGCCCATGGCGGCTCCCGCGAACCCGGCCTCGTACCCCCGCTCGAGCAGCAACGGCACGAGGTGGACCGAGACGGCTGTCGTCGTGAGTGCCGACAAGGCGAACGCGACCGTGAGCCATCGGAACGCCCGGCTTCGGATGGCATCGCGAGCGGCGACGCCGGTATTCGGTACTTGCCGCTCATGCGCCTCGACGAGCGGCGAGCTGCCGCCATCGAGCGCGCTGGCGCCGCGACCATCGGGCTCCAAGCCGAGATCCGCCGGTCGTGCCCGAAGCACGAGCGCGTGAGGCACGATGGTGAACACGGCGTAGATCGCAGCCAACCAGAGCAACGCTTCGCGCCACCCAAATCGACCCACGAGCAGTGTCGCGAGCGGGACGAACACGACCGACGCAAAGCCGCCGATGAAGGTGAGCGCCGTGAGCGCGCGGCCGCGGTCACGCCGAAACCAGGTGGCGATGACGGCGAACGCCGGCTCGTACAAGACCGCGGCGGACGCGACGCCGAACAGCACCCACACGAGATAGAAGAACGCGAGCGATTGGACGCGCGCCCAGCAGACGAGCAGCGCGGCCGCCAGCAGCGACCCCGCGGTCATGACCCCGCGCGCCCCGTGGCGGTCCACCCAACGGCCGAGCGGGACGGCGGTGACGCCCGCGACGAGCTGCGCGACGGAGAACGCGCCGGTGATCTCCGCCTTCGACCAGCCGAGCTCCGTGCCCATCGGCGTGATAAACACCGCGAACGCGTACGACAGGACTCCGTAGGACACCGTCGCCGTGATGCCGAGCGTCACGACCATGGCCCAGCCGTAGTACACGCGTGCAGGCCACCACCGCGGCACGCCGCGCGACTGGTGCACGCGTGATGCGCCTAACGCTGCCGGCGACCCTGCGTCGTTCACCCGACGCCCACTGCGACCGACTTGCGGCCGATCGGCAGGGGCACGCGCTCGGGCACGCAGCAGCCTCCGGCCACGCCACTCAGATCGGTCTGACACACACCCGTCTCGGGCAGCACGAGCTCGACGTTGCGCGCGCCCTCCTCGTCCCCGACCAGCGCGCAGGCCACCGAGCGCACCTGCTCGTAACCGGTGAGCACGAGGAACGTCGGCGCACGGCCGTAGCTCTTCATGCCGACCACGTAGAAGTCCTTCTCGGGGTGCGCCAGCTCGGCGGCGCCGTGTGGGTAGACCGTGCCGCACGAATGGACGTTCGGATCGATGAGCGGCGCCAACGGCTCGGGCGCCTCGAGCCACGGGTCGAGCCGAACACGGAGCTCACGCGCCAGCGACAGGTCGGGGCGGAAACCCGTCGCGACGACGATCTGGTCCACCGGACCGAGCCGCTCGCCCTCGTCGCTCTCGACGACGAGCGCACCGCCGGCGTCAAGCACGCGGGCCACGCGAAAGCCGGTCACGAGCCTAACGCGGCCGTTTCGAACTGACTCCTCGAGCCGGGTGCCGAGCGCACCGCGCGCCTCGAGCTCGTCCTTCCCTCCACCGCCGAACATGAGGCCAATGTCCGTCCGCCGCACGGCCCAGATGACATCCGTGCCGCGCACCTCGTCGCCGAGCGACACGAGGTCGAGGATCGCGTTGAACGCTGAATGACCGCTTCCCACCACGAGCGTCCGCCGGCCGCCGTAGCGCGCTCGTTCGCGGTCGCGCACGTCGGGGATGCCATAGCGGATGCGGTCGGCGTGCTCGGCCTCCCCCTCGGCCACGAGGCCGCCGGCGCCCATGGGGTTGGCCGCGTTCCACGTTCCCGACGCGTCGATCACGGCCCGCGCGAGGACCCGGTCGATGCGGCTGTCGGAGTGCCGGACGACGAGCTCGAACGGCGCCGAGTCGCGGCCGTTGCTCTTCACCTTGTCGTACCCTCGGCGGCTCACCGCGATGACGCGGGAGTCGAGGCGGACGTGCGGCGCGATCGTCGGGTGGTTCGCGAGCGGCTCGAGGAGCTCTGCCACCAGCTCCGCGCCCGTCGGGAGGTGTTCCGGATCGGGCACCGACCAACCGGCGGCCTCGAGAAGCCGCTGCGCCGCGGGGTCGATCAGATACTTCCACGGCGAGAACAGCCGCACGTGACCCCACTCGCGGATGCTGGCCGCGACCGCGGCTCCCGCCTCGAAGACGATCGGCGTTTCGCCCTTCTCGATCAGGTGGGCCGCCGCCGCGAGCCCGATCGGCCCGGCGCCGATGACCGCCACCGGGAGTCTGCCCGGTGCAGCCTCCGTGACCTCGGTGTGCAGGCCTGTCCCGCTCGCGGCGGCGTTAGGCGACTGGCAGCCGCAGGTCGCGGCGGGCTCCGAGCAGCAGGCGCCGGTCGCGGGGTTCGGCGTCGGGTCTCCGCAGCACGCCGACGCGGTCGCCGTCGTGCCGGACGAGGCGGACACGTTCAACGTGGATGCCGTGCTGCCACAGCAGCTGGCGGCGCTGGCGCTCGCAGGGCGTGAAGGGGTCGGGGACATGGTGAGTTAATCAAGAAATGTTGATATATCGGACAACAAGCGAACATCGGAAAAGCGGCGATGGGACGAGGAACGAGGGCCGGCGGTCAGCAGCAACCGTCGCCGTTCCGAGCGACGGTTCGATTTCGTGAGGCGCGCCCCGCGCCGCTCGCGCGAGCCACATCGCCGGACGGACGGGGCGCCCGCGCGAGGCTGTGCAACGTGAGCGCTGCCCCCGCCGGGGCCGGGGTCGCGAGGGTGCCTAACGCTGCGGTCGCCTGCGCCAGTCGCTCCGCCGCAAGCGCGTAGTAGGACCAACGCCCTTCCTTCCGGTCGGTGACGAGCCCTGCGTCCTTCAGCACCTTGAGGTGGAACGACAGCCGCGACTGCGCCGCGCCGACGGCGTCCTGCAGGTCGCAGACACACCGCTCGCCGCCGCGCAGCATCTCGAGCACCGTGAGCCGGGTCTCGTCGGAGAGCGCGTGGAACAGGCGGGCGGTCGATGCCCGGTCCGCGATGCCAGTGCGAAGCCGCGAAGTACCAGTGACCATGGTTCGAAATATATCAACGCATCTTGATGCGTCAACAGCCCTCAACGGTCATGCCCGCGCCGCGTCGCCGAGGAGCCGCTCGACGATCACGACATCGCGCCACGCACCGTCGAGACGCGCGTGTCTCTCGTACACGCCGACCTCGCGGAACCGGTGGCGCCGGCAGAGGGCGCGCGATGCCGTGTTCTCGGGGAAGATTCGCGACAGCACCTTCCAGAATCCCGCGCGCTCGAGGGCCGGGATGAACGCGGACATGAGCGCGTCCCCGACGCGCTGGCCCTGCACCACTGGGTCGACGTACACCGAGAACTCGGCGACGCCCGCGTAGCACGCGCGCGCCCGGTAGGGCGAGGCGGCAACCCAACCGACGACGTGACCGTCCCGTTCGGCGACAAGAATCGGGTGGCCGGCCTGCGTGAACCACGCGGCGATGTCGTCGGCGGTGCGCTCGCGCGTCTCGAACGTCGCCATGCGGCCCCGGATGCCGGCGTTGTAGATCGCCGCGATCGCCGGTGCGTCACCGGGACGTGCAGGTCGCACAACCACCCTGGCAACGTCTGTGCTGAAGACGAGCCGCATTACGGTGGCCGACGCCGGACAGGCGCCGCGGAATTCGGCCGACGCGCGGACACCCTCCGGCACCGCGTCGCGATCGATCACCTCGAAGCCGAACCTCGGGAAGTACCGCTCGGCGGACGTCGTCAGCAGCACGAGGGCGCGGATCCCCGCGGCGCGCGCGTCGTCGAGGCAGCGACCGACGAGCGCGGCGCCGGCCCCCTTTCCTCGCTCCGACTCCGCAACTGCGACCGAGCGAAGTAATCCTGCCTCGCCATATCGCTCGACCGCGGCACAGCCGACGACAGTCCCGGAGCGCTCGGCCAAAACGAAGTTGGCGAGGTGTTCCCGCGCGCCGTCGAGCGGGAGGGACGACGCCGACAGCAGCGCGGCAACAGGGTCCCAATCGTTAGGTTCTGCGCCGCGGATCACGACCCGCGGGGCGGCGTCGGTGATCGGGGTGCTCACGACGCCACCGCGCATGCGGCGCTCTCCCCGGTCGGGGCCGCGGCCGCCAGCTCGGCCACGTACGCGTCATGGAGCGCCGCGAGCACGCGCATGACCGTCGCCCGCTGCGCCGCCGGGACGCGCCCGACGACGCGCGCCACCTGGTCATTCAAGAGGCCCTCGATCCGACGATGCTCCGCGCGCCCGGCGCGCGTGAGCGAAAGGGCGATGGTCCGCCGGTCACCGTCGCCCGCGGCCTTCGCGACCAACCTCGCGTCCACGAGCTGGTCCACGGCGCGACTCGTCCATCCCTTGTCGAGTCTGAGCCGCCGGGCGAGCTGTGCGAGCGTCATCGACGGGGCGCGACCGAGCTCCGTGAGGATCGTGCACGCCGTGCCGCTCGCGCCTTCGCACGCCAGCGTGGCGCGCTGCGCACGAACGTGGAGCCGCGCGACCTCGCGCAGCAGCGCGGGACCGTCGAGACCGGGAGTGGCTTCCCCTTCCGCATTCGTTGCCATGCGAGACGATGCGGGACACCGGGATCGTTGTCAATGGCAACGTTCGCTGACTTGCTCGTTTTACCCGATAGGCAGCGGACCCTCCGGGCCGGCCACGTCGACGCGCTCGGGCACCGGGCGCATGTCCTGGTCGGCGCCGAACAGCAGCTGCGACGCGATGCCGAGCACCCCGAAGAACGCGAGCGCCGCCAGCGCGAGCAGCACCAGGAACAGGATCACCAGGCGCCGCACGCACCCGCCCATGGACACCACCCGCACACCGATCGGCGGGAAGGGTGTCGCTGGGGGCCACTCGACGCCGGGGCCGGGACCGCCGATCTCCTCGACCGTGCCGCGGCGCGGCGTGTAAACCGGCCCCGTCCACGCGTCGTCGACCGTGCGCTCCGGCTCGTCGTACGCTGGCGTTCGGCTGCCTAACGTCGGTGGCGGCTCGGCGCGTGGGCGGCCACCTGACGCGGGGGTGGGACGGGGCCGCACTCGGTCGACGCCGAATCGCGCGCCGCACTCCTCACACGCCGGCCCGTCGAGCCAGCGACCAGGCGAATGGTTCGTGCAGAAGTACCGCACCTCGGCGTCGTGGCATGCCTCGCACTCACCCAGTACACCCTGCGTCGTGCCGCAGTTCGGGCATCGGATGACGACCCCGCTCACGCGGTCGCCTCACCGCCATCGTCGTCTTCATGCCGTTCCGTTGACGCGCTCTCCTCGACGTAGATCACGCGCACCAGCGCCGGGGGCACGTGGAGGCGATGGACTTGCGGAAGGGCGCCCGGGACCCAGCGGGCGATCGTCGGCACCCGCTCGAACGGCCCGAACGCCTCGCGGTTCAGTCGCCGCGACAGCGCGACGGTCGTGAGTACCGGGTGCGCTGCATACGCGGGATAGATCTCGTACCGTTCGTCGGCGTGGTCATGGCCGCGCACCATGTGCGTGACCGGGCGACCCAGCTCTGCGCTCAATGCGCAGAACGCGGCGAAATCCTCGTAGCCGAACTGACTCCCGCGCGACGCGCGGTTAGGCAGCTTCTTCCGCGCGCGCGGGTGTGCACGAACCCACGTGAAGTCGCTGAGACATCGCGGATCGTTCCAATCGCCCGTTGCTCTGAGATCGGCGTGCAGGTCGGCGAGAGGAAAGCCACCGTGCGTGACGAGGAGACCGTCGGGCAAGAAGAGCGCGCGCGGGGCGGTGGCGAACAGCCGCACCGCAAGCTTGCCTGCACGCGTGATCCATTCGTGCGCGAGGTGCGCGTTCAGGAAATCGGTGAAGTCGGACGGACGCACTACGGTGGTGAACTTGGCACCGGTGTAGCTCAGGGCCTCGTCATGATTGCCGGCCACGATGCAGAGCGACGACGGCGCCTCCACGACGAGCTCGAACACACGGAGCAGGACCTCGAGCCCATAACCACCGTCGTCGAAGAAGTCGCCCAGAAACACGATCCTCGGCGCCGCGCCCGCCGCGTCCCGATGCACCAACGCGAGCGCCGCCTCGAGCGCGAGCAAGTCCCCATGGAGGTCGCCGATGATCCACAGCGGAGGGTCGGGATCGAGCGCTCTCACGTGAATGGCCCGGTCGCCGCGGTCGGCGCGATCGGCGTCGAAGAGCATCCCGAGGCCGGCCGGGTCGTCCAGCAATGCCTCCAGGCGCTCGACCGCGCTTCGCATCCGGGCACGTACCGCCGCAGGATCGACGCGAGCTCTCACCGCGGCCCAGTCCAGATCGTCGATGTCGATGACCGGCGGAATTGGCGGGATCGCTGGGACGTTAGGCACGGCCGCATCGGCCGCCTGCTCCGACGCCGCGTCGTATGCCCCGCGTTCCGGAAGGACATCGTGGTACGCCGCGCCGGGTGGCAGGTCCAGCGACGTCATGCCGTCGGTGGGACCGACGTCAGGCGGAAGATCAGCCGCCGAGTCCACTGACCGTGAGCGGCAATTTGACGATGCCTGCAGCCTTGCGGCCGACCGCGATCACGTCGCCTTCACGCAGTACCTGTGGAGCGACGACAAGCTCGCCGTTCACCAGCGTCTCGTTCGCGGCGCCTGGTACCGGAACGATCTGCCAGCGTCGGTCCGGCCGGCGCTCGAGGACGCACTGGCGGGCGTCCCAGAACTCGGCGTCGTTTCCGAACTGCGCAACGAGATGCTTCCCGACCTCCGTCCTGACGCCGAGCTGAAGCGCGCGTCCGCCGCTCCCGACGAGCTGAACGCGCTCGCTGTCGAGCACGCGGCGTTGCCGTGACGCACGTGCTGCGGCCGTTGGCGCCGGAGCAGCGGGTGTCGCGACGGCGGGACGCGTGGCGGCCGGTTTTGCGGTCGATGCTGGTGCGTTGACGGCGGCGGGTGCGACGACCCCTGCCGGCGGTCGGGCTCCCGCGGTCGTTGCGGCAGCGTCCGTGCGCGCAGCGGCCCGTGGCCCGCGACCGCTCAGGACCGCCCGCAGCTCGGCGGCCGTCGGGCGGTCGGCCGCGTTAGGCGCCAGGCATCGGCGCAGGCTCGCGCTCACCTCGGCGTTCGTCGCCGGACCGGGCATCTGCCCGGCCAGGACCGGCGGCTTCGCTCCGTACGCGCGGACCGCGCTCGCGTACGCCGCCTGATCTTCGCGCCAGTACGGGTGGGTACCTGCGAGCAGCTCGTACAGGATCAGCCCACAGGTGAAGACGTCGGACGCCAGACCGGGCATGGCGCCTCGCGTGAGATGCTCGGGCGACCGGTAGTTGTCCGAGCCGACATACCCCTGGTACCCGTGCCACGGCGCCCGATGGTCCGCGAGCACCGAGAAGTCCATGTCGATCAGCTTGAGCTGGTAGCCGGCGCCGAGCGATGGGTCACGAATGAGATAGACGTTAGGCGGCTTGAGGTCGGCGTGCACGATTCGCGACTCGTGGAGCGCCGCGATCCCGGCCATGAGGACCTTGGCCCACGTGACGTGACGGGCCCACACGTCCGGCTCCCGCAGGGGCGAGACGCCGGTGCGCCGGTGGGTCTCGCGCTCATCGTCCAGCATCTGCTGCAGGTCGCCGCCGTTCTCGACGAACTCGTACGCCTGGAAATAGCACGGGCCGCCCCAGCGCTCCTCGAAGGCGTCCACGAGCCGCACCGCATAGTGCGCCGCCCTGCCACCACGAACGCGTGCGGCAAGCTCCTGCTGGTAGTCGACGAACGCCGGGTACCAGACGACTGTCGGCGCCGGGGACTTGTACTGCTTGAGAAAGATGCGCGGTCCGCCCGGAGCGGCGGCCGCGTAGGAGATGGCCATCGCCCCGAGCCCGAAGACCTTCGTGACCCGGTAGCCCCGGATCACGTCGCCGACCTTCAGCTTCTTCGCCACGCCGAGCTCGCGCTACCGTCGTGACTCAAAGCGCGACCGTCTCGGCCGACTTCGATACGCTTGCCGCCAGCTGCTTCAGTGTATTGCGGAAGTGGGCGGGATCGGCCGTGAATTTCTGCAGTGCCTCCTGCGGGGACAGCCCCTCGTACTCGACGACCTCCCACTCCGACTTGTCGATCTGACTCAGCCGGTCGTAGCCCTCGAAGTTCGGCGCGAACAGGCTGAGGATGATGCGATTCGCCATCACGACGTTGGCCACGTCCTGGAGGCTGCCGCCCTTCGCTTCGGGGATGGACATCGTCTCCTTGAACGACGCGTCGGTGAACACGATCACGACGCGCGCGGCGTCGCTCCGATAGCGCCACTTGTTCGGCTCCTCGCCCTGCGCCCCTTTGGGCGTGGCCTCCATGCTCGCGACCTTGTAGAGCGCGTCGAGCAGAGACTCGGGCTCGTCACCACCGCCCGCCGCTCGCAGGTTGGCGAGCTGGGCCTTCAATGCGACGGCATCGCGCACGAACGGATTGTCCTCGATCCACTGCAGGCCTTCGGCAGTCGCGTGCTCGATATCCCGATAACCCACGACCTTGCCTCGCCAGTCCTTCACGGGCGCGGCGTTGTTCGCGTCGCCGTTGCTGAGCGAGTCGATGAACGTCTCGATGTTCTTCCGGAGCGCATCGATGATGGGCGTCATGCTGCCCGACACGTCGATGAGGAAGACGATGTCGGCGACACCCTTGGTCTTGGCGCGCGGCGCGACGGGCGGGGCCGAGGCGACATCGACGGGTCCGCTGGCAACGTCGGCCGATGACGGCACCTCGACATCGGTCATTGGCGGGGCGGCCGGCGCGGCGCTCTCAGCGGGAGCCGCGGGGTCGGCCGGCGGGGAATCCGTACGCGGAACTGGGGTGTGTTCGGACGACTCCATCATGCACTCCCTGATGTCGAGTTATGCACTGGCTCGGTGCGGGAGCACCCTCACATGCAGGTTCGTTGCCGAAGGTCACGTCGATCGACCGGAAGCCGGTGGTCTGTGACAGGGCGACGCCCACGACCTGCACCCGCTGTGGAGTGCCTAACGTCTCATACTCGTGCGGTAGCGGCTGCCACCGGCCGAGGACGCCCCGGAGTCCCCCAGAGTGTACAACCAACGGCGGCGGTACTCCGACGCGAACGAACCAACACCGTTCGCCTGAATCAGTTACGGGCCAATGCCACATCGGCCACGGTTTTTGCCCCCGCGCGCCGCTTAGTGGTTCCTCGGCAGGCCGTTTCGTCGAGAGGGTTCATGCACGTGCAGTTGGCAGATGGTCGCAATGTGGCAGCGAGTCAGCCGGTCGCCGCCATTGCCCTGTGCGCGGTCGTGCTCTGCGCGACCGAGGCGCGCGCGCAGGTTGCCGTGGGCGGTGTCAGGATCGACGTAACCGGGGACGCGCGTCAGGTCCTGACAGCTGTCCGCGGCGCGGAGCGCGTGGCGTCGAGAGCAGCAGCAGGGTCCGCCGCGCGAGTGCTTCCGACGGCGGAGCGCTACCTCGGTGTGCGGTACCGATGGGGCGGTACGTCGCCGAAGACGGGGTTCGACTGCTCGGGATTCGTGCAGTACGTCTTCGCGAAACACGGCACGCGTCTCCCGCGCACGTCGCGCGAGATGGCATCGTCAGGCAAGCGTCGTCGCCCCTTATGGTCCGCGCTGCAGCCGGGCGATCTGGTGATGTTCGCCGAGCCTGGCAAGCGCATCAGCCACGTGGCGATCTACGCGGGACGCCGGCGGATCATTCACGCGTCGGGCAGCGGACGACGTGTGCGCTACGACGCGCTCGACACCAAACGCGGACGCTGGTTCGCGCGACGTCTCGTCTCTGCTCGGCGCGTCTCGCCTCGCGGCACAGCGCTCGTGAGTGAGCTGCTCGCGCAGCACACGGGCGCGAGTGTTCCGGTGCTTCAGCTCGACCCGCCCGATCACGCGCCGTCGCCCGAGTAGATCGCGAGTCTTCTTCGACGGATCTGCCGCACGTCGGCGACCCGCGATCCGGAATTGGAGTGGTTTTGCCGGAGAACCATCTGCCGGCAACCGCCTTGCTTGTCGCCGCGGCGCTCGAGTGCCATATAGGGCGTGTATCGCTCGCCTCCGTTCGAAACCCTGACCCGCCAATGCGCAACGCGCCCACCACTGGCTTCTTCGGCGTCTCACTTGCTGTCGCCGCTTCCCTCCCGGCACAGCCCGGCGCGCGGTGGTTTGCGGCTAACGTGCGCGAGCGACCGAAGCTCGCTCCGGGGTCCAGGCTAGAGCCGTGCCGGCGACCTTAGTCGATGGTCGAGCCTGGCGTCCAAATCGGTCCGTACGAGGTTCGTGAGCCACTCGGCAGTGGCGGCATGGGGGAGGTGTACCTCGCCCGCGACCCTCGTCTTGGTCGCGAGCTCGCGCTCAAATTGCTCCCGCCTCAGGCGACCGACGATGTCGCTCCGGTCGAGCGCTTCGTTCGCGAGGCCCGCGCCGCCTCGGCGCTGAACCACCCTAACGTCATCACGATCTACGAGATCGGCGAGGCCGAAGCTGGGTGGTACATCGCGATGGAGCTCGTGCGCGGAGAGACGCTCCGCGCCCTCGCCGGCACCGCGCCACGGTCGACCGACGAAGTCGCGCGGCTTGGCGCCCAGATAGCACGAGCGCTGGCGGTCGCCCACGCCGCGGGCATCGTACACCGCGACGTGAAGCCGGAGAACGTGATGGTGCGCCCCGACGGCTACGTGAAGGTGCTCGACTTCGGGATCGCGCGGCTCGTGTCGACCGACGCGGGGCGCATGACAGCCGTCGAGGCGCCGCCCACGGTGGCTGGGCGCGCGGTCGGGACCCTTCGCTACATGTCGCCGGAGCAGGCATGCGGCGAGGCCATGACCGCCGCAACCGACATCTTCTCGTTAGGCATCGTGCTCCACGAGCTGGCCACCGGCACCCACCCCTTCGCCGCTGCCTCGGAGGTGGCGACGGCGAGCGCCATCATCACGGCCGCGGCGCCAGCACCATCGGCGTTAAACCCGGCCGTGCCGGCGGAGTTCGATACTCTCGTCGCGCGGATGCTGGACAAGGATCCGACGCGGCGTCCGGCGGCTGTCGAGGTGGAGCTCACGCTTGCCGAGATCGGACGCGGCCCGACCGTCGCGGTGCCCACACGCAAAACCACCGCCCCCGAGCGCCACACCGTCGGGCGCGAGGGCGAGCGCCGCATGCTGCGCCAAGCGCTGGAAGAGGTCGAAAGCGGGCATGGGCTCCTCGTGAGCGTCGCCGGCGAGCCCGGGATCGGCAAGACGACGCTGGTTGAGGAATTCCTCGCCGACGTTTCCGGGGCATCCCGGCCGTTGCGCGTCGCGCGGGGGCGGTGCTCCGAGCGCCTGGCAGGAACCGAGGCGTATCTGCCGATACTCGAGGCGCTCGACACGATGATCCGCGGGCCTAACACGGCACCGGTCATCGGCCTCATGAAGCGTCTCGCGCCCACCTGGTTCCTCCAGCTTGCGCCGGCCGACGACGATTCGTCAGAAGGTCGGGCGCTCGTGAGCGTGCAGGCGAGCTCGCAGGAGCGCCTCAAGCGCGAGCTGAACAAATTCTTCGAGGAGCTTGCGCACAGCGCGCCCGTCGTGCTCCTCCTCGAAGATCTCCACTGGGCGGACGTGTCGACCGTCGACGTGCTCGCCTACCTGGGCGCGCGGCTCGCGGCAACGCGCGCGCTGATCGTCGTCACCCTGCGGCCGGCAGAGCTCCTGGCCGGCAAGCACCCGTTCGCCCAGCTCAAGCTCGACCTCCAGGCGCGCGGGGTCTGTCGCGAGCTTCCGCTCGACTTCCTGACCCGTGCCGACGTCGAGCAGTATCTCGCGCTCGAGTTTCCGGGCCATGAATTCCCGCCCGGGTTCGCAACACTCATTCATGCGAAGACCGAGGGGAGCCCGCTCTTCATGGCGGACATGCTCCGGTATCTGCGAACGCGTGGCGTGGTTGCGAACGCCGGCGGGAGATGGGCGCTCAAACAGTCCGTCCCTGCCATTGAGCACGATCTCCCCGAATCGATCCGCGGGATGATCCAGCGAAAGGTCGAGCAGCTCGGAAACGCGGAGCGCAAGCTGCTGGTGGCCGCCAGCGTTCAGGGGTACGAGTTCGACTCCGCCATCTTGACAGAGCTGACCGGCGTCGACCCGGCGGATGTCGAGGAGAGGCTCGAGACGCTCGAGCACATCTACGGATTCGTTAGGCGCTCGCGCGAGCAGGAGCTGCCGGACGGCACGCTCAGCGTGCGGTACCGTTTCGTGCACGTGCTCTATCAGAATGCCCTGTACGGCGGGCTCACGCCGACGAGGCGCGTCTCGTTGAGCGCGCGCGCGGCACAAGCGCTGCTCGACCATTACCGTGAGCGGAGCGGCGAGATCGCGGCGGACCTCGCAGCGCTCTTCGAGGCCGCGCGTGACACGCGTCGCGCCGTGGAGCACCTGGTCGTTGCCGCGCAGAACGCGGCGCGGGTGTTCGCCAACCAGGAGGCAGTGGCCTTGTCGACGCGGGCGCTCGAGCTCCTCGCGCGGCTTCCCGACACGCCGGAGCGGGCCGAGCGAGAACTGTACCTCCAGAGCGTGTACGCGGCGGCGCTCGGCGCGCTCCAAGGGCTGGCGTCCCCGGACGTCGGGAAGGCGTCGGGACGCGCGTTCGAGCTGTGGAAACAGCTCGGCGCACGGCGGGAGCTGTTTGGCGTGGGCGGCGGGATGTGGGGCTACTACGTGGTAGCCGCGAAGCTGGACGTCGCGCTTGCGATCGGAGAAGAGATGCTCGAGATGGCGGAGCGCGCCGACGACCGGGCGATGCTCGTGACGGCGCACAACGCGCTCTCCGTCACGCTCCACCACATGGGGGAGCACCGCCGCGCGCTGACTAATTTCGAGCGCGGGCTGGCAGCGTACGGGCTAGACCTGAGCCCTGTGTTCGTATCCTTCCCGGTCGAGCCGGGGGTGAACATGGCCTCAGAGTATGCGCGCACGCTCTGGGTCGTCGGCTACCCGGACCAGGCGGTGCGACAGCTCGACGCGGCGCTTGCGCTCGCCGACGCGGTGCCGCACCCGGAGGCGCGTGGCTTTGCGCCGCTCTTCGGCGCGTTCCTCCACCACTTCCTCCGCGACGTCGCGAGCACGCTCCGCTACGCGGAGAAGGTGCTCGCTGTGGCGCGCGAGCGCGACATCGTCACCACGCTCGCATGGGGGATGGTGCTGCACGGCTGGGCTGTCGCGGCTGAGGGGCGCATGGACGAAGGCCTGGCGGAGATACGCGGCAGTCTCGCCGCGCAGCTCGCCGCCGGCTCACTCATCGCACGGCCGCAGTTCCTGGCGATCCTGGCGGACGCCTGCCTGCGCGCGGGGCGTCACGCGGACGCGCTCGCCGCCGCCGCCGAAGGTCTCGAGTACTCCGCGGCCACAGCGGACCACTACTGGGACTCGGAGCTGGAGCGCTTCCGCGGGGAGGCGCTCAATACGTTAGGCGGAGATACAGCCGATATCGATGCGTGCTTCCGGCGCGCGATCGACGATGCGCGAGCGCGTGGCGCGAAGTCCCTCGAGCTCCGCGCGGCGACGAGCGCCGCACGCGTGTGGCAGTCGCGCGGCGAGCGGGCATTGGCGCGCGACACGCTCGCCCCGGTCTATGCGTGGTTCACGGAGGGCTTCGACACACGCGACCTCAGTGACGCGCGCTCACTGCTCGACGCGCTGGGCTGACCACGAGCCTCCAGCGCCGAGCAAGCGCGCTACATCACCCCGAGCTGCGTGAGCACCGTCATGCGGTCGTAGTAGACGGTTTCCGCCTCCAGGCGATCGGTCTCATCGAACGTAAAGACGACGCACACCGGGAACTCCACGCGGCGTCCCGTAGGCGCGACCCCTTTCCAGGAACCGGTGTGGGTCCCGTGCGCGACCACTTCCATGATCACCGCGTCCGCCGCGATGTGGCGGCGCTTGATATCGAACGAGAAGTCGGGAAAGCCGGCAAAGAGATCGGCGTAGTACGCGCGAACACCCTCACGTCCGTCGTGCCGCTCGTTGGCGCCGCGGTCGTCCCAGAATGGGCGGTCGCCGAACGTGTCGACCAGCGCCTCCAGCTCGTGGGCCCTTTCGGCCCGGACGTGCTCGTCCACGTGGGCGAGGCGTGTCGCAATGCGCTCGTCAGTCAGCGCTAGGCTCATCGGCGTGTCCTTCGTCAGAGGTTCCCCTTGTGTTGTGCGCCGTCGACGACGACGCACGCGCCCGTTACCCAACTCGCTCGCTCGGACACGAGGAAGGCGACGACGTCCGCGACCTCTTCTGGCTTACCCATCCGGCCCCAAGGAATCGTGGAGAGCACAGCATTGAAGAAGCCAGGGTTGCCGTTCTTCACCTGGTCCCAGAACCCGTCGACGAAGTAGATCGAGCCCGGCGCTACTGAGTTCACACGAACCTTCTGCGGAGCGAGCGCGACGGCGAGCGACTTTGCGTGACTGACCAGCGCGGCTTTCACTGCAGCGTAGGCTGCAGGGAATCCAAGCGCCTCCAGCCCGGCGATCGACGAGATGTGAACGATCGCTCCACCACCGGCCCCGGCCATCCACGGTGCGACCTTCCAGCTCCCGCGGACCGCGGCCATGAGGTCCACGTTCAGACTCGACGCCCATGCGTTCTCATCGTCGGTGGTCTCGAGCCCGCTGGGGTTGTTCACCAGGATGTCGACGCGCCCAAGAGCGGCGTGGGCAGCGTCGAGAAAGGCGTCGAGCGACGCGTTCACTCCCACGTCGCACACCGCCGCGTAGACGGGGACGCCGCGTGCGCGCAGATCGGCTTCGGCCTCACGTAGGCCCGCCTCTCCACGCGCGCAGATCGCCACTCCCGCACCTTCCTCCGCCAGACGCGTGGCGATCGCTCGGCCGATTCCCCGGCTCGCACCGGTCACGACCGCTGACTTTCCTCGTAGGCCAAGGTCCATGGAAGTTTCGGAGTGGGGTGATGACCGACCGCGAAGACGCCGCATCGCACGAGCGCCGTGAGCCGGTGCAGCGAGACGGCGGACATCTGCGTCCCGATTAGTGGTGGGGGGAACAAACGGCCGATATAGTAGCCCGACGAAGGCTCGCTGTCCATCGCGCCGCGTCCCTATCCACCGCGTGATGGCGAGCGTATCAGCGATGAGCGATTTGTCGAACGATCGTCGGATCCTTGATGGCGTCGTCGGCCGCGAGCAGAAATGCCTTGCTGAGCACGACCGACAACGTCATGTCACCCTCGAAGGGAAGGAAGAGACGGTCGCCGCCAGCGGCCACCGGATCGCGCGCTGGTACGATGCACAGATACTGATCGTTAGGCTCCATCAGGATGTTGCCGCTGCCGAGGTGGATCTTGTAGGTGCGCGTCGGACACGAGCCCCACGTGGTCGCCTGACGGGTCGAAGATTGCGTTCGTCAGCGATCGCGTGCAGACGAACTACCCGCAGATCTGGATCATGAACGGAGCCGACGGTTCCGGCGCCACACGATTCTCGCCATCGACGGCTGTCGAGCGCAGCCCGCGCTACTTCCCGGATGGTAAGCGCATCGCGTTTGTATCGGTGCGCCCCAGTGCAAACGACCTGGTGTGGCGGGAGGTGACGAAGGCCCCCACAGCCGCGGTGACCCACACGGTCGGCTCGGACTTCAACTGGATGGACCTGCCCACCTGGTCGCGTGACGGTTTGCAGCTCGCGGTGTCAATGTTGTTGCCGGGTGGACAGACCTACGTTGCGATGGACGCGTTCAATGGTGCGGGCATCACGTTCACCGGCGCAACGAACGGCGACGCGAACTTCTCCCAGACGTGGAGTCGTTAGGCGTCGCCCGACGCGCGCAACTGCCTCTCTGCCCCGACCGCAAACGGTGGCGCAAGAGAGTCGTTGCGAATGGTCGGTCGCCGATTTCCGACAGCCGGGGGACGTTCCTGTCATGCAGGAACGTCCCCGCGCTGTTTCGGCTCGGCGGAAGCCCTTGGAGCTCGGTTCGTTTGCGGTTGATGTCCCTCTGGCTTGTCCGTAATGTGAGCCACGAAGCCTTCGGAGTCTTGTTGCCATGCCCGACCGTACCTCCGGCGCCGCCGCATTCCTCGCCGCCCGCGACTTCCTGCTCGCGCATCGGACCGATTACGACGTCGCCTACCGCGGGTTCGAGTGGCCGCGGCTCGAGCGCTTCAAC
>Ga0105249_10001001_pt1 | contig 25049 bp, 13 predicted proteins | sample KBSS44metaG_FD_81522 | JGI IMG/M metagenome (GOLD analysis project Ga0105249, IMG submission 81522) | Switchgrass rhizosphere microbial communities from Kellogg Biological Station, Michigan, USA - KBS S4-4 metaG | ecosystem: Host-associated > Plants > Roots > Rhizosphere > Soil | place...
AACAAAAGGCTCACCTACTTTCTTAATGTTGAAGGCAATTATCCCGATGCCCCGCTTACGTCTGTTATTTGGAATGATAAGAACGCAATTCAAATAGATGCCTGAAGATATTCTTAAGGACAAAGGATGCGGCTACGAAAAATAATATTATATAAAAACAAACCTCAAATTGTTATAACCATCCAAACCAAATACAGGAATCAATTGAATGAAGCCAGGAATGACATCACCTTTTTGCCATGGTGAAAAGGGCGAGATTCGATACGCTACTGTAAGCGGGAAAACAGATTGCTACGACCTTCAGGCAACCTCCTGCACGAGCTGTGCTTTCCTATCCCGGATGATACGCTAATTAAACTCACTATGTTTTCCTGTGAATATATCTGAATTGAATAGATTCTACTGGTTGAATAAGCTTAATATACCTTATGGGTAACTGCATAAAATTCTTTCTGCAAATTGTAAGAAGGCATAACTTTGACAGTACTAAAGTGACTGCTTCAGACGTACATAATGACAGGGCTCTGTTCAAACAGATTAGTGCCGGAGATGAAAAGGCATTCAGGGCCATTTTTGAGTTATATAAAGTTGAGTTGTTCAAAGTTGTAATCAGGTTAACCAAGTCGCGGGTCATTGCTGAAGAGATCATACAAGAAGTTTTCATTGGTTTATGGGTCAGCCGTGAACATTTGATCAAAGTAGAAGAACCCGTGTCCTACATCTACCGGATTCTTTTTAACAGAACAAGTAACTATTTAAGAAAAGAAGCTAATCAGCAACGGATCATCAGGGCTGCTATGCAATACAGGCTGTCATCTTCTGAAGCCACTAAACACCTGGTAGATGTAAATGAAACCGAACAGCTGATAGAGCAGGCACTTGGACAATTACCCCCACGACAAAAAATAGTTTACAAACTCCGCTGCCAGCAAGGGTTAAGTAATGAGGAGATTGCCAGCCGGTTACATGTTTCTCAACATACCATAAAAAGCCATCTTTCAAAAGCGATTGGCTTCATTCGAACTTATCTCGGAAACATGGCTACGTTTGTCGCATTGCTGGCAAACCTCGGCAATTTTTTTTGGTAGTAAATTTTCCTCCTTTCACTCATCCTTTTTCTTATCAGGCGACTCTAAAATAAAAGAGGGCTGCTGTAATACCATACATTTAAAAACTTTCACTGAGTATTTATGACATTCTATGAACAACGGGTGAGCCACTTGTTGCGACTGTTCGCTGACAATAAAGCCACGGAACAGGAAATCACGGAAATGCTGGCACTTTTACGCCAGGAGGGAGGCGAGAAAGAACTGGACTCTTTTGTAAAGGAACTTCGACAGGAGCCTGACAGTGATAAATCCCGGCCGCAGGTTGATTGGGAAAATATTTGGGACACCATTCATCAGTCTGCCATTCAACCGGTGATTCCCGTTAGAAAAATGAAATGGTTGCATGTCGCTGCAGCCGTTATTATTTTGATCAGCAGTGCTTACGTCATCAACCGAATCATATTGAACCGCAAATCGAACGACGTTGTAGTAAAAATAGAGCCTTTACATGAAGTAAAAAACGATATACTGCCAGGGGGCGACAAGGCAATACTCACGCTGGCCAATGGTTCACAAATTATTTTGGACAGCGCTGCTAATGGGATAGTTGCACAACAGGGGCAAACGGAGGTGGTGAAATTAAGCAATGGCCAGCTGGTTTATAAAGGAGCAGGCGACCACGTAAATGACGTGTTGTATAACACTATGGCCACACCTCGCGGTGGTCAATACAGATTGGTTTTACCGGATGGCAGCAGGGTATGGTTGAATGCAGTTTCATCCATACGTTTTCCAACTGCTTTTACCGGCCAGGAGAGAAAAGTTGAAATAAGCGGTGAAGCCTACTTTGAAGTAGTAAAGGATCCGTCCCGTCCGTTCAGGGTCTTAGTCAGACCTGCTGCAGGGAACAGGAACATGGAAGTCGAAGTATTAGGCACACATTTTAACATCAATGCTTACCAGGATGAACCCGCCATTAAAACAACATTGTTGGAAGGGAGTGTAAAGGTGACTAATGGCACCGATCACACTATGATTAGACCAGGTCAGCAAACACAGCTTAGTATTAACGGAGTAACAAAGGTAATACAAGATGCAGATGTTTCAGAGGCTGTAGCATGGAAAGAAGGTCGTTTCCAGTTTAATGATACTGAGCTAAAAACCATTATGCGCCAGGTTATGCGGTGGTATGATGTAGATCTGGAATACAAGGGCAATGTGCCGGACAGGTATTTTACGGCTGATATTTCAAGAAACAAAACTTTATCCGGTGTACTGACGATATTAAAATTAAGTGATGTTGATTTTAGACTGGATGGAAAGAAACTTACGGTAACTCCTTAATTTCCTGCGGCCTTTAAATCGCATTAAAAATAAAGAACGATAAAAATGGAACTACGGTTAACCTGAAAATAAAACCGCTCCGGTGTGGAGACCAGAGCGGGGAAAGTCTGGGTTAGCCAAATAAATACAATCTGCTAGGACTGTGCATTCTTTAACCCAAAACAACAACAAAGTTATGCATTTAAGAGCTCTTTTTGTTCCGCCAAAGGCGGGATTAACCAAAGCGCTGTTGATTATGAAATTTACAGCAACAATTCTTCTAGCTGCGTGCCTTCAGGTAAGTGCCACCGGGAACTCCCAAACAATTTCCCTGTCAGAAAATAATGCTTCCCTGGAAAAAATATTCAGGGAAGTGAAACGGCAGACCAGTTATGATTTCTGGTACGAAAGCAAGCTGTTAAAACAGGCAAAAAAAGTAGATATACATGTAACAAATGTTTCTCTTGAGCAGGTGTTGAAGATCTGTTTCGAAAATCAGCTATTGACCTATTCGATCGCAGAAAAAACCATTATTGTAAAGCCGAGAGCCACTCCTCCGGAGGAGATAGTAACACCTCCATCTCCACCTCCGCCTATCGACATCTCCGGAAAAATAACCGATGAAGAAGGCCGACCCCTGGTTGGCGCCTCTGTTAAAATAAAGGGTACACAAACCGGAACAACCACCGATGCCAACGGAAATTTCACATTGCAGGTTCCTGATGGTGGCGGGGTACTGGTAGTTTCTTATGTAGGTTATCAAACCATCGAGATGGCTGTTTCAAAAAACACTTCCTCATTAACAATGGTTTTGAAACAGGCGGAATCGAACGTCGAAGAGGTAGTTGTGGTAGGTTATGGAACACAGAAACGTAAAGATTTAACCGGCTCTGTAAGTTCGATCGGTGCGACGATGATTGAAAAAGTGCCTGTAGCTACTTTAGACCAGGCAATCCAGGGCAGGGCAGCTGGGGTTAATGTGACTAATAACGATGCTGCTCCGGGTGCGAGTGTGTTTATTCAAATAAGGGGCATTGGCAGTTTAGGAAGTAACACTCCTTTGTATGTGGTTGATGGATATCCTATCACAGGTGGGCTTAATGCAATCAACCCCAGTGATATTGCTACCATCGACATCCTGAAGGATGCCTCAGCAACTGCAATATATGGTAACAGGGCATCGAATGGTGTGGTGATCATCACTACCAAACGCGGTAAGAAAAATGGTGTTGAAGTTGCACTTGATGCGCTGGTATCGTTTCAGTCGCAGCCTGAAATGTATGACGTATTGAATGCGCAAGAATGGACCAGCCTGGTTATTGAGCGTGCGCCTATAGATAATATTCAAGTCCTGCCTGAATGGAATAATCCATCGTCGTTGCATAGTATAGACTGGCAAGATGAAGTATATCGAACAGGACTAAAGCAAAACTACAACCTTGCGATACGCGGAGGTAGCGAAAAAGTTCAATCAGCATTTTCAATCGGTTATTTTGACCAGGATGGTGTGGTATTGGGTTCTGATTTTAAAAGATTTAACCTAAGCCTTAACCTGGACTATAACCCTTTTAAATGGCTCAGGTCTTCTTCCAGTGTTAAGTACGCACGAGGTAGTGGTAAAACTCACATCGGAACCGGTGGGCAAGTGGGAGACTCGGAAGAAAAAGGAATACTCGATTTAAGTTTTCTGCCGCCAACAATGACCGGTAACAAGCTTACAGACCAGGTCAAAGACGGCAAGGGTAACTATGGCTTCTATCCTCCGGCAAATGTTCATTTTTTTCTTTACAATTATGGGAATCCGGTTTATTACGCGGAAACCGATGACATAAAAAATGAATCCGACGTTTTTCTGGGAACCACTTCTTTAGAATTTACTATTTTGGATGGTTTAAAGTTTAAAACAAACTTTGGAATCAGCACCAACGGGAAGTCCGGTTATTTATTCAAACCATCCGACACCCGTTCGTTAGACCAATATGGTGATCCTGGAATTCAAAGGGCCCAAAGCACGTATTCTCAATACGCTAATAACTCGTTTGAATGGCTCTGGGAAAATACAATCTCCTACACTAAAACTTTTGGAGTTCACAGCATTGATTTCGTGGGTGGCGTTTCTGCGCAGGAAAACACGTATCGCCAGATGGGTGTAAAAGGATTTGGTTCTATTAGCGACGTACTAAGAGATGTGGGTAGTATCCAGGATGTAACCGACCTGATTGGTAACCAGCAAACCTATTCATTTGCTTCTCAGTTTGCGAGAATTAACTATAAGCTTATGGACAGGTACCTTATCACAGGTACTGTAAGAAGAGACGGATCTTCAAAATTTGCGCCCGAGAATCAATATGGCGTGTTTCCATCAGGTTCCATAGCCTGGCGTGTCAAGGAAGAATCATTTTTGAAAGACGTACAAGCCATTGCCGATTTAAAGATCAGGGCCAGTTATGGCGAGGTGGGCAACCAGGGCGGAATTGGCTTGTTTCAATACTTAGCGCAGTATAGTACAGGAGGCCCGCAGATAAGCTTTAGTAACTATGGTTACCCGTTTGGCGGAGTTTATCAATCGGGTCTTCAACTTGCCGCATTACCAAATCCGGACCTGAAATGGGAAACTTCAAAGATGACAGATATAGGCTTTGATATAGCATTCTTAAGAGGCGCCCTCACAGTGACTGTTGACTATTACAGAAAAGAGTCAAAAGATTTCCTGCTGAATATCCCGGTGCCTACTCAAACGGGCTTTACTACAGCAGCAAAAAATGTGGGTAGTATCCGTAACACCGGAGTTGAATTCGCTATAGACTACCGAAAAGCAAAAAAAGATTTTACCTATGGTATCAATTTAAACTTTACCACTCTTGACAATGAATTATTAAGCCTGACCGATAACCTGACATCCTTATCCGGATTACAGCTTAGTAGCGACGGTGAGGGCCTGGGCTTTCCGGCAAATAGCAGTTGGCGTCAGTATAGCCTGACAAAAATTGGTCGACCCGTGGGCGAGTTTTACGGATATAAAGCTGCAGGTATCTTCCAAACACAGGGAGAAATTGATGCATTAAACGCAGCGGCCGAGGCGCTTTATGGACCAGGTGCGACATACCAGTCCGGGGCCGTCCCTGGTGACCGCAAGTTTATAGATATTAACGGTGATGGCCAAATTACGGGGGATGACCGCGTTTCTTTGGGAAGACCAATTCCCAAGATTTTTGGAGGATTGAATGTAGATGCTACGTACAAAGCATTTGATTTTAATATATTTTTTTACGGTGTTTCCGGAAACAGGATTTTAAATTATCAGAGAGCCTCACTTGAAAGCTTTGGAGGACTTTCCAACATTAGCAGGGACTATTACTTAAACCGCTGGACGCCTAATAAAACAGGGGGCAACAGGTATACAAGAGTAACAAACGAGGATAATAATGATAATAATCGACCATCCGACGTGTATGCGGAAGACGGAAGTTACCTGCGTTTAAGAAATATTCAGGTAGGATATACATTGCCCGCAAATTTGTTAAGCAGGTTTGCAATTACAAGGCTCAGGATATATGTATCGGCGCAAAACCTCTTTACCATTACAGGATACTCCGGTCTTGATCCTGAAATTGGTTTACCACAACAGTATGATGGTGCAACGAGATATGGTCCTGCTGGTTTCGGGGAACTTCCAAGGAGCGTAGGGTCATCCGGGGTGGATGTAGGTAATTACCCTTTATCCAGATTTTATACGTTTGGATTAAATGTAACATTTTAACACAATGAAAAAATTAGAAATATGAAAATCAGACAGAGTATATACCTGCTGGCCCTTGTGCTGGTGCTCCTGCCGCCGTTGAGTTGTAAAAAGTTTTTGGAGCAAACTGATACGTCGAATGTTGCTGCAGATGCCTTGTTTAAAAAGCCAGAGGATGCCATTCAGCTTGTTAACGCCCTCTATAACACCTTCGATCCTTTTGGAAATTATGATATAATGAAATTTTCGTTTTATTATATCAACAATTATCTGACCCTGGATCAAATTAACTACGGCGGAGACAGGAACTGGGCAACCTTTCAGTTTGATGCAAATCACCAGGCTTTTGAAGGACTGTGGAATCAATTTTACAAAGGAATTTCTTCCGCAAACGCTGCGCTGCCGATTATTGCTAAAATGAGAGATGAAAATATCCTGGACCAAAGTTTAGCAGATCGGTTAACCGGGGAGACCTATTTTTTGCGCGGCCTTTTTTATTATTACCTGGCATCGACTTTCGGCGGAGTTCCGCTGGAATTACAAACTGTGACCGATAACGGGCTCCATCCCCGGAACACACAGGATGAAGTTTTTGCTTCAGTAGAATCAGACATGACAACTGCCGCTGGGTTGTTGCCGACGAAGGAAAATACGGAGGATGGAAGGGCTACAAAAGGAGCGGCATTGGGCTATCTCGGCGCCGCGCAAATGTGGCTGAAAAAATACGCAGAAGCCGTAAACACTTTTAATCAAATTCCGAACACTTACCACTTATTGCCAAAGTATATTGATATTCACGAATACAGGAACGGAAGCAGCGAGGAATCAATCTTTGAAGTAAAATTCCTGATACCATCCGGCGCGACCAGGTCATGGGGCCGCTCCAACGATGCAAATTGGCTGCAGTCCTTTAACATGCCGGAAGAAATAACAGGCCTGGGCTTTGAATCTGCCAGCCCCAATTTGTACGCTTCATTTGAAAATGGCGATACCCGAAAATTGGCCACCATAATAGGTCCTGGTGACCAGCATCCAAGTCCCCGCATTGAAATAAAAGATTACTCAAGAGTGAAACAAGGCTTTGCAAATGGCGATCCGCGATACGTCGGAACCAACGGTCAAATTATTAATACCGCGGGTACAGTTGCCAAGCCATGGATAGGCTCCGATCCCAGTGAACTAAGGTCTGGATATTTTAATGTCAAGACCTGGCGTGATCCGCTTGTTGTAAATGGAAATGATTCTCTTTTTGGTGACCAGGGTGTACCCATGTTGCGTTTAGGCGAGGTATTAGTTAGTAAAGCCGAAGCCCAGTTTAAGAGCGGTGATGTTGCAGGTGCAACGGCTACCATACAGCTGGTTAGAGACAGGGCCTGGGGTAAATTGGAAAACCCTTCAGTAGTTGTTCCCCCGCCTGTAGAAACCGACGTGATGAAAATAATATTAGATGAATACAGGCATGAAATAAATGGAGAAAATTCGCTTTGGTTTGACCTGAGAAGGACCGGTGAACTTATTCAATATATAAAAGACAAACACGGGTTTCAAATACCTGCCGGGCGTGACTTAATGCCTATCCCCGCCTCGGCGCTTTCAACAAACCCGACACTGGTACAAAATCCGGGTTATTAATGTTTCAATTATTATTTTATTGAAGGCTTTGTAACGACTGCAAAGCCTTCTTTGTTAACAGGCCATGCTTTTTTTCAACTTAAATCTAATTTCAATAGGTATTAAATGAACCGGTTTCGCATATTATTTATTTGTGTACATGTATTGTTGACAGGTGCGTGTAGTAACAAGCCGGCTTTGTTTGAACAAATATCTTCCTCTCACTCAGGGATCCATTTTAATAACCAAATAACAGAAAACGATTCTATTAATCCGCTTGATATCGTTAACATATATAACGGAGGGGGTGTGGGTATTGGAGACTTTAACAACGATGGCCTGCCTGATATTTATTTTACAGGTAATATGGTATCAAACCGCCTATACCTCAATAAAGGTGATTTCAAATTCCAGGACATTACAAATGCGGCAGGAGTGAACGGCATGGGCAGATGGGGGCGTGGTGTGTCCGTAATTGACATTAACAATGATGGGTTGACCGATATTTATGTCTGCAATACAATTTATAACGACTCTCTCAGGAGGCGCAACCTGCTTTATATTAATCGCGGCCCTGATAATAAAGGTGTACCCCGGTTTATAGATTCATCTGCACAATATGGTTTGGATATCCATGTTCAATCGACCATGGCAAGTTTTTTTGACTTTGACAATGATAGCGACCTGGAGATGTACCTCACCGTGAATGAAGCTACTGCCGGTTATAATCCGAACAAGTTCGGGGGAACTGCTAATAAAACTCTCAACCGCAGCAGGGGACGCTTATACCAAAATGATTGGGACAGCTCCGCCAGGCATCCCGTTTTTCATGATGTTTCCAACCAGGCTGGTATCTCCATTGATGGATTAGGTCACGGCGCCATTATTGCCGATATTAACCTCGATGGCTGGAAAGACATCTATGTAGCGGATGATTTTCTCTCGGATAATATCCTTTACATAAATAATCACAACGGAACATTTACCAACCATTCAAAAGATTACTTTAAGCATACTTCATATAATGCGATGGGACTTGATATTACCGATATTAATAATGATGGGCTTGCCGATGTGGTAGAACTGGATATGAGCCCGGAAGACAATTACCGGAAGAAGATGATGCTGAACGCCAACAACACGGTGACGTATCGAAATTTTGATATTTATGGACATCAGTATCAGTTTGTGCGAAATACCTTGCAACTCAACCAGGGACCAAGAATCACCGATAACGATTCGATTGCCACTCCTGCATTCAGCGAAATAGGTTTTATGAGCGGCATAGCTCAGACCGACTGGAGCTGGGCGCCTTTGGTTACGGACTTTAATAATGACGGTTACCGGGATATTATTGTTACTAACGGGTTTCCAAAAGATGTCAGCGATCACGATTTTATGGTCTACCAGGACCAGTCTTACGGAAAAGCATCCAAGCAGCAAATCATAAAACAAATACCACAAATAAAATTGCACAACTATGCGTTTCAAAATAACGGTGATCTGACTTTCAATGACGCAACAGCTAAGTGGGGCTTGAGTGCACCAACATTTTCAAATGGAGGGGCCTTTGCTGATCTTGATAACAACGGCACTATGGATATGGTGATCAATAATATCAATGATGAGGCGTTAATTTATAAAAATACCTCCCTGGAAAAAAACGATAGTGTAAATCATTATTTGCAAATACAATTTAAAGGTGACCGAAAAAATATTGCCGGGTTAGGAACATGGGTTGATATATATTATGATGAGGGTAAGCACCAGGTGTACGAGAATAATCCATACCGGGGATATTTGTCTTCAATGCAAGTCATTGCACATTTTGGTTTGGGAAGATCGCCGATGATTGACTCTGTTGTGATCAGGTGGCCCGGTGGAAAAAAACAAACTCTGAAGCAGGTAAAGGCTGACCAGGTTCTGCAGGTTAATATAGCCGATGCAAATGAAGCTTATTCATGGCAACAGGCGGAACCTGGTGAGGGATCCTTATTTAAAGAATTTACCGGTGAAGCACGAATAAGTTATACGCATATTGATATTGACTTTAATGAGGATTTCAATATACAAACTACCCTGCCGCACAGGCTTTCCGAATATAACCCCGCGCTTGCAGCAGGCGACCTTGATGGCAATGGTTTGGATGATTTGGTAATAGGTGGCAATGCCCTTGTTCATGCTCAATTGTTTTTACAACAACAGGATGGAAGGTTTTTACAGAAGGATCTGTTTGCGGGCAAAGATTCGAACAGGATTAACTACAAAGATGCAGGTTTGCTGCTTTTTGATGCAAACGGTGATGGCAGCCTGGATTTATATATAGCCAGCGGGGGGTATAAGTACAAACAAAATAGCCCCAATTATCAGGACAGGCTTTATGTCAATGATGGGAAAGGAAATTTCGCCCTGGCTGTAAATGCGCTCCCTGGTAATTACACCAGTAAGCTTTGTGTAAGGGCTTTTGATTTCAACAAGGACGGTAAACTTGATCTCTTTGTGTCGGGTCGCGTTGCTCCATGGGAGTATCCAAAACCGGTAAGTAGTTTCATTTTTAGAAATGACTCTGATAAGATGCAGGTTAAGTTTACCGACGTAACTGCAGAGGTTGCGCCTGACTTAAAAAACATCGGGATGGTTTGTGACGCGCTGTTTACGGATTTTGATAATGACGGCCAGTCCGACTTATTATTAGCTGGCGAATGGATGCCGGTAACTTTTTTAAAAAATATGAATGGAAAATTCCGAAACGTATCATCAAATTCAGGTATTAATGATAAGTATGGATGGTGGAATTCAATTGTCGCAGGCGACTTTCGGCATACTGGCAGAACCGATTATATACTGGGGAATGCCGGCTTTAATACACTTTATAAGGCAAGCGATCAGTACCCGGTTTACATTACCGCAAAGGATTTTGATAACAATGGTGGCTATGAAGCTATTCCCTCGTTGTTTCTTCCGGATCAAAAAGGACAAATGAAAGAATTTCCTGCCCACGGCAGGGATGATGTTATAGAAAGATTGCCTGCCATGAAAAAGCGGTATAATAATTACAAATCCTTTGCAACCGCAACAATGGACGATATTTTTCCACCAGACTCAAGAGAAGGTGCCATTCGTTTAAAAGCCAATATGCTCCAATCATGCTTTATTCGAAATGACGGAGCCGGCAGATTTACAATGATACCGCTGCCCAAAGAGGCACAGATTTCAACCCTAAACGGAATGCTTGCAGATGATTTTGACGGGGATGGAAATTTAGATGTATTAATTAACGGAAACGATTTCAGCACGGAGGTATCGATAGGCCGGTATGACGCATTAAATGGTCTATTGTTAAAGGGCAATGGTTCCGGGGGATTTTCAGCACTTTCTATTCAACAAAGCGGAATCTATATCCCGGGCGATGGAAAGGCCCTGGTTAGTCTATCAGGGAGTTCAGGCAGTTATTTGGTAGCAGCGAGTCAGAACAAGGAACCATTAAAATTGTTCGGGCTTAAACGAAAAGTGAAAGTTTTACAAATAAGACCTTTGGAAGCTTCTGCCCTTATCAGATATAAGAATGGAAAAACAGAAAAAAGAGAATTTTATTACGGATCGTCGTTTCTCTCGCAGTCGGCCAGGTTTATTAATACAGATGAGAACATGTCTGGCGTTACGATACTTGATAATAAAGGAACTCAAAGGGTGATCCAGTTTTAGATTTTCAATAAATAAATATTGTTAGAATTAGGTAGAATATTCCCATATTAAATATAGAAGTTGTTTAGTACCCGGATTTTGAACTTTTACCAAATAATATGAAGTCATGATCCGCATCAAAAATGTTAATGCAAGCTTTGAACGGGAGCCTCTTTTTCCGTTCCACTTTAAAGGCAGTGTAATCAATGAAATCTGGCAAACTGCAGCATACCTTGAAGGGGAACCAGGCATCAGTACAATTGGACTGGGGTCGCAAAGCATCTTATGGTCCGATCCAAAAGTATTTGCCACACATTCAGTAAGTGGTGGTGAACTCCTGATGTTTGCAATGAGTGAAAGGGCATTACAAATAATGAAGGGCAATTCGTTTACAAATCCCCTTGAATTGCTCGATCAGTTGTTGCCGGAAGTTTACACTTATGGAACGAAAATTACGGGTAACCCGGATCTCAGGAAAACTTTTGCATTGAATGCGCTGGTATGTGTAGACAATGCCGCATGGTTATTATACACCATGGAAAATAAATTAAAAAATTTTGACGATATGATTCCCGGTATTTATAAGCCTGGTTTGTCCTCCCGTCAAAGTAAAGTGGTGAGGTTATTGTCATTCAGCGCGGCATCAGATATTGCAAAGATAAAAGCGGCAGCGGATGAGGGATATTTCATTAAGATGAAGATTGGTTCGGCAGGCACTCAAAAAGAAATGCTGGAAAAGGATATAACTTTTCTATCAAATGTCCATAAAGCCATCGGACATTATAAAACACCGTACACTAAAGATGGCAGAATTCCTTATTTTTTAGATTCCAATGGAAGATATGAAAAGAAAGATTTCTTTTTGCGTTTCCTGGATCATGCAAAAAAAATAAGAGCTTTTGATCAGATTGCAGTGATAGAAGAACCATTTGACGAAAGCAGTGAAGTGTATGCAGGTGATATGGGAGTTATCATTGCAGCTGATGAAAGCGCCCATACAGTTGAAGATGCTGCCAGACGTATTGAACAGGGGTATAAAGCAATTGTATTAAAAGGCATAGCCAAGACGTTAAGTATGACTTTGAAAATTTCACAACTTACCTATGAAAAGCAGATTCCTTGTTTTTGCGCTGACTTAACTGTTAACCCGATCCTCGTAGATTGGAACAAATGTGTTGCTGCCCGTTTATCGCCTTTCCCTAAAATATCTGTAGGTGTTCTGGAATCTAATGGCCCGCAGTATTATAAGAACTGGCTAAAAATGATGACCTATCATCCGAAAGCTGACGCTATTTGGACACAAACGCGAAATGGAGCATATTACACGGACAAATCTTTTTATGACGAAAGTGGAGGGATTTTTCAACCATCAGCACATTATGTTGAATTATTTAAAGATACCGGCAAATGATCAGATGCAAAAACCTTCGGAAGTTTCCGCCCTGGTCAGATTTAAAAATGGGAAATCAGAAAAGAGAGAATTTTATTATGGATCGTCTTTTCGCTTTCAGTCCGCCAGGTTTATTAATATAAATGAGAATGTAGCGAGCGTTATCATACTTAACGATGAAGGAGAAAAAAGAATCATTCAGTTTTAGATACTCCTCCAGGGTGAAGAAGTTGAAGAAAAGTATAAATTAGTTTAAATGAATACTACCATCAAACAGTTTTTTGCCACGATACTGGTCCTTTGTGCACTGATCATTTCTTGTTCTGAAAAGCACTATACAGATCCGCTGTCACCGGAAGAAGCAATGCGCACCTTTACTTTGAACGACGATTTTAAAATTGAACTATTTGCCGCTGAGCCTTTTGTTCTTGATCCGGTAGAGATGGCCTTCGATGAACAAGGCAATGTTTTTGTGGTTGAAATGCCCGACTATCCATTTAAACCCGAATCGGGAATTGGTAAGGGAAGAATTCGAATGCTCTCAGATACAAGTGGAGATGGGAGGATAGACAAATCAACAATTTTCGCCGACAGCCTTTTAGAAGCAACAAGTATTCTGCCCTGGAAGGGTGGCCTGATTGTAACGGCTGCTCCTAATATTTTTTATCTAAGGGATACCAATGGAGACAATCGTGCAGATACGAAGGAATTACTTTTCACGGGATTTTTTCAAAACAATCCTGAAGCACAGATTACTAACCTTCGATTTAGCGTGGATAACTGGATTTATGCCAGCAACTTTGGGCAGGAAGGTGAAGTAACTTCGGTCAAAAACCCAGGCACTCCGCCGCTATCGATGAGTGGATCAGATTTTCGATTCCGGATGGATCGTGGGCAATATGAACTCGAAACCGGGCCCACTCAATTCGGCCAGACCATTGATGAGTGGGGCCACCGGTTTTTAACGGAAAATTCTATTCACATTCAACAGTCGGTTATTCCATGGCGTTATCTGAATAGAAATCCCTATCTCCCCCAACATAGATTGTTGGCAAATATTTCTGATCATGATCCACTGATGTATAATGCTTCTTCTACGCCATACTGGAGGGTCGAACGAACCAAACGTCGTAACAAGGCATTTCAGGAAAATCATCTCGACCAGGTCGAGTATGCTGAAGGTCATTTCACAGGATCATCGGGTACAACGTTGTATTTGGGAAATATGTTCCCGGAAAAATATTATGGCAATGTTTTTATAGGAGATGTATCCGGTAACCTGGTGCACCGGGATGTACTTACCATATTGTCCGATAGCGTTGTAGTTGTCGCAAAACGTGACGATACGGAAAAAAATAAAGAATTTCTTACTTCTACCGATCCCTGGTTCCGGCCGGATAATTTCACCGTAGGGCCGGATGGGGCGCTTTACATAATGGACATGTACAGGCAGCATATTGAAGCGCCATCCTCTGTTCCGGAAGATTTGAAAAGAGATATGGATTATAACAATGGAAAGGATAAGGGAAGGATTTATCGTGTCGTTCCAAAGAACGCGGGTCCTTATAAAAAAATGACTCTGGGTTTGAAAAATGCGACGATTGAACAATTAGTTGAGCAGCTTTCTAATGCGGGCCAATGGTCGCAGCTTCAGGCGCAAAGAATACTCCTTGAACGACAGGATAAATCGGCAGTTGCGGCGTTAAAAAATTTATTTAACCGGCACAACGATCCAAGAGTTCGCCTGCATGCCCTTTACGCTCTTGAAGGTCTCAATTCGCTGGACGCTCAAATTGTCGAACAGGCCATGAAAGATGTTCACCCGGGGGTACGCGAAAACGGGGTAATGTTATCAGAAAAATACCCGGAACTGCTTCCCCGGTTAATAGAACGCATTAATGATTCTTCAGCGCGTGTGGCATTCCAGGCTACACTTAGCCTGGGAGAATTTCCCCCGGCACAAGTGGTTACCGCCTTAGCCAGGGTTATTGAAAAACATGGGCAGGATTCCTGGTTTAGAATAGCGGTTTTGAGCTCGGAAGCCGGATCATCTTTGCCTTTACTTGAATTGCTGGTAAAACAAGATTTGTTTTTTCGCAAAACAACGAATGAAGGAACCGCATTCCTGGACGATTTTTCTTATGTCATTGGTGCACGTAATAAGGCAGGAGAAATTTTCGGATTAGTAAAGCTGCTAGCGGCTGGCGGTATAAAAAAAGAGCAGGGTTTTCAGGTTGCAGGTTTAAAAGGCTTAGCCAGTGGAATAAGAAAATCGAAAAATAAAATCAAGGCAGATACGATGCTAAAGGAGGAGCTTAAAATTTTTGAAGGCGATTCTTCAAGTGAAATAAAAGCTGTTGTTGGCGAGATTAACAAATTGGTTGAATAATGAATCAGCTAACATAGGCGAACATAAAAACAATAAGGGCTAAAAAAGCAATCCTCGAATCCACTGCAAAAGCAGGCTGAAGGAAACCAGGTCAAATTATAACATGGAGAAATTATATAGCCGACGGGAATTTATCGGGAAACCATTTTTTTTAGGTTTCGTTATTTTGGGTGCGGCTTTCGTGTACAGCGCGTGCAAATCCAAAAAGGGTTCGGAGCAGCAGGAAGAAAAGGATGTTAAGTCTGATCCATGCGAAGACTTATCCGGTGTGAGTAAAAATGATCTTGAGGCACGTACCAAATTTGCCTATGTGGAAAAATCGCCCATTCCCGATAGAACATGCAGTAATTGCAAACTTCATATTCCTCCCAAAGAAGGAAAAGAATGTGGGGCATGTTTGCTATTTAAGGGCCCTGTTTATCCCTCCGGCTATTGTACGTACTGGGCGCCAAAGGGATAGGCAATGGGCAATGAGCAATAGGCTGTCATTGCGAGCGGTGCCAAGCAAGGCAATGGCAATATCTAAATATCAAATATCGGCATTGGATAAAAAAGAAGAAAATGAAAAGATGTTTTTATACTTTTTTAGTATGCAGCATGATTTTTACAGTTGGACCCCTGTACTCCCAATCAAAACCCACTACAAAGCATGCTGACCTCATGCTTGAACAAGACGAAGAGGATTTAAATGTTTTTCACCACTGGATCAGGTGGAATAATCCGGGAAGCATGTTGATTAATTACCTTACTAAGTTGGCCAATGGTTATTATGTGACCAGGGACGGTGAGGTAGCAAAGGCAAAAACCAGGGAGGACTGGATTCAAAGACAGAAAAGTATAAAGGACAAATTAATGGATATAGTGGGACCGTTTCCCGAAAAAACACCTTTAAATCCCCGAATTACAGGCATAATAAAAAAAAATGGATATAGGGTTGAAAAGATTGTTTATGAATCCATGCCCGGTTTTTATGTTACAGGTTGTCTTTATATTCCGGATAAATTAAAAAAGAAAGTTCCGGCAATACTTAATGTTATCGGTCACAACCAGGATGCTTTCAGGATGGAGTTATACCAGCTGATAAATTATAATCTTGTCAAAAAAGGTATGATCGTTTTAGCGATTGACCCACCCGGGCAAGGGGAACATGTTCAATACTTTGATCCGAAAATTAATTTTTCTTCGATAGGATACTCCGTCATTGAGCATTGCTATTTTGGTAACCAACTTTTCTTATCCGGAATTTCTCCTGCCAGGTATTTTATTTGGGACGGAATAAGGGGAATCGATTACCTGTTGTCAAGAAATGATGTTGATCAGGATAAAATCGGGGTAACGGGATGGTCAGGTGGCGGAACGGTTACTTCATTCATTTCTGCATTCGACGAAAGAGTAAAAGTATCTGTGCCATGTAGCTGGGCAACGACAAATAAACGGTTATTGCAAACAAAGGGTATCCAGGATACAGAAAATTCATTTATACATGGACTTGCAAAGGGAATAACCTTTGAGGATCTTCTGGAAGTAAGGGCGCCGAAGCCTGCGCTGCTTGCTTTTAATTCACGTGACGAATACCTCACCATACAAGGTGCATATGAAGCATACGACGAAGCAAAAAAAACTTATAAGATTTTTAATGAGGAAGAGAACCTGCAAATGGTTGAAGATGATTCTAAGCATTGGATGACTCCAAAAATAAGATCGGCGATTTATTCATTCTTCATGAAACATTTCAATATTCCAGGCGATCCTACGGAGCAGGAAGCAGACATATTATCAGCAGCAGAATTAACGGTAACACCGACAGGACAGATATCAACTTCCTTAAGTGGCGATATGATTTTTGATGTCAATAAAAAAGAGGCGGCAAAATTAATAGATAACCTCTCAAAATCCAGGAAAGACATTGAGAAGCATCTTGGTGAAGTTAAAATTAAAGCCAAAGAAATTTCAGGATTCATTCCTCCTGTCAGTCCGGACGAAGAACCCTTAACAAATGGAAGGTATCAAAGAGAAGGATATTCAGTAGGAAAATACGCTATTATGGGCGAGGGAGAATACGCAATTCCAATTCTCCTCTTTGTGCCAAATGATAATGGCGTGAAGCATCGGGCATTGGTGTATATTCATCCAAAGGGTAAAATCGCGGATGCAAAGGCGGGAGGGGAGATAGAGAAACTGGTAAAAATGGGATATGTTGTGGCAGCCGCTGATATTTTGGGAATTGGCGAAACAAGAAACACGGTGACAAACAAAGAGGGAACCGCCGATGCTGGTAATACAGCGGTTCTGATTGGCAGGAGTGTGGTTGGCATACAGGCCGGAGATATCATAAGAGTAGTGAATTATTTAGTTCGTCGGGAAGATGTAGACTCAACTAAAGTAGGAGCGATCGGTTTTGAGGAGATGTGTATCCCTCTTTTACATGCGGCGGCATTCGATCATTCCATAAATAATATTGCGCTTATAGGTTCTCCTATCTCTTATCGTTCGATAGTCATGAACCGGTTCTATCAAATCGGGTTGACGCCCACCGGGAACACAGGCCCCGGTCTTCCTTACTTCATTGATTTCAGTTCAACAATCGCCGGAGTATTAACCGCATATGATTTACCGGATTTAGTCGGTTGTATTGCACCCAGGAAAGTCGTATTGGCCGTATTAAAAGATCAAATGCTCGAGCCGGCATCTGAAGCGCTGACCAATCAGGAGCTGGAGTTCCCACGCTCCGCGTATTTGTTTAAAAAAGCACCTGCCAATATAAAAGTTGTTTCTTCGTATGAGAGCCTGGCAACCCTTGTTGACTGGTGTTTTATTCCTTAATTGGGAAAAGCTAAATAATAATCTAATGAAGAAGATTTTTATGCTAATGCCGTTTTTCTTCATTGTAGAAAACACACGGACAGATAAGACATATCACTCTGATTTTCCTAAAACTGAAAACCCTATTTCGGAAGGCGACCATTGGATAAACGGGGGAAGTGCAGGCGTTGATTGGGGCAACGTTTTAACAACTCCCGGAAAAGTTTTTGGCGACCAAACTCCCGACTCTCCTCCTTACAAAGATCCGACAGCCATACTTACCGGAAATTGGGGGGCCGACCAGGCAGCAGAAGCGACTGTCTATAGCATAAATCCCAATTCAAATTATTACCAGGAAGTTGAAATACGTCTTCGCTCTTCTATATCTGCCCACAGGATTACAGGCTACGAAATATTCAGCCGATGCTTAAAAACGGAACAAGCTTATATTTCGATTGTCAGATGGAATGGCCCCTTAGGCGATTTTACTGAATTAACACATTTAAACGGATCACAGTATGGAGTTAAGACAGGAGACGTTTTGAAAGCAACTATAATAGGAAACGTCATTACCGGTTATATCAACGGTGTAAAAGTCACGCAAACAACGGATGGCACATATAAAACGGGAAATCCGGGAGTTGGTTTCAATTTCGGTGTTGGAAATACAAACGCCGATTTTGGGTTTACCAATTTTTCAGCTTCATCATTGTAAGTATCTACACCCATGAAATAAACATCCTCTCCAAGCGAATGTTGTGGAGAGATTGTTAAACACAACTTTAAATAAGACTAATTTTTGCTCTCTTATTTCAAGAGTTTTCTAAATAGTTAGATCCGGCAATAGAAACATTCTTCATCTTATTTATTAAAATCAGCCCGGTATCGCCTCATCAACTCCTCAGTATCGTTTTTAATTATATAAAGTTTTCCCCTTAGCATTTTCACCTCTCCGGCTTTTAAGCCTCCGATGCGGGGATCGCTGTGAAGGCAAACAAACACTCCCTGGAACAATTCCTGGTAATCGCTCCAGGCTGTTGCCATCAGATACTTGCCGTCGTCCGAAAAGCAACCGATAAGCCCGTTCACTGGCCGACTGGCGCTAATAGGCCTCGGGTTTACGTTCTTGAGGTCGATGCCTGGTGGCACATATACCTGCCCGCCTTTATACAATGCGTCTTCAGTGCGGTTGGTTTTATCCAATGTCGTCATTCCCTGGGATGTAAATATAAAGCTGCGTGAAATGTAATTATCCTGATTTCTTCCTGTAAAACGATCCACGCGAATGCATGGCTGAAACCAATCTATATCCACGGCTTCACTTCCGTTATTTTTGAATGTTAGCTGAAATGCAACCTCATCTTTTCCCGCAGTGATATTATGGATCACTTCTACTGAAGGGTGCACGATGGTTTTCAGTTGAATATTTTTCTGGTCTGTCGAATCGGAGATTAACTCTGTTGTATGAGGAATGGTTGTTTCCTCCCATTTGCGATTTGTGGAGCCGGTCCTGCAAAAAGCTTCTATATAGAGAATCTCTATTTCCTTTCCGTATACCCGGTCGCCTGAGATGGCAAGCATGTTATTTTTCCATTGAATGTGCAACTCATCATCTTTATAGTTGCTGGCGAGATTTGCAACCATGAAAAGCGCTGCGATAGAAAAGAGTAATGAAATTTTCATTGCTGAATGAACAGGAAATAGTTATTGTTTTTTTAAGTTCATGCACATCATAGACTATTGACATTGATCGCAATGTTTACAGAAGGAAAGGCTTAGAATCTTTTTCTTTCACGGCAATGCAAAAGCAATATAATAATCTCCTGCCTTAGTAAGTTGGCGCCCTCCGCCACCCGCTGCAATTACTACGAACTGTTTTCCGTCTACTTCATAAGTGGCAGGAGTAGCATATCCACCAGCGGGCAATTGGTATTCCCAGAGAACTTTTCCGGTATTTTTATCAAACGCCCTGAATTTTTCGTCTTGTGATGCACCGATAAAAATCAAGCCACCTGCAGTTACAATACCGCCCCCGAATAACTGTGTGCCCGTGTTGGGATGCCCTTGCGCGGCGAGCGCAGGATATTCTCCCAATGGAATTTTCCAAACTAATTCTCCCGAATTCAGGTCAACAGCATTCAATGTGCCCCACGGCGGTTTCACCCCGGGGTATCCATTCTGATCCTCTAAATGTATATAATCTTTCAGATTGTATCTCTTGGCGGTTTGTTTTTTCGTCGTATCAATCGTCTTAACCTGGTAAAGTTTCTTGTCTTCCCTGTTGAATAAGTAGGCAATGATCGCTTCTTTATCTTCCGCTGGTAAGGTATAGAATGAAGGCATCAAGCCCCTTGCTTTTTGCAACAATGTGCTTACATCATCAGGCTTTAGCTTAGTTGCAATATTTAAAAGCGGCGGAAAAGATTTATTGCCACCCTTATCAGCTCCATGACAAACCGCGCAATTCCTTTGATAAAATATCTCTCCCGCCTTAATCATGGTCATTCCTGACAATTCTTCCCGGTTGTCCTTCTTTTCTTTTAATTCAACTATGTTGGGAATGTCGTTGATACCAACATACATTACGCCTGTTTCCATATCGACGCATGCGCCGCTCCACTCCGCGCCGCCTCTTATTCCAGGCAATATAACTATCCCCGTCAGTGAGGGAGGGAGGTAGATACTTCCCCAGCTAAATTTTTTTGCCGCTTTCAGCGCAAAATCATGAGCTTCCGGCGAGATATCAGTGATCATACTTTCATCAAAGCTTTGCCTGCACAGTGGCAACGGCTTAACAGGAAAAGGTTGAGTAGGCCAGCTTTGTTCACCGGGCACTGTAGTAACCGGTACCGGTCTTTCTTCAATGGGAAAAATCGGCTTACCGGTTTCTCTTTCCAACACGAAAATTAATCCCTGTTTAGTTGTTTGGGCTACCGCATCAATGTCTCTGCCATCCTTTTTTACCGTTACTAAATTTGGGGGACATGGGATGTCATAATCCCATAGATCATGATGCAATACCTGGTAGTGCCATTTAAGTTTTCCGGTAGCTGCATCCAAAGCAAGTATCGAATTACCAAATAGATTTTGTCCAATGCGCTCTCCGCCATGAAAATCATTAGAAGGTGAACCTGTACCGGCGAACACAATTCCTCTTTTTGAATCGATGCTTAATCCTCCCCATGCATTACAGCCTCCCACCTTTTCATTGCCTTCTTTGGGCCAGGTATCATATCCAAATTCGCCCGGCTGAGGAATGGTATGAAAGATCCATTTCCTTTTTCCCGTCCGCACATCGTAAGCCCTTATATGTCCGGGGGAACTTTCATAATCTTCCCCTACAGCGGAACCTGTTATAATTAAATCTTTATAAATTATTGCCGGAGAACTGTTTTGCACATCTTCATGACGTTCTTTTCCATCGTCGCGTAAATCCTTATTGAGATCTACATACCCGCTGTCGCCGAAGTTCATTATCTGCTTCCCTGTATTAGCATCTAATGCGATCATTTTATTGTAAACGAAGAGAAAGATCCTTTTTTCATCATTGTTTTCCCAATAGGTCAATCCCCGGGCGACTCCTCCATCCGTGCTGCTTTTTTCGAATGGATCAAACAGCCACAATTGCTTCCCGGATTTTGCATCCAGCGCAAAGGTTTTAAGCTTCGGAGAAACGCCATATAAAATACCATTGATGATAAGAGGATTGCATTCCAGGTTAAAGGATGCCGCAGAATCACCAGTCCGATAAGTCCAGGCGACCTTTAGTTGCCTTACATTTCCTGTATCAATCTGGACAAGGTTTGAATAAGCATTACTGCCCTCATCTCCACGATATATAGTCCAATCTTTTTGTGCTTTGCTTTTTTCCTGCTGGCAGCCTATGAAAAAGCAGGAAAGAATAATAATATGCGTGAAAGCAATCCAAAGTTTTAGGGTTATGCGATTCATTATAACTGAATATAGATGAGAGATTATTTCAAAACTGTTTTGATTGCTTTGAGCAATACCTTTTCCACTTCGGGTGCCACTCCGGAATTAAGATCACTCGTTTCATATCCTCCCTGCGAATACGCGATGGCGGTACCGATATACCCGGGACCTAGTTCTTCGTAAGCTGCAGTACAAACTTCTTCCCCGGGTTTCATTTTTTGAGCGGCCAATTGATATTCCACAAATAGTTCTCCCGGTAAATTCAACAGCCACAGTTTTCCTAAGCGTAAAGACGACACGTTTATTTTTACTCCTTCCTTCGACCGCTGGTACCAGGCAAGCTTTTCTGCTGCTGATATTTTTTGTTGCCACGAAGATTTTGCGTTAGATAAAGTGTCTCTTAAATTTTTTTCAACGATATTTTTTCCGAGTGGAAGTGTTACAGAGGTACTTTTCCATGCAATCATTTTCGGAGTCGCGGTTTTTTGAGTTTGCTCCCATGCGTGCTGCATAGCTGATTCCGCTCTTTTTGCCAAAATCTGCCTCGAAGCTTCAGTACCCTCATTGTATTTACCTGTCGTAATATTGCCACCGGCACCATTAAAATGAATATGGGGCAACCCATTGAGCGACTTTTCCCTGTTGTTGCGGGCTATCCCAATAAACTCACAGGTTACATCTCCCTGCCCATAATAACTTTGAGGATGCGTGGCATAATATGTAATCACAGCTATGGGTTTTTCATTATTCCATAAACTTACACATTTTAGCCAGGGATCAACGAGTCCTTCGGGTGCTGCCACAGTGGCTGAATCATTCCTGCTACTCCAGCGGATCATTTCAACTTTGCCGCTCTTGCCCAATATCCTCCGGTTGGACGCTACCTTTTCAACTTTAGCCTGGCCGAATCCAATATGCGTAACTTCCTGTGGATTCATTGAAGCGGTAGCCACAGCATCCGCTACATTTTGTATTGCTTTATAGAGAAATGTATCATCAAATTGCGTGGGTTCTATCTTGTACTCGTTCACAATTTTTTCCATGGTAAAATCGCAGACCACGCCATCATGCTGATGCAAAGCATGTACTGACACACGGTCTATGGTAGTGTGTGCAGCTTCGGCAAGTTTTTTTCTCCAGACATCATCACCCTCATTTGAAATTCCTATCCAATCCACGGCACACAGCACTACGGGTTTCTGATCGTCTATAAAGATCACCATTCCTCTTGCTGATAGCGGATCGCGTATTGATCGTGTCATGGCATAGGCCACCGGGCTTCCGATAGGAGGCGTAACATCTGCTTCAAATACACCTACTCTTAAATGCGCAGCATTCTGAGCTGCCAAAGCGTTACAAAAAATCAGGCAAATGCCAATTCCAACCAATGACAGGATGCTTTTGATACGGGCGGTCACATTAATATACTTGTACATCTTTCACTTTTTAGAAGGTGCAATAATCAATACCTGGCAGCGGGCAAGAGGCATGATAAAATCAACCAAACTTGTTTTATCATAAATCTTGTCGGAGAACTCAATCTATGAACTTTGGTTCTAAAACTCAAAACCCTCATCAGGTACGAAGTTTATTGAGCGTATAACAAATGAGCTTGTTTGACAATGGCTGGCCTTTCGCACTTTTAATGTCTCCCAGGTTCACCTCGTAAATAAAACCTGGTCTGAGGTCGCCTATGGTTAATGAAACCTTCTTTCCATCCTGAGAAGGCTTACTACTGATTATAGTTACATCCTGGGCGTCAATTTGAGTAGCGATGTCTATTCCTTCTTCGGGGTCTTTTTTCTTATATTCATAGCGATAGCGCCGGATCTTGTAATTAGTCGGGTTTGCAGCTGTTGCCGCATCGATAGGCTGGGTGAATGTTAAGTCAAAGCCTTTACTTGTCAAACTCATTGTGTACACGTCGATAGGGGCATCGCCGGTAAATACAATTCTTTGTATTCCTGGTTTCCCTTCTACCCAGCCACTGAAACTAATTTGTCCTACCCACAAACTGCCATCCGGTCCAAATGATAGCCGGTTGTTGCCTATCCGAAGTCCATGTCCATCAATAAAGGGGATGCAGGCTCCCTGGAACTCCCCACCCACTTTTTCAAGCATGACTCGCAAAATCCGGTCACGATTTATTTCTCCTATAAACAACTGACCCGAAAACGGACCAAACTTCCCATTAGTCATATCCGCAAGAGGCTGGGTTGGAGAATTTGCCATTATCCCCTGTGGAAAGAGCACAGCTGCGCGGGTTCTCATTTTGTCCAGTTCCGCTATTGGCGCATTGAACGGATCCCTGTTTTTCCATTCCTTTTTCCAAACGAGGCTGGCAGGATGTCCATAAAAATTATTTTTCCGAACATGGTATAGCGAACTGGTCGGCACCCAATCACTTTGATTATCGGTCACAAAAAGGTTTCCGTTCAAGTCAAAGCCTATTCCGTTCGGTGAGCGAAACCCTGATGCAAATGGGTGCAACTTCCCATCAGGAGAAAGTTGCATTACCCATCCCCGGTAAGGTACAACCGAAAACATTTCATGGTGCCCGTCTACTCCGTCACGACCCCTTGTATTAAGCTCTCCTCTGACAATCGTTCTTACACCCCCTCCGGATGAAGCCGTGTTTAGTGCAAAAAACAAGTTGCCGCTTTTGTCTTTTACCGGGCCATAATTAAATTCATGATAATTACCCGAAACGCCAAAATCACTCGTCGCATTTTCATACAGATCGGCATGACCGTCTCCGTCCGTGTCTTTTATTCGCATTAAATTAGTAAGCTGCATTACCAAGACTTCGGAATTACTTATCGCCAGTATTCCCAGTGGAAGTAACAGTCCTTCGGCGAACAGTTTCCATTCTTTGGTTTGCAAATTGTAAATCATTACTTCACCCCGCACAAAGCAGGCTACCATGCGGCCATCGGGAAGAAAATCGATTCCACCTGTCTGGCCCGAAAGACCTTTAGGCATTTCTATCGTCTCAACACGATATGATTCTTTGAACTTACCCTGGCCAGACGCTGTGAAATACGAAAGTGATATCAAGAATAGTAAAATGCTGACGTTGCTGTATGGTTTAAAACATTTCATTCCGTCTTTTTTTTGTATGCCAGGTAA
>Ga0105249_10001003_pt1 | contig 25024 bp, 23 predicted proteins | sample KBSS44metaG_FD_81522 | JGI IMG/M metagenome (GOLD analysis project Ga0105249, IMG submission 81522) | Switchgrass rhizosphere microbial communities from Kellogg Biological Station, Michigan, USA - KBS S4-4 metaG | ecosystem: Host-associated > Plants > Roots > Rhizosphere > Soil | place...
ACATCCTTATGAGCTTCCTCTCCCAAATAAGGAGAGTGTAGCCGTTACAGTGGCTCAGTTTTAATCCGCTATTTTAAATAAATAGTGCCGTGAAGTGGCTCAATTTTGCTCCGCCATTTACACCAAAAGAAAGCCTGCCATTGTTACTAGAACAAGCATTGAAAATTCAACCTGATGATATGAGCTGGTTTCAACTAGCATCAACTTATGGAAAGTTAGGTAAAACAAAAGAATCAATTAATGCTTATCAAAAGTAATCTCTTTAAATTCAGAGTATGCATTAGCTTGGTTTAATATGGGAGGCATACATTGGAATAATGGTGATTACAAAAATGCAATCCGTATATGGAAAAAGGCTATAAAGAAATTTCCAAATCACGAACTATCAGCTGAGCTTCATAAAAATATACCATATGCCTTAGATTAAGGATTTCAAAAATGTCATTGGTTGTGTCGTTTTATCAATCAGCCAGTGTCGATACTCAACCACGATTTGATAAGCATTCGGATAGCGCTTTTCAATTTCAAAAATAGCCTTAAACGGTAGATGATAAAACCCTTCCAAATTGGCATGTAAAAAGAAAATATGCTTAAGCTTTTCATAAACAGTAAAGTCTTTCTTTTTATAAATCATCGCAAATACTTCTTCTTTCAGTGCATCTTTTTGAAAGGTTAAACTCATTTCAATCAAACGCTCTTTAGAATAAAAGTATTTATAAAACGTGGCTTTAGGAGTTCTGGCAGACTCAATAATACGGTTTACCCCAACATGATGAAAACCGTATAGGTTAAAGAGTCTTCGTGAGGTATCGAGTACCCTTAAAGCTCGAAATGAAATATCTAAATTTGACATATATCTTCCCTATAAATATTTTTTGTTTTAATGAGATAAAACCACTCTCAATCTTGTTATAAGCAAAGAAGCATCAAAGGCTTCAAAAGGTAACCAAAGTGTATCTCAAGTTTTATTGTTGATATTTTTTGAGGTATAACCAGCCAATGCCTAAAAGCCCAAAGGCTGTTAAACCGTGCTAAACACTAATCTGAAGGTGTACGAATAAAATACATGGCCAACTCCTAAACAATTCAAAATTCTGCCAATGTATAAAAATTATGGTGGCAGAACGAAAGAGGGTTGACAGACTGGCAATGTAGGCCAGCCAGCAAAGAATAATCGGAGATTTTTCGGGTATCAATGCTGTATTTTGCGCAAAACATTAAAATTATTATTATTTTTCAATCAATTAAATAATTGATTATGATTGTATTAACCAAGCGTATTTGATCAACTCAACCGATCAACACGCCTTATTATTTTTAGCTCTAGCATAAGGCGTAAACCCAAAAGCAAACTGGCTTTAAACAACTTCAGTTTGCCCGACATGATGATAAGAACGATTAAAATAAACCAAGCTTTGATCATGTTCACTTTGTTGAATCGCCACGATACGACAAATAAAAATCGTATGTGTTCCAACTTCTTGAATTTGCTCAATCTCGCAATCAAAATTCACCAAAGCATCATCTAAAACTGGCGCACCTGTTTCTAATTCTGTCCAAACGCCATGTTTAAATCGTTCTTCTGGGCTTAATTTAGAAGAAAACGCTTTAGAAATATGCTGATGATGTGCACTTAAAACATTTACAGTTAAAATTTTATTTTCAACAAAATGCACATGCGAACTCGCCGCTTTATTCATACAGACCAATAAAGTCGGAGGTGAATCCGTCACACTACATACGGCAGACGCAGTAAATCCGTAACGACCAGACAAACCTGTCGTGGTAATGACACTGACTGCACTGGTCAACAAAGACATTGCATTTCTAAAGTCTGTTGCTTCAATCATTTCATTGTTCCTAAATTGAACCGTACTTTTTTAGATTTAGCATTACCCTGCTATTCCGTCATGTAGGCACTGCATCTGGATGAGTTTCTCAGTAGAACAGATGTTCTCTAAATTGTGATCAGGGTTTCCCGTTGGGTCTTGGATATCCATTCACCCAAACAGGTCACCCTTTTTACACCACAATATCGTTGAATACTAGCGGCTAAGTTCTTTACGAACGATTTCTGCACCAGCACTTAAGGCATTAAGTTTGCCTCTTGCAACTTCACGAGATAAAGGAGCCATTCCACAGTTAGTCGATGGATAAAGCTTATCTGCATCTACAAACTGAAGTGCTTTTCGTAATGTGTTGGCAACTTCATCTGCTGTTTCAATGGTATTGGTTGCCACATCAATAGCACCAACCATTACTTTCTTACCACGGATCAATTCGATCAGATCCATTGGTACACGAGAGTTTTGGCATTCTAAAGACACGATATCAATTTTAGATTGTTGAAGTTTAGGGAACGCTTCTTCATATTGACGCCATTCTGAACCTAAAGTCTTTTTCCAATCTGTATTGGCTTTGATGCCGTAGCCATAGCAAATATGCACAGCAGTTTCACATTTAAGTCCTTCAAGTGCTCTTTCTAAAGTCGCAACGCCCCAGTCGTTGACTTCATCAAAAAACACATTAAATGCAGGTTCATCAAATTGGATAATATCCACACCCGCAGCTTCTAACTCTTTGGCTTCTTCATTGAGGATTTTGGCAAATTCCCAAGCAAGTTTTTCACGGCTTTTATAGTGCGCATCATACAGCGTATCAATCATGGTCATTGGACCAGGCAACGCCCATTTAATCGGCTGATTGGTTTGTTGACGTAAAAACTTGGCATCATCAACAAAAACAGGCTTTTGACGAGACACCGCACCGACAACAGTTGGTACGCTTGCATCATAGCGATTACGAATGCGTACAGTCTCACGTTTCTCAAAATCAACACCGTTGAGATGTTCAATAAACGTGGTGACAAAATGTTGACGGGTTTGTTCGCCATCACTGACAATATCGATCCCTGCGTGTTGTTGCTCTTGCAATGACAAGCGTAAAGCATCTTGTTTGCCTTCAATTAATTGCTCATCTTGTAATTTCCAAGGTGACCAAAGTTTTTCAGGCTCGGCAAGCCAAGAAGGTTTTGGTAGGCTGCCAGCAGTTGAAGTCGGTAATAATATTTTCATAATCAATAATCTTGTCTATCTAGGTAAATTAAGCAACGTAATTTGCAGACCACTGCTCAAGGATATGTTTGTATGGCTTGATGAACTGCTCTTCAGTAAATTTCCCTTGCTTAATCGCCAACTGACCACGCTCTTCTCGGTCATACACAATACGAGTAAGTGAATAATCCTGATGCTTTAAACTTGGTTGGTAAGATTTACCTGCCACAGAATTCGCGTTGTAAATCTCAGGTCGGTAAATCTTTTGGAAAGTTTCCATAGTACTGATAGTCCCGATCAACTCAAGGTTAGTGTAATCACTCAACAAATCACCACGGAAGTAAAATGCCAAAGGCGCAACACTATTAGGCGGCATAAAATAACGCACCTGCAAACCCATTTTTCCGAAGTATTCATCTGTTAATGAATATTCATCTTGCAGATATTCAACACCCAATACTGGATGCACATTTGCAGTACGGTGATACACCTTGCTACTTGAAACACTAAGACAAATCACAGGTGACTTTTTAAAGTTTTCTTTATACGCATTTGAATTTACAAATGCATTGAAAATCTTCCCATGAAGCTCACCATAGTTTTCTGGCAGGCTAAATTGATCTTTATTTTTATTATGTTCTAACAGCAATACACTAAAATCATAATCACGCACATAAGAAGAAAAATTGTTGCCCACAATACCTTCGATACGTTGATTATTTTTGTGATCAACAATATTGGTTTTCAATATTTCAATCGTAGGGAAAGTCTCACCGTTGCCTTCGATATCAATATCAACTGAAATGATTTCGAGCTCAACAGAATAACGATCTGCTTCAGGATTATCCCAATGCGCTAAGGCATTAAAACGATTGTCAATCATCGTTAGGGTATTGCGCAGATTGTCATGGCGACTCTCACCTCTTGCTAAATTGGCAAAGTTGGTTGTGATACGCGTATTATTAGAGGGATGATAGTTTTCGTCGAAACTAATGCTCTTAATCGTAAATGTAAAATCTTTACTCATGATGATCTGATACCCTAATTTCTGAAATAAACCTGAATTTTTTTCATGCTCTTTCTGAACCATCCAATTTATCTTTGGATCTATCCAGTCAATAGTATTTCCCGTATTTTCTGACTTGTACTTGGTCGCTCAATTCAGAATCAACGATAATCTTGTCTATCGTGAAGCGCTTGGTGTAATTTATACCGCAATCCGTACATGAATAAAAATGATATAATTTCACAAAAAAGTGAACCAAATTCACGTTTAGGGATGAGTAACATGAATAAATGGATTGTGAGGCTGGGATGTTTGATCAAAACTCAATAGATGAGTAATCAAAAATTCTGTTAAAAGCGTATATAAACAAACTGATCTGATTGCCAATGTGTTGCATCTTATTGTGTTGGTTGCTATTGGGCTTTTTACTTGGCTTAGGAAATTGAGAAGAAATGAAAATCGAAAGTATTATTTTGATTGATCATTTAACTTTTTCTATTGTGGGGCTGCTGGGTAAAAGTCACCTATTCAAAGATTTTAATAACTTCAAATTTTCATATGCTGTCACACATTTTTTTATTAATTTTACAGTTAACTATAATGATAGCGACACATCGCAATGATAATTGAATCTGATGTAACCTTATAAACGATGCGATTTTCTTGATCAATACGCCTTGACCAATAGCCTGCTAAATCATGTTTGAGCGGTTCAGGTTTACCAATTCCATCAAAGGGTGAACGTTTAATGTCTTTAATCAATGCATTAATTCTTTTTAGTGTTTGCTTATCTGTAGATTGCCAGTATAGGTAATCATCCCAAGCTTGATCACTCCAACTTAGAATCATTCTTCAATCAGCTCTCGATTCATTGTTTTACCTGCTTCAATCTGGGCAATTGAGTCACGCAATCTCTTTGCATTCGCAGGGCTTTTAAGAAGATGTGCTGTTTCTTCATAGGCATTAAAATCATCTAAGCTAATCAATACAGCCGTTTGATTGTTCTGTCTAGTAATCAATACAGGAGAATGATCATCGATGACCCCATCCAGTACAGTTGCTAAGTTCTTTCGGAGATCAGAATAAGTTACAACTTTCATTGCCGCCTCTTTTATTTTGAGTACAATTTATTGTACTTATTTTAGTACGTGGTTATAAATTATTCAATCTATTCAGCAACTACTTTATTTGTATTTTGAACAAATTCACCACACAGTCCAAACAAAAATAAGAGGGGAAGTTTATATAAGAATATGCAACTTATCTTTGGTTAATTTATTTCATATTTATAGTCTTAAACGATTTCGCTGAGATGTTTATACACCATCCAGTTATATCCAAAATCAACTAAATAACATCGTAATATTTTGGGCAAAATTATAATTTTAAGCATGTAATAATAGAGTCAGTATCATTTTGCAAAGAATAGATTGAAAGTAAAAAAATCTAACAATTCAAACCCATCCAGTATATAAAGTTGATCCACTTCACATTATGCGATTAAAAAATGGATAAATCTTTTCTTAAAAATATATAAAAATTTACAATAAAAATGAGTAACTTAGTCGAGTTCAATCATCACAAAACGAAATATTCCCTATTTATTTTCAGGTTTTTTTATGGTTTTTATAATTAAACAATGTATTCCTCTTAACTTTTCCATTAAAATAAGCCAAATATCTTTTTGTAATTCGTCACCACCCTCTCCTATTGTACCTATTGAGTGGTAACACGAATAAAACATGCCTTTGAAAATTCGCGTGGCTAATAAACTGTAATGACTCAAGCAACTCAGCATCCTATGGAATCCATTTCCAACATCCGTGTATTGGATGAATGGCAAGAAGAAATTCCAGAGGATTTATATATTCCTCCTGCTGCATTCGAAATTCTGCTTGAACATTTCGAAGGACCACTCGACTTTTTAATTTATCTGATTCAAAAAAATGGTTTCGATCTTTTACAGTTAGATATTGCCCCGATTGCAACACAATACTTGTCTTATATGGACGGTATGAAATCGTTAAATATCGAGTTAACCGCTGACTATATGGTAATGGCAGCATTATTGGCAGATTTAAAATCTCGCTTGTTATTGCCAAAACCCAAAACCATTCATATTGAAAAAGATCCAAAACAGGAATTAATCGATCGCTTAGAAACCTATTTACGGATTAAAAAAGCAGCTGAACGTTTAGGCCAGATGCCTGTTTTAGACCGAGATACTTTTGCGACCCATGTTGCGATTGGTCATATTCCAAAAGTATATGAAGGTTATGAGGTTGAGATGTTAAAAGATGCGTTGTATTGCATTTTTAACCGTCCTGAACCCGTAACCCATAAGATTGAACAAGAACCTGTATTACTTGAAGAACGCATTGCTTATATCGAATATATGATTGAATCTGGAGAAGTTCTCAGTTTCCAAGAATTACTCAAGCCAAACCAAGGTCGAATGGGCATGGTGGTTACATTTATGGCAATCTTGGAGCTGACTCGTCAGCAAAAAGTCCAAATTATTTCTTCTGGTGTTGAGGCCCCGCTTGCAATACAAGGAGCAACGGCATGACCATTGATCAAAATAATGCCTTTAATGTTGATGAATTACATCACGAAGTTCTGATGCAACTTGAAGCGATTATCTTTGCAAGTGATGCCCCTGTATCGCTTGCTCGCTTAAAAGAAGCATTTCAAAATCAGTATTCTAAACAACAGTTGCAACAGTATTTACAGCAATTGTCTGTGTTACAACACGGTCGTTCAATCGAACTTGTCGAAACAGCTCAAGGTTATCGTTTTCAAGTGCGGGCAAAATACCGCAACGTGATTGCGCAAGTTTGGCCAGATCGACCAACTCGATTATCGCCGTCACTGTTAGAAACAGTTGCAGTGATCGCTTACCATCAGCCAGTAACCCGTGCTGATATTGAGCAAATACGAGGGATTACAAATAATAGTCAAATACTCAGGACTTTGTTTGATTGGAACTGGATTAAAGAATCTGGTTACCGAGAACTCCCAGGTAGACCCGCGTTGTTAGTGACAACGCCACAATTTTTAAATGCTTTTGGTCTAGTGTCTTTAGATCAATTGCCTCCCCTACAGGATGCCAAGGAAGCTTTTATGATTTTGGATGCGCAAGCTGCCAAGTCTTAAATAGGTGCACTGTTGATGATTATTTCTAAGGTTATGCTGTCATGAGTGAAAAATTGCAAAAGGTACTCGCACGAGTGGGTTTGGGCTCTCGCCGTTATATGGAAGAGGTCATTGCCGCTGGTCGTGTAAGTGTCAATGGGCAGGTTGCTCAAGTGGGCGAACGTATTGAACCAGGTGATGAGCTTCGCATCGATGGTCGTAAAGTTCAGTTCCAAATTGAAGACGAAATTCGTCGTCGTGTATTGATTTACTACAAACCTGAAGGTGAAATCTGTTCTCGTAATGATCCAGAATCTCGCCCGACTGTGTTTGATCACTTACCCCCGATTTCCAATGACCGTTGGGTGATGGTGGGTCGTCTAGATATCAACTCAACAGGTTTATTACTTTTTACAAATGATGGTGAACTTGCCAATCGTTTAATGCATCCCTCAAATGAAATCGAACGTGAATATGCAGTTCGAGTCATGGGTGAAGTAACGCCTCAACTCAAAAACAACATGACAAATGGTGTTGTTTTAGATGATGGTCCAGCAAAATTTGAATCTTTCTCTGAAATTGGTGGTGAAGGGATCAATCGCTGGTACCAAGTCGTTGTAAAAGAAGGTCGTAACCGTGAGGTTCGCCGTATTTTTGAATCACAAGGTCTAAAAGTAAGTCGCTTGCTCCGTACTCGTTACGGTACTGTGATTTTGCCTCGTGAACTTCGTACAGGTCGTTGGATGGAACTTGATAAAACTGATATCGATAATTTAACCAAAGCTGTTGAACTGAAACCACGTCAAGGTACAGGTTTATTTGGTATGGCAAAACGTCGTACTGAACGTATGCAAGACAAGCCTATGGCTGCACGTCGTGGTGGATTCCTGCGTCAACAACGTCGTGATAGTGAAGGTGAAGAAGCTCACAACCATCAAAATGATCGTCGTGATGCTCAGCCAAGTGCAAACCAATATGGTCAAAATCGCACTGAAAACCGTACTGACAATCGCAATGAACGCTCAGAAAACCGCTTTAATAAAGCACGTTCTGGTGGCAACAGCTACAACAATGACCGCGCTGACAACCGTGGTAATAGTTTTAATAGCAACCGTTCTGAAAACCGTTATGGCAATCAACAAAACCGTAATCGTTCAGAAGGCCGTTATAATCCAAACGAGCGTCTAGATCGTTCAGATCGCCAAGAACGTAGTGAACAACCTGAAAAGAAAAAACCATTTGTTGTGACAAAAGGTTTTAAAAAGTTCTAAGTTCTGAATAGACTTAAAGAGCAAAAGCCACTATTTTTAAATAGTGGCTTTTTTTCGTTTAAACTATGCGCTACATCATGTATTAAGGTTTAAATATATTATTGTAGGCTATGCCTCAGCTTGTGCTGTAAACAAAACAGTGCAAAACCCTTTAAGCAATATGATCTTAATATGGTAATAACAATATGAATAAAAAATACCTGATCCTCATTCCCTTATTTCTTATCTGGTTTATTGCGTCTATATCGATAGCATATCAAGGGCTGTTTTATTCAGAGTATCTGATCAATTTTCTTAGAAAGAAACCACAGGATTATGGTTACCCACTTTTTCAGGTTGTTATTTTATGCTCAATTTATGGCCTATGGATGTGGAGCTATGCCTATTTACTTTACTCAGAAACAGCCATTCGCAGACCATTTCTTAGCTATACAGTCTGTTCAATCTTACCGATTCTTATTCCAGCCTATGGCGTAATAATACTGATTTACTCACCACCTGATATAATCACTTTTATTCTAATCAGTTGTGCAACCAGCCTATTTCATTTTTTATTACTGCCTATTCTTATGCCTATCTATCGTAAGTATATTTATCCTAAACAAAACGCATCAGTTTAATCGTGTTATATATCAATAAAAATACTCCTTACGCTACTACAACTGTAGCTCTCCCTCTTCGAAAAAAGGGAGAGCTAGCTGAGACTAAATTAATTAACTTTAGTAAAACCCCCTCCTTTTTCAAAGGTAAGAAGTATCAACTTCACAAAGAGCAAGATTTAAAATCCTTAACGGACTGACAGCAACTGAATCCAGCAGCTCTCACATAGCAAAAATCTAGACAACCTGTCTGGTTCCTTGTGGAATTGAACTCAGTAAGCGTTTGGTATAGTCATGTTGTGGTGATTGATATAACTCATCCGAATTAGCAATTTCAACGATATCACCGTGGTTCATCACCATGATTTGATCCGAAATATATTTCACCACAGACAAATCATGTGAGATAAAAATATAACTTAAGCCAAATTCATCTTGCAGATCTTGAAGTAAGTTTAGGACTTGTGCTTGAACCGATACATCAAGTGCTGAGACGGATTCATCACAGATTAAAATTTCAGGTTTTAAGGTTAAACAGCGTGCTATTGCAATACGTTGACGTTGCCCCCCAGAAAACTCATGCGGATAACGATCAAAGGCTTGCGCAGGTAAGCTTACTCTTTCCAGTAATTCTAAAGCCATCTTTTTACGTTCATTATCATTTGCACCAATTTTATGAACTTGCATCGGCTCCATCAAAATTTGCCCCACGGTAAAACGCGGATTAAGTGAGGCATAGGGATTCTGAAAGATAATCTGAATCTTACGTTGATACTGGGCAAACTCTTTTTCAGACATTGCCAAAATATCTTTACCTTGAAATAAAGCTTGGCCGCCAGAAGCTTGCTGCAAACGCATCAACAATAAACCAATGGTGGTTTTACCTGAGCCAGACTCCCCAACGAGCCCTAAAGTCTTCCCTTTCGCCAGTTGGAAAGATGCCCCTTTGACTGCCTGAAATTCATCTTTGCCAAATAGCCCTTTACGGCTAAAAAATGATTTTTTTAAATCACGCACCTCTAAAATAATTTCTTCACCGCCAACAAGGCCGCGCTTACGCTCCGCAAAATCCACCTCAGGCAAACTCACTGCCTCAGTCACTGGCACATCTTGGGCTTGCATAAAATCACTAATGACTGGTAAGTGATATGGACGATGCGAAAGTTGCGGACGGCATAATAATAATGCTTTGGTATAGGCATCTTGTGGCTGTTCTAAAACAGCTTTTGCTAAACCTTGTTCACGAATTTCACCATGACGCATCACAATCACTTCATCGGCAATTTCACTCACCAATGCCAAGTCATGGGTAATAAACAACATCGACATTTGGCGGCGCTTACGTAAAGCCTCCAACAAATCCAATATTTGTTTTTGGATGGTGACATCTAATGCTGTGGTAGGCTCATCAGCAATCAGTAATTTGGGTTCACAGGCGATTGCCATGGCAATCATAACCCGTTGCTGTTGACCACCAGACAGTTGACTAGGGTAAGCATCAATCTTGCTTTCAGGGGATGGAATACCAACTTCAGTGAGCAACTCTAAAGTACGTTGTCGTGCTTGTTTACGCCCCATATTTAAATGAATACGCATAATTTCAGCAATTTGATCACCCACTGTAAACACAGGATTAAGTGATGACATCGGTTCCTGAAAAATCATAGCAATGTCTTTACCACACATTGCACGCATTTGTTTACTGCTTAAACTGAGTAAGTCTTTGCCTTCAAAAATAATTTTACTGTTTTCAGCAATACGAGATTGACCTTTGGGTAATAAACCCATGGTTGCCAATGAAGTTACTGATTTGCCACTGCCAGATTCGCCAACCAAGGCCACAGTGGTATTGGCAGGAATCTGAAATGAAATACCTTTTACGGTTTCAATAAATTGCTTATTTTCACCCTTAAAACTCACACTCAGATTTTCAACACTGAGTAGCACAGGAGGTGTCGCTTGTTGTTCTGACATCTTTAAGCTCCTTATTTTAGTTTAGGGTCTAATGCATCACGCAATGCATCTGTAAACATTGAAAATGCGGTCACAAGCACGGCCATCGCTACTGAGGCTGCCACCAATTGCCACCATTTGCCTAAAATCAGCTCACTTTGCGCTTCATTCAACATACTGCCCCATGACACCACACCCACAGGTACACCAAAGCCCAAGAAGCTTAAAATCACTTCAGACTTAATAAATGCAACCACCAAGATCGACATCTGAACCAAAGCAATATGGCTTACATTAGGGAAAATATGCACAAACATCCGTCGGGTATTACTGACACCAATTGCTTTGGCTGCCAGCACATACTCGCGTGAATTATGTTTCATATATTCAGCACGAATTAAACGAAATACCCCAGTCCAACCCGTTAATCCAAGAATTAAAACAATGGAAAGAATGCCCTTTTGTTGCAGTACAGCGGCAATCGCTAACACCAACAATAGATAAGGTATCGAGGTAAAAATGTTATAAAACCAGTTTAGAACATCATCGACCCAACCACCAAAGTAACCAGCAATTGCCCCTAAGAATGTGCCGATTACCACGGCCAATAACGCCGAGACCAAGCCCACAATAATTGACGTTTCTGCGCCTTTAATAGTTTTGAGTACAACATCTTGTCCCCATTTATCTGCACCAAAAGGCAAGGTTTGTTTGAGTTCACTTTGCTGATCAAGTAAATGCCCACCCAATTGCTGATCAATGGCTTTCATATCTTCTGCAAGCGGATCTTGAATACCGTAGTAGTCAATCGCGCCACCTGAAGCTTGTTCTGTTGCAATTTCAGTATTTAACTCCTTGATCACATCTTTTAAAGGATCAACAGGATTTTCAGGTAAGGCCTCTACAGTTGCGGCTTTTTTTGCAGAATCTTGCGTATTTTGATCTGCCCCGATAAATGTAGGTGGCGCATAACTCACGGCTACTTCTTTATTCCAATTTGATGCAATCACACCCGTCATGGAGAGTACCAATATGATGAAATAACACAGCAACACCAATAACGACAGCATAGCAATACGATCTGCTTTTAAACGTCGCATCGCCAATCGCCATAAACCGGGAGAAGTCTGTTGTTCTTGGACGTCTACTTTTTTCGATAAAATTCCGAGCATCATCCCACCTACTTCAACTGTACGCGTGGATCAACCACTTTATAAATCAAATCAGCGATCAGGTTAAAAATCATGGTCGCAGCGGCAACATAAACCGTGATTGCTTTAATCACTGGAAAGTCGCTTCGTTCTACTGCAATAATGACTTCTCGCCCAATCCCCGGAATACCAAAAAATCGCTCAATTAAAAATGCCCCAATCAATAACGCTGGCAGGCTCGACATCACGTCAGTAATAATCGGAATAGATGCATTACGCAGTACATGTACACCTAAGATACGTCCCTCACCGACCCCTTTTGCCCGTGCAGTACGGACATAGTCCTGATTGACTTCATCTAAGACAAAGCTACGGTATAGACGTAAAGTCGGTGCAATACTCACCACCAACATGATTAAGATTGGCAATAGTGCGTATTGCAATAGATTTTCACTGAGACTATCGCTCCAACCTTGTACAGGAAACCATCCCAGTTTATAGGCAAGACCGTACTGAAATACGATGATATAGACCAAAATACTGATCGACATCCCAATGGTACATAACAACATCACCATACGATCCGTCAATGAACCACGTACTGAAGCAACAGCCAAAGCCAGAATGATTGAAATCACGGTTTGTAAAATTGTCAGTGGAATGATGATGGTCAGCGATGGACCTAAACGGGTCAGGATAATGTTTGAAACCGATTCCCCAGTACTCCAGCTATTGCCATAATCAAAAGTCAGGATTTGCTTAATAAAAATCCACAATTGAACATAATATGGTTGATCTACCCCAAGTTGCTGACGAATATTTTCAATCTGTTCAGGGTTTGCCATTTTTCCAGCAAGGATATAAGCAGGATCTCCGCCTACCCAGTTAAATAGAAAGAAAATCAGCAACACGACTCCCAACATGGTCGGAATCATTTGCCATATACGGCGCGTGATATATGCCAGCATAGTTCTAATTCCTTTTAATCACGTTGACCTGTAATTTCTTGAAAGAATGCCTTGTTATCCGGTTCTCTGCCCAAGAAATCAACCACCAGCTGCTCTGCTTTCTTTTGTCCACCTTGTGACAAAATCGCTTTACGATAACGTGCTCCAACCTCTGGATTATTTAAGTTATCGCCAAAAGCAGAAAGCATGTCTAAGGCCATCACTTCAGACCACATATAGCCATAATAGCCGACTTGATATCCGCCCATAATATGACCAAATTGTCCTGGGAATTCTGTGGTTGGTACATACCCTAAGGCGGTTTGGTTTTCGAGTTTTTTCCATACCTCTAAAGGCTGAGTTTTTAAAGCATCTGCGGTATGCAGTGCCATATCGTATTGTGCGTATAAGGTTTGACGAGAATAGAACAAGCCACGACCATAGTTTTTAACGGCTTTTAATTTGCCAATCAATTCATCATCGACACGTGGACAGGCTGGTTTGCAATAATTGGCTAAAGTCGACAGCGTTTCTTTACGACGTGCCCATTCTTCATACATCTGTGACGGTGCTTCAACAAAATCTCGCTCGACAGAGGTACCAGATTGCGAGGCATAACGGGTGTTTGACAAAATTCCATGTAAGGCATGTCCAAACTCATGCACAAAAGTTTCCAGTTCATCACTGTTTAAACCTTTGCGGTTAAAGTTGGTGACTAAGGCTGAAATCGGTTTACGCTGGGTCAGGGTACTGCCACCCTTAACGCCCCACACCGCTGCATGACCATACTTTCCTTCACGTGGAAATTTATCGATATATAAACCACCTAAAAGCTGACCTGTTTTCTGATCTGTTACATCGTAATATTCAACTTCATCTTGCCAGACATCAACTTTGGCAGGCTTAAATTCAATCCCATATAGATTTGATGAAATTGCAAATAACCAATCTTGTGATGCTTGGGTCGGAAAATATTCGCGCATTTTTTCTTGGTCAATTTTGTACTTTTCTTGACGCAATTTTTCGCTCCAATAGCCCTCACTCCAACGGTTAATTTCCGCTTTTTCTACTGGAATATTTAAGCTTTTAGCCTTAAATTCACGCAGTGTTTGCACTTCTTTTTTCTCTAATGGCGCAACCGTACTATGTACCTCATTGAGGAATTTATTGACCGTTTCAGGATTCTTGGCCATACGATTTTTCAATGCCCAATCGGCATAACTAGCTTTACCGAATAATTGTGCAAGTTCATGCCGTAAATCAATCGGTTGTTTAAGTAAGACTAAATTCTTTTCAGTACCACGGCGGGTATAAGCAATTTGATAACGTTTACGGGCATCATCACTGTCTGCCAATTCCATAAAAGGACGGTATTCTGGGTAGTCAAAGCCCAATAGATAATTGCCTTTTTCATTTTTCTTTAGATTGGCAATATAGCTTTCTGGTAAGCCTTTTAGCTCGGCTGGGGTAAATTCTAATTTTTCAGGATTGTCTCGAATGTTGCGGGCATATTCTTGTTGAATCTTGGTCAATTCATCTAAAATCACTTTTAAACGTGCTTGTTTTTCTGCGGGCAGTTGTACCCCTGTATCTTCAAAACCATCTAAAATATCTTGGCGATATTTACGGTCAATCTCATCACTGGCTTTGGTTTTTTTAATTTGCTGATAAAGCTTTCCATCTTGATACACTTCAGTTTGAAACTGACTGATTTTAACTTCACAATCTTCTGCGGCTTTACGTAAATCTGCGCTTGGGTCAACATTACTGGCTAAATTAATCGGCCCATAAAAATCTTCAAACTCTGCAAAAATTTGATCCCACTTTGCCAATACTGCTCCAGCAGGCGCATTATTTTTGAGTTTAACTTTGGCAAATTTAGCCAACTTGGTTTTAACGTCTGCAATTTTTGCATCACATTGGGTAGGGATATCTTTGGCCTGAAACTTGGGTAAAGTACTGCGTTCGGTTTCTGCAAAGGCCCATTGCCCCATACCCATTGACAACATACAGAGTGTGGTTAATTTAAATCGCTTCATTTTCATTTTCTCCAATCTTTCATTTATTCATTTTCAAATTTCAATCTGTTTATTTTTAAGCTTTTGATAGAGGTTATTTTTTCATATCAAAATACATCCATTCCGATGGAATAATCGGATGCTTTTTAAAGCCGATGACACGCGGTTGCGCCAAAGCATTGCGATAACGCGTCGATGCCATTTGTACCGGCATATACACCTCTAATATCCGCGCCATCTTATGATATAAAGCATCACGCTCAGGACCCGGTTTCAATTTTTGGGTTTGTTCATATAAGCGATCATATTCAGGAATTTTCATACATGCACTATTGGTTGCATGGATATTCTTTCCATAAAACAGCTGCATAAAGTTATCGGCATCGGGATAGTCGGCAATCCAAGCTGATCCCTTAAACATGGTTTTGCATTGTTTTTCAGCTTTTAAACCTTCCGCAAAAGGCAAGGATTTGGTGGTCATTTTGACCTTGATATTGTCTAAAGTCTTTTTCCAAAATTCAGCACTTTGCTGACTACGTGTGCTATTTCCATAAACAGTTAATTCGATCAGCAAGGGTTTGCCATTCGGCAAGGTACGCCAGCCATCGGCAGCAACCTTATAATGATAACGATCTAACAATAGATTGGCCGCTTTGACGGAATAAGGAATACTGGTTTTATAGTTTGGATCATGCCCAATCACCCCATAAGGAATGGGGTATTGTAAGCGCTGTGCATCACCCTTCATCAAAATCTTAATTTGATTATCAGGTGAAAAGGCCATTGCCATGGCACGGCGTAAAGCAATTTTTTCTTTACTCAAACCACCAACAACAGTGTTTTGCATATTCCAGTAATAATAATCAATTGAAGGATCGGCAATACGGGAAAGTTGAATACCTTTTTTAGCAAGTTCGGGTTTAAGCTGACCATCTTGGATGGCTTGAACACTGAGATCACCATCCAACACAAATAAATCAGTTTCATCTTTACTAAATGATAACCAGCGCGATTGTGATTCTTCCATCACTTGAATATCGACCACACCGATTTGCGGCATTTTTTTGCCTTTCATCGCATCGACAATTTTTTGATCTTCTGGTGTGGATGCTTTGAAATCCCAAACATAACCACGATAATCTGGATTGGCTTTCAAGATAATCCGTGAGCCAGGTGTCCATTTTGCCAAGACATAGGGACCTGTTCCAACAGGATGGGCCATGGCAAAACCAGACCGATCTCGATAGTGTTCAATCACTTCTCGTGCCACTGCACCAGCTGGTTGATGTGCTAACAGCATTGGGAAGTTTTGATCAACTTGTTTCAGTTTAATCACCAAAGTATAACGATCTGTGGCCTGAAGCCCTGCAACAGGTAGATCATAATTAAACTTACCTGTTTTTTTTGCTTGCTCAAGCACTTTGTCCATGCCTAGAATTTTGTCATCAAACAACCAACTATTGGGCGAATGCAAACTTGGGTCTAACAACCGTTTATAAGAATAAACATAGTCTTGCGCGGTTAATTCACGGGCTTTGCCTTTAAATACAGGATCTTTGGCAAAATAAATTCCTTTTTGAATTTTAAAAGTATAGGTTAAACCATCAGCACTGACTTCAGGCAAACTCACCGCGGTACGGGGTACTAATTTGGCAGGTGTTGCTAAATAATCGTAGGTATATAAACCTTCAAATATTGAATTATGCACATGCGCAGAATAAAGATCTTGGGTGCCTGCTGGATCAAAACCCGTTTCTGCAACGGGGAAAACATAACGTAAAACTTTATTTGGATCCGCCGGGCTTTTGGCAAATACATTCAGCGTACCTGTTAGGAGCATGCCGCCCAAGAATGCACTGACCCCAATCTGCTTTAACTTTTGCTTTAAATCATCCTTCATCATTTTATTCAACTTCATCTGGTTATTTTTTAACTGGCTGAACATCAAGGTATTGCCAAACGGTATTGATCATTGGATGTGCTTTATAGCCTTGAACTTGTGGTTGCAACAGCCAATTGCGAATACGGGTACTATGAATAATCCAAGGGTTATCTGCCTCTATCTGCCGACTGATTTTTTCATAAAAAGGCGTTCGTTGTTGTGGCGGTAAAGTTAACGCTTGCTGATACAGTGCATCATAAGCTTTGGATTGATAGCAACTTAAATTTCCTTTGCCTGAGTTTGGACCATAAAGCAATTGGGCAAAATTTTCTCCTTCAGGAAAATCAGCAATCCATGCCCCACCCCAAATCATATGTTTACATTGCATGGCTTCTTTTAAATTATCGGCAAAATTACTGACCTTAAACTCAACACGTACCCCAATAGCATCTAAGTTTTTCTTCCATAACTCAGAATGAATGACTGAGCTTGAGCTATTTTCAGTATTATATTTCAGGGTAAATGGCTGCCCGTTGGGTAAAGTTCGATAACCATCTTTACCTTTCTTATAACCAAATCGATCCAGTAATTTATTGGCCAATAACGGGTTATAGGCAACACTACTTCTATATTGAGCATTGTGCCCTTGTACCCCATCTGGTACCAACATTTCTGCTCTAACCGCTTGACCTTTATAAAGTTGCTTAATCGCTTCCTGTTGGTTATATGCCAAGGTAATAGCACGGCGTAGTGCAATTTTATCTAGACTATACCCCCCCACAATCGGATCTTTCATATTGAACATGGTATAGGTGATTTCAGGGTCTTTATTGGGAAAATGCTGAATGCCCTGCTGTTTAAGTTCTGGTTTTAATTGTGTGCCGTTTAAAGCCTGTGGAACCGCATTTGAAGTTAATTTGTCAAAATCCAATTGACCTGACTTAAATGCCAACCACCTTGACTGTTCTTCCTCAATAATACTCACGACAACCTTACCGACTTGGGGCATTTTTTTACCCGACATCTCTTTGACAAGTTGGTTATCCCATACCGTACCTGTCGATTTATAATTCCAAATAAAGCCACGATAATCAGGGTTTGCCACCAGCTCAATTTTACTGCGTGGTACGTATTTACTCAGTTGATAAGCGCCTGTACCTACAGGATGCTGCCCGATACGATCACCATAAAACTTAACAACTTCACGCGCTGTTCCGCTAAAAGTGACATAGGCCAAAATATAAGGAAAATTATAATCTGCACGGGTTAAGGTGAATTGTAGGGTGTATTTGTCTAAAGCTTTAAGCCCTGCAATGGGCGCATCGTAATTAAACTTGCCTGTCTTTTTCGCATTGGCAACCACTTGCTCTAAGCCTTGGATTTTGCCATCAATAAAAGAATAGGTAGGCGAATGGTTTTTCGGATCACTCACACGTTGAATCGAATAAATGTAATCTTGGGCAGTCAGCTCACGTCGTTTGCCTTTGAACGCAGGGTCATCGGTAAAATAAATACCGGGTTGTATTTTAAAAGTATAGACCTTGCCCTCTTGTTCTATTTTTGGCAAGGCTTGTGCCGTATTGGGCACCAATACCACGGGACGAGCCAGATAATCATATTTGAGTAAGGGTTCAAATATCGCCTCTGCAATATTTCCACTGTAGAAATTATAGGTTTTCACCATATCAAAACCATCATCTGGTGCTTCAAAAGCCAAATTCAGGATTTTATTCGGTTGTGCAGGCGTTTTCGCAATCGCCATTTCCCCACAACCCATTGCACCGACCAACAACGCAAATTGTAAAAGCTTGGATTCCAAATTCACACCTATGTATTTTTATTCATCAAATTATTTAAACAGAATACTGGCAGCACCATCATCCTGTCGATTGCTGCTTTGGTGCCGAACCAGAACGTTAAATTAACAATAGTGAAAAATTGAACGATATAACAGTATTAAATACAAAGCGAATATCATGCCACTACACTTACCCCTTCTAAATTTTGTTTATTTTTACCGTAATAAAATCACATTTATTCAATGATTATCTGTGACTGACATCCTATCGTCATCTTCAGCACCAATCTAAATATTAAATTCAGATATCATTTATCAGAACTACTCATAATGCACAATTTAAGTACACACACGTTCCGAAATTGATCACTTATTTTATCAAACACTATAAATACTCATTTAATCTTTTGATTTAAAATAATTAATAGCAAAAATAAAGCCATAATTAATAGTTATACCACTCATTAAATATAGTTAAACTCTTTAATTAACAACCAAATATAAAGAAAAACTAAAGTCTATTGAGTATTTTTTAATCACATCTTCATATTGTATTAACATTAATCAGGGCGACTTCCAAACTTATTTTTCTACTATCAAGTCACGGATGAATAAGGAGATTAAACACTAGTCACGTAAATTCTTATCATTTTTTTGTATATTTTTAAAACATATAATTAGATAGTTGGCACTTGAATTGCTAGAAAGCAATGCAGCAATATCGCTAAGTACAAAAAAAAACGGATGTCTGAAAATATGAAAGTAAACAAAAATGTTTGCACTTTGGGATCGCCAACGATGGGGAAAACGTTACTAAAATTAAGTACGCTTAGTCTAAGTATGATGTGCCTATCGCTAGCGCATGCAGCAGAAACTGAAGAAACAACACAGCCAATAAAAGTAGCCAAAGTCACCGTTACAGGGTCGTCAATTAAAGGGGTTGCAGCTCAAAGTGCTTCCCCCATTACGATTATTAAAGGTGAAGATCTAGCCAAACAAGGGGTAACCACTGTCGAAGAAGCACTGACCAAAGTCAGTTCCAACCAAGCTGGTTTTTCTACCTCTCAAAATGTGGGGACAAGTAATACCGAGGGTTCATCAGCCAATTTACGTGGATTAGGCACAGATAAAACCCTGGTCTTATTGAATGGTCGTCGTCTGGCTTATAGCCCGTTTAGTACATCAACCACCAACCTCAATATTATTCCAATGGCAATGGTTGAACGTATCGAAGTTCTCCGTGACGGTGCATCTGCGGTTTATGGCGCCGATGCAATTGGTGGTGTCATCAATTTTATAACCAAAAAATCTTTTGAAGGTCTCAACATCAGTGTGGGTGCAACTCAACCCGAAGCCAGTGGTGGTGATAAACAAGATATTTCCATCTTTGGGGGTTATGGCAATCTAGATGAACAAGGCTTTAACATTTATGGTGTAGTCGATTATCGTAGAACCAACAATATCATGGCAAAAGACCGCAAGATCAGTCGCCGTGGTGGTGTAATTCCTGAGCTCGGTTTAGATGCCAGCTCAGCAAATGCCTTCCCAGCAAATATTTTTGATCCCAAAAACAATATTTTGGCAAATCCATACGGCAATACAAATTGTAATAACACACCAAATGTCGCTGCCGATGGCGGATTATGTTATCTCAATACCCAAGCACTGATTGGGATTACCCCAGAAGTTGAAACAATTTCAGCACTTGGCCGCGGAACCTTTAAACTTTCAGATAAATTTAATCTGATTGGAGAATATATCTTCTCGCGTAACGAAGTTACCACTTCGATCGCGCCTGATGTATATAGCCGTTCAGTCACATTACCCTCGACAAGTCAATATTATCCTGGCAAAGGCATTGTCCCCGCAGTAACTGGACTCAGCGATGGAGATTTACAACTCTATCTGCGTTCGCAAGGTGGAAACCGTTCAGGCAAAACAACCAATGACTCACATCGTGCATTTGCAGGAATTGAGGGTGAAGCTTATGGTTGGGATATCAATGCAGGTTTAACCTATGCAAAAAGTGAAGCAACCGATAGCTTTAATGCGGGTTACCTCAATCAAAGTAAAGTTCAAGCTGCTTTAAATGACGGTTCACTCAATCCATTTGGCCCTTCCGCTGATGCTAATATTTGGAAATCTTTTGAAGTCAATGGGGATACCAATAAAGCCAGCTTAGACTCAACCTCTTTTGATGTCACTGTATCTCGACCAATCTATACACTACCCGCGGGTGATGTTGGATTTGCCTTAGGTGGTAGTTTTACCAAACAAAATTGGGATCAAAAAATTAATGCTGAGATCGTCAGACAAGTGCCTGGTAGCGGTATAGATCCAGATAAACCTGTGAGTAAGGGTGATCGAGATATCTCTGCGGTATTCACTGAATTACATATCCCGATTTTAGCCAATTTAGAAGCGCAGCTTGCAGCACGTTATGATGACTATAGTGATTTTGGCGATACCTTCAATCCAAAAGTTGCTTTACGTTGGGAACCGTTAAAGCAATTAATGTTCCGTACCTCATACAGCACAGGTTTCCGTGCACCTAGCTTATATGACATCAACTCACCTCAAAGCCAGACCTTTACAGGTTCAAAATACAATGACCCTGTGCTCTGCCCCGGTGGTGCTGCAACTTCACCTCAATACCAAACTGAATGTAATGTTCAATTTAAACGTATGCAAGGTGGAAATCCCGACTTAAAAGCTGAAGAGTCAACATCTTATACTGCTGGACTTGTGTTTGAGCCAATCAAAAATCTGGTATTCACAGCAGATTACTACAACATCAAAGTAGACAATCTGATTGATACGATTACCGATTCAATTATTTTTGCTGACCCAAGTAAATATTCAAGCTTATTTGTCCGAGATGCAGATGGACGAATCAAATATGTGAGTACCACTTTGATCAATATGGGTGGGATTAAAACTCAAGGGGTTGATTTAAGTTTGAACTATCTTACGCCTGTGACTAAAACAGGGCGTTTTGGTTTTGGTATTGATGGGACCTATGTCATTAAATATGACAAACAAGAAGAGAAAGGCGGTGAATGGATCAGCCGTGCAGGTAGCTATTATAACCAACAAGTCTATTCCCGCTGGAAACATGTTGCCAATGTCAATTGGAGTTACGACAACTGGAAAATGATCTTTGAGCAACAGTTTAGCCGTGGTTATAAAGACTCAAATTCTATTGGTGAAGCCAAATATGATAACCATCGAGTTAGCGACTATATCCTCTATAACATTGCGGGCACTTATAGCGGATTCAAGAACTTAGAACTCACTGGTGGGATCAAAAATATCTTTGACCAAGATCCGCCTGCGTCCAACGTGACTGATAACTTCCAATACGGTTATGACTCTAGTTATGCAGACCCAACTGGTCGCGCATATTACGTCAGAGCAACTTATAAATTCTAATTGGGCATTTCGCAAACATTGTCTAGGCCTAATCAAGTCATGGTGTTTGCGAAATTGATTCATTCACTTAGCCAAACAAAAGAATTGAACAGAATTTTTTTATCGTCTCTCTTTTACTATTTATTGTTTGTCTCTCATTTCAGGAGTAGCAATGGGCAAGAATTTTTCAGAATTAGAAAATAATTCTTCCAAACGCCTGATCGGGATTGGAGCAGTCATCTTACTGCATCTAATCATTCTCTATGGCTTGATTACGGGTTTATCCAAGACAGTTGAAAAACCAGCGGATGAACCTGTTGAATTACTGATTATTCAGGACAAAAAACCTGAACCAGAAAAACCTAAACCCATTGAAAAGCCACCAGAACTGCCAAAGTTGGTGCAGAAAGTGTTGAAAACACCAGAGCCAAAGCCGACTGAAAAACCAATGGAAAAACCTACAGCAACACCAAAGCAGACGGCTACACCGACACCCACAGCAACGCCAAAAACCTCAGAAAGTCCTGAGCCGACACCGACGCCAAAGCCAGAAACGACAGCAAAACCTGAACCTGCAAAACCCAAACCTGCAGGTGAAACACGCGGGGTATCGAGTGGAGAAGCGGGTTGTAAAGCACCCGGGTACACGCGTGAAGCCTTACAAAATGAAGAGCAAGGTGAAGTGCTTATTTCGGTATTTGTGGGTAGTGATGGAAAAGTTAAAGAGGCCAAAGTTAAAAAATCGAGTGGGAGTAAAAGCTTAGATAAAGCGGCTGCGAAAGCTTATAGCTTATGTACGTTTAAACCTGCGTTAAAGAATGGTGAACCTCAAGATTCTTGGTACGACATACCTTATGAATTTGTATTGCAGTAATCAATTAAATAAAAATTTGGAGATAAATGATGAATAAAACGCTGAAATCTGTACGACTATTTGCTTCTGTTGGGATTTTGACTGCAAGCACCCTACTGCCTGTATCTAGTGTATTTGCAGAAGAAACCACTGCAACACCTGCGACTGTAACGGCAACCAATACAACAACCAGTGAAACACATACACCACCACCTAAACCAGCAACAACACAAGCTGTTCACAACCCTTATGGTTTAGAAGCACTATGGCGCGAAGGTGATATTGTGGCTAAATCAACCTTATTTATCTTGGTCCTGATGTCGATTGGAACGTGGTACATCATGGTGACCAAGTTTATTCAGCAGGCAAAAATTAAGCGTCAAGGTAAAGAAGTTGAAGCCAAATTTTGGGATGCTGCATCAATTGACGGCGCTGCGGGAACACTAGGCGAAGCAAGTGCCTACCGTTTTATTGCTGAAAAAGGCATTAACTCAACCAAAAAACATGGCGGAAACCTACTTGAACGTATCGACTTTAACACTTGGGTCACAATGTCGATTCAACGTGCAATTGATAAAATTCAAAGTCATTTAAGTGGTGGTTTAGCATTTCTTGCAACTGTCGGTTCTACCGCACCATTCGTTGGTTTGTTCGGTACAGTTTGGGGAATTTATCATGCACTTACTGCAATTGGTATTTCCGGTCAGGCCTCTATTGATAAAGTTGCTGGACCTGTCGGTGAAGCACTGATCATGACGGCAATCGGTCTTGCTGTAGCCGTGCCTGCGGTACTTGGTTATAACTGGCTCACCCGCCGTAATAAAGCAGTATTGGATAATGTACGTACTTTTGGTTCTGACTTACATACTGTTCTACTCAGTGGCGAGATCAAAAACAGTGGTGATGCGAAATAAATGAGGTATCTATTATGAGCATGACAGTCAATTCAGGCAGTGACGAAGATGATGTAATTTCAGCGATTAACACCACACCTTTGGTGGATATTATGCTGGTTCTGCTGATTATATTTTTAATCACCGTCCCCGTTGCCATTCACACGGTTCCAGTCAAGTTGCCTGAGGAAAAAAATACACCTTATGTCACTAAGCCGATTAATGTGCAAATCGCCGTCAATAAAGCGGGAGATATTTTTTGGAACGAAAAGTATATCGCAGATAAAAATACACTGATCAATCGTTTACAGGCTGAGGCAGTAAAACGCCCACAGCCAGAGGTACATATTCGTGGTGATCAAGTGACAAAATTTGAAGCGATTGATGAAGTCATTAGTGCTACTAAGCAAGCAGGTATCGGCAAAATCGCTTTTGTCACGACACCTGTTGCCGCACCATAATCGGAAAAAGGAACAGTTTATGGGTATGAATGTAGGTGCCAATAAAGATGACGATGATGTGATGTTAGATGTCAATATGACACCACTTATTGATGTGATGTTGGTGTTGTTGATTATGTTTATTATCACCATCCCAATTCCAAATAATGCGATCAATATTGACTTGCCCAATGGCGCACCACCACCGACCAATGAGAAGCCACCTGAGCCAGTCACCTTACGTATTGACCCTCAAGGTAAAATCTTTTGGAATGATCAAGCTGTAGAAAATAAACAAGCGCTAGAAGTTTTATTTGCGGGTGTTGCACAGAAATCAGATCAAGATCCGATTAAAGTGCAGCCCGATAAACTGACTGAATATAAGGATGTGGCAATGGTGATGGCAGCCGCACAACGATTAAATGTTAAAAAAATCGGAATTGCAGCAAGCCAATAATATTTAAAGGATGAACAAAGCTGCACAGTGCAATCGACTTGCAGCTTTGAGGGGCTTTGTTGCATAAAGACTTTAAAGATAGAGCTTTCCTAAGTTACTCAAATTTAAGTGACAATTTGGGTATGAGGTCGGCCTAATTCTGTAAATTTATTTAAGA
>Ga0105249_10001004_pt1 | contig 25009 bp, 15 predicted proteins | sample KBSS44metaG_FD_81522 | JGI IMG/M metagenome (GOLD analysis project Ga0105249, IMG submission 81522) | Switchgrass rhizosphere microbial communities from Kellogg Biological Station, Michigan, USA - KBS S4-4 metaG | ecosystem: Host-associated > Plants > Roots > Rhizosphere > Soil | place...
CCGATCCCTGAACTCTATTTAGATGACAGCCTGCACATGAATGCCAAAGGTTATGCCATTTGGAAAACAGCAATTGAACCTTATTTGATCAAATAATGTTGAAAAAAGGAGCACCAATATTTTTTTGCTTTCTCATGTCAGCCCGTCTTTTCGGGCAGGAAGTTGATTTAATATCACCCAATGGACGATTGAACTTTCATTTTAAAACAGATCACGGCCTTCCTGTTTATTCAGTTGCATTCAATAAAAACTTATTAATCAGAAATTCATTACTCAATCTTGACATAGAAGGATTGGGAAAACTGAAACAAGCATTTATAAGTTCGGTTCCGGTTCCCAAAGAAGTAAAAGAGAATTATAAACTCATAGTTGGTAAAGCGGCTAATGTAAATGATCATTATAAACAAGTCATTATACCATTAAGTGATAAATTAAACAAGGATTACAAAATAAATATTGAGGTAAGAGCTTTTGATGATGGTATTGCTTTCCGGTATTTTTTACCAAAACAGCCCGGACGGTCTTCCTTCACACTTTTGGATGAGCAAACAGAGTTTCGGTTTACTGCTGAACCAATAGTTAAAGCCTTGCTGTTGCCAAATTTTACTACATCGCATGAAGGATTATATACTACAGGTCCATTAAGCAGCATCCGGGAAGATACCTTAATGGATATGCCGGCCTTGTTTCAATTTCCCGGCAAAATAGTTATGGCAATTACAGAAGCAGCTTTACTGGATTATGCCGGTATGTATTTGGTAAAACATCATGGCATTTTGCAAAGCCGGCTTTCGCCATTGCCTGCCGGGTCTTCGGGGAATGGAGACAAAGTAAAAGCGACACTTCCTCATTACAGCCCATGGCGGGTGATAATGATCAGCAACAAACCCGGGACTTTTATCGAATCAAATATCATTACCAGTTTAAATGCACCGTCTGCAATTAAAGATACAGACTGGATAAAACCGGGGACAACAACTTTTCCCTGGTGGAATGGAACGATCATACCCGACAGCATTGCAGGTGGAAATAATTTCGAGACCAATAAATACTATATTGATTTTTGTGCAGCTAATAATATCAAATATCATTCAATAGTTGAATATGGAGGACATGAATGGTACACAAATGATGGCGAAGGATATCAACCCGGCAATAATGTTGACATCACAAAACCAGTCCCTGGTTTGGATATGAAACAGATCTGCGATTATGGAAAGAAAAAGGGTGTGGGCATCCGGGTATGGACGCACTGGAAAGCTCTCTATCCAAAGCTGGATACTGCATTTGCAACATTTGAGAAATGGGGTCTCAGTGGAATGATGGTTGATTTCATGGATCGGGATGACCAGGAAATGGTAAACATTCAAACAGAGATATTAGAAAAAGCAGCAACGCACCATTTACACATCCAATTTCACGGAGCCTATAAACCGACAGGTCTTCATCGCACTTATCCCAATGAATTTACAAGAGAAGGAGCCATGAATTATGAATATGATAAATGGGATAAGCTCGTAACACCGGATGCAGATCTGAATATTGTATTTACAAGAATGCTGGCGGGCTCTACCGATTATCACCAGGGTGGATTCAGAGCTTTGCCTGTTGATAAATTTATTGTACAGGACAAAAGACCCTATGTAATGGGAACCCGTTGCCACATGCTGGCGATGTATGTTGTGCTGGAGAATTATCTTCCAATGGTTGCCGATTACCCGGATGCATATATCGATCAGCCGGGATTTGAAGTAATAAAAAAGATCCCGGGTACCTGGGATCATACACTGGTTCCTGCTGCTGAAATTGATCGCTATGTGTCTGTTGCCCGGCTGAAAAATGATAATTGGTATATTGGAACCATTACAAATAATGATGCAAGGGAAATAAACCTTGATCTGAAATTTTTACCAGCCGGAAAATACGGAGCTGAAATTTATAGCGATGCAGACGACGCCAATGAAAACGCAAATCATTTGAACAAAGAAATAAGAATTATAGATAATCATACTGTTTTAAAATTAAGAATGGTTCCCGGTGGAGGAAACATGATCATCTTAAATAAATTAAATAAATAATCATACATGAAACGTTACTTCTTTCTTATTGCCGGTTTCGTATTAACACAGTTTGCAGTGGCACAAACCCAGGATGCTAAAATGAAAGACTTCGTTGACGCATTAATGAAAAAAATGACACTCGATGAAAAGATCGGCCAATTGAATTTGCCCGGTAGCGGCGATATTGTTACGGGCCAGGCAAAAAACTCAGATATTGGCAGAAAGATACGCGAAGGAAAGGTGGGCGGTTTGTTCAATATAAAATCTGTTGCAAAAATAAAAGACGTGCAGCGGGTTGCTGTTGAAGAAAGCCGTTTGAAAATTCCATTGATCTTCGGCATGGATGTGATACATGGATATGAAACAGTCTTTCCTATTCCGCTTGGTCTCAGTTGCAGTTGGGATATGAAACTGATCGAAAACTCAGCAAGGATCGCTGCTGTAGAAGCAAGTGCAGACGGTATCAACTGGACATTTTCTCCGATGGTGGATATCTGTCGCGATGCAAGATGGGGTCGTATCGCAGAAGGAAATGGAGAAGATGCTTTTTTGGGAGCACAAATAGCAAAAGCAATGGTGAAAGGATACCAGGGCACTGATCTGAAAGCGAACAATACGATCATGGCCTGTGTAAAACATTATGCGTTGTATGGCGCTGCAGAAGCGGGACGTGATTATAATCCGAGCGACATGAGTCATCAAACGATGTACAATGCCTACTTCCCGCCTTATAAAGCAGCTGCTGATGCAGGAGCAGGAAGCTTTATGGCATCGTTCAATGAAGTAGATGGTATTCCTGCTACGGCTAATAAATGGTTGATGACCGATGTGCTGCGTAAGCAATGGGGCTTTAAAGGATTTGTTGTGACCGATTATACGGGTATTAATGAAATGGTGGATCATGGTATCGGTGACTTACAGGCTGTATCTGCAAAAGCTTTGAATGCAGGTATTGATATGGATATGGTAGGCGAAGGAATGCTGACCACTTTACAAAAATCTTTGAAGCAAGGAAAAATAACAACAGCACAAATTGATGCAGCCTGCAGAAGAATTCTTGAAGCAAAATATAAACTGGGATTGTTCGATGACCCTTATAAATATTGTGATGAGAACAGGGCAAAGACAGATGTCTTTTCAAATGAGCATAGAAAAGTAGCGAGGCAAACAGCCGCAGAAAGTTTTGTATTATTAAAAAATGAAAACAATATTTTGCCATTAAAGAAATCCGGAACGATTGCATTGGTCGGTCCATTGGCTGATAATAAAGAAAATATGCCCGGCACCTGGGCCGTTGCTGCAAGATTCAGTGAAGCGATCTCTGTTTTACAGGGATTAAACGAAACAGTGGGCAGTAAAGTAAAAATTTTACATGCGAGGGGTTCTAATCTGGATGCAGACAGCCTGTTTGAAGAACGTGCCGGTATGTTTGGAAAATCGTTGCGAAGAGATCATCGCCCCGCTGAAGTAATGATAAAGGAAGCCGTTGATATCGCTAATCAAAGTGATGCAGTGGTGCTGGCATTGGGTGAAAGCGCTGAGATGAGTGGTGAAGCTTCAAGCCGCAGCAATATCGAAATACCGGGTGTTCAGAAAGATTTGATGAAAGCCATTTTAAAAACCGGTAAGCCGGTTGTATTGGTTTTATTTACGGGAAGACCATTAGCGATAAAATGGGAAAGTGAAAACATACCAGCTATATTAAATGTATGGTTTGGCGGCAGCGAAGCCGGGTATGCAATTGCGGATGTGCTGTTTGGCGATGTAAATCCATCGGGTAAGCTTACAACAACCTGGCCGCAGAATATAGGGCAGGTGCCTTTATATTATGCGCATAAGAATACAGGCCGTCCATTAGGCGAAGGTCAGTGGTTTCAGAAATTCCGTAGCAACTATCTGGATGTAAGTAATGATCCTGTTTATCCATTTGGTTATGGATTAAGCTATACAAATTTTTCTTATAGCAATATTGAGGTCAACACTACTTCATTAAAAGGAAATCAAATTTTAGCAGCAACAGTTACCGTAACCAACACAGGTAAGTATGATGGAAAAGAAGTAGTGCAACTTTATATACGTGATATTGTAGGTAGCGTTACAAGACCCGTTAAGGAATTAAAAGGTTTTCAGAAAATTGAATTAAAAGCCGGTGAATCAAAAAGAGTTTCTTTTGGGATAACACCTGAGGATCTGAAATTCTATAACTATGATCTGAAATATGATTGGGAGCCCGGTGATTTTGAAATAATGATCGGCCCCAATTCAAGGGATGTAAAAAAGGTAAAAGTTAACTGGAGTAAATAAAACCGAAGATGCTTAACGGACGCTGAATGAAACAACTGCTGTCAACATTCCCTGTTTTCTTGTGTACGATCGCTGTATTTGCCCAGCAGCCTTTTTTATTATACTCTCCCGATTCATCGCTAAAGCTGGAAGTAACTGTTAGGGATAAAATAAGCTGGCAATTATTTGCGGGTGAAAAATCACTCGTACAATCCTCCTCGGTTGACCTGGAACTTGCTGATGGGAGAAGAATGTCGGACCAGGCAGTTGTTACTGGTCACCATTACTGGTCACGAAAGAATGATGTAATTGTTCCGGTGCCTTACAGAAGCAAAAAGGTTACAGATTATTATAATCATCTTGAGTTGGCATTTAGAGTTCCATTCATGCTCGAGTTCAGATTATATAATAATGGTATGGCCTATTGTATAGGTATCATGTTCAATGATTCGGTTACTATAAAAGATGAAACGGCTTTATTTGAAATTGACCCCCAATCTGATTTATGGTTTGCACACATTGACAAGCGGGAAGGTATGGACCGTTATCATACTAGTTTCGAAGGTGTTTATAAGAGAGAAACACTGGAGCAGATTCCTGACACGATGCTGACTTATGCGCCAGTCACTGCATCATTGCCCAATGGCTACAAACTAGCTTTTTCTGATGCCAACCTTGTGGATTATCCCGGCATGTTCCTGCAAAAAACGGCCACTGGTTTAAAAGGAGTGTTTGCGCCATACCCGCTGAAAGAAACACTGACTGAGGGGGAATTCCCCCAACTTGTAGTAACGGAAAGAAATAATTATCTCGGCAAAACAGATGGGATCAGGACTTTACCGTGGCGGGCCGTGCTGGTAGCCAAAGAAGATATTCAGTTACCTGTAAATGATATGCTTTATTGCCTGGCCGATGCTCCGGAAAAGGGAAAAAATTTTTCCTGGATCAAACCAGCCAAAGGAACAGATGAATGGATCACAGGCATCAACTTATTTGATGTGCCCTTTGTTGCAGGTTTAAATACGGCGACATATAAATATTATATTGATTTTGCAAAACGCTTTGGATTCGACCAGATCATGCTGGATGCCGGTTGGAGCGATTTGAAAGATCTTTTTAAGATCAACCCCTATATTGATATGGAAGAGTTAGTGAGCTATGCAAAAAAAAATAATGTGCGACTGATGTTATGGACACTTTGCTCAACATTAGACCGGCAATTGGATAGCGCATTAAAGCAGTTCAATAAATGGAATATTCATTCCATCATGACAGATTTCATGGACCGGGACGATCAAAAAATGGTGAACTTCTACCACCGCATTGCAAAAGCCTGTGCAGAAAATAAAATTGCAATCATGTTTCATGGAGCGTTTCCGCCAAAAGGGTTTAACAGAACGTGGCCTAATGCGATCACCCAGGAAGGAGTATTGGGCGCGGAATGGAATATATGGAGTGAATTGCCAACTCCAGAGCATAATGTGGCTATTGCCTATACAAGAATGCTGGCGGGACCACTGGATTATGAGCCGGGGTTATTGCTCAATGCACAAAAAGATCAGTTCAGACCAATTGGAAAAAATCCAATGAGTATAGGCACGAGATGCAGTCAGCTTGCCATGTTCGTTGTATATGATAGTCCTTTGCAGATTTTCAGTGGCAATATCAGCCAGGGATTAAAAGAACCCGCATTTATGAATTTATTGGGAAGTCTTCCAACTACCTGGGATGAAACAAAGATCTTACAGGGAAAGATCGGTGAATATATTGTGACGGCACGAAGAAAAGGGCAGAGCTGGTATATTGCTTCAATAAATAATAGCATGGCAAGAGATATCACATTACAGCTTGATTTTTTGAGTGAGGGAAATTTTAAAACTACAATTTGTAAAGACGGTTTGAATGCACATAATTATGCAGCCGATTATGAATTGATGGAAAAGACTTTTCAAAAGAAAGATGCGCTGGCAATTCATTTAGCTCCCGGCGGCGGTTTCCTGGTGCGGCTGATAAAAAATAAATAATTTATTATGCGATTTTTATTAATAAGTGTTTCTTTCTTACTAATACAGTTGTTGTATGCACAACATAAATCACTTGAGCAACGGGTTGATTCAGTGATCCGGTTAATGACTCTGGACGAAAAAGTTGGACAGATGAATCAATACAACGGTCCATGGGCGGCTACGGGTCCATTAACAAACGATGACAACCTGCTTACTCAAATAAAGGAAGGCAAGGTTGGTTCAATGTTAAATGTGACCGGTGTGGCAAGGACCCGAGAGCTCCAGGGCCTGGCAATGCAAACCCGTTTAAAAATTCCGTTGTTGTTTGGACAGGATATCATTCATGGTTACAGAACTACGTTTCCGATACCATTAGCAGAAGCTGCAAGCTGGGATCTGGAAGCGATTGAACAAAGTGCGAGAATTGCTGCAATTGAAGCAAGCGCAGCAGGCGTTCACTGGACCTTTGCACCGATGGTTGATATTGCCCGTGATCCCCGCTGGGGCAGGGTGATGGAAGGCGCCGGTGAAGATCCTTACCTGGGTTCATTGATCGCAAAAGCCAGAGTCAAGGGTTTCCAGGGAAAAGGTTTGGGAAACACAGATGCAGTGATGGCATGCGCCAAACATTTTGCTGCTTATGGCGCTGCAGTAGGCGGAAGAGATTATAATAGTGTTGATATGAGTTTGCGTCAACTGCATGAAGTTTATTTGCCACCATTCAAAGCGGCATTGGATGCAGGTGCGGCAACATTTATGAACTCATTTAATGACCTGAATGGAATTCCCGCAACGGCTAATAAATACTTGCAACGCGATATTTTAAAAGGAGAATGGAAGTTTAAAGGTTTTGTAGTAAGTGACTGGGGCAGTGTGGGTGAAATGATCAATCATGGTTATGCAAAAGACAATAAAGACGCTTCGATGCTGGCAACCAATGCGGGCAGCGATATGGATATGGAAAGCCGAAGCAATATTCAAAATTTAGCACAACTGGTAAAAGAAGGTAAAGTAAAAATGAGTGTTGTGGATGATGCAGTGCGAAGAATACTCCGAAAGAAATTTGAAATGGGTTTGTTTGATGATCCCTATAAATTTTGCAATGAAGCAAGAGAAAAAGAACAATGGAATAATGCTGTACATCTTGGCGCCGAAAAAGATATGGCTCAAAAAAGCATTGTGTTGTTAAAAAATGAGAAGCAACTGTTGCCTCTAAAAAAATCAAATGGACAAAGGAAGATCGCTATGATCGGTCCTTTCATACGAACAATAAAAGAACATTTAGGTTTCTGGAGTTATGACTGGCCCGATGATTCAACAAGAATTACATCGGTGTTTGAGGAGGTGCAAAAGAAAGTAGATGCCAATACAAAATTGTTGTACGCAAAAGGGTGCAATATCGATGATAACTCAAAAGAGGGATTTGCTGAAGCTGTTTCAATTGCAAAAGATGCAGACATTATTATACTGAGTGTGGGTGAAGCAAGGGATATGGCTGGCGAAGCCAAAAGCAGGAGCAACATACATTTGCCGGGAGTCCAGGAAGACCTGGTAAAAGAAATCGTTGCTATAGGCAAACCGGTTGTCATATTGATCAGTGCCGGGCGGCCATTGATCTTTAACGGGGCTTCGGATAATGCTTCTGCCATTTTATATACATGGTGGTTAGGCACCAAAGGCGCAGAAGCGATAGCTGATGTTTTATTTGGCGATTATAATCCGTCGGGCAAACTGCCAATGAGCTTTCCGCGAACTGAAGGACAAATCCCGATCTATTATAATTATTACAATACCGGCCGGCCTGCGACAAGTGATAGTGATAGATTTTATCGCTCAGCATACATCGATCTTTCTATTTATCCCCAATATCCATTTGGATATGGGTTGAGTTACACCAGCTTCTCGTATAGTGACATCACTCTTAGCAGCACATCATTAAAGGGCAATCAAAAATTGACGGCGAGTGTTACCGTTACCAATACCGGTAAATATGATGGCGCCGAAGTTGTACAATTATATATGCGTGACCTGGTAGGTAGTGTAGTGAGACCGGTAAAAGAATTAAAAGGCTTTCAAAAAATCACATTAAAAACCGGGGAAAGCAAAAAAGTTTCATTTACTATTACGACAGGCGACTTGAAATTTTATAATGATAACCTGAAATATGATTGGGAACCCGGGGAATTCGAAATCATGATTGGTGGAAATTCAAAAGATATTAAAACCAGTAAAATAAACTGGACCCGGTAAACCGAAATTGTGAACCCGATAATTTTAAAAATGAAAAAATCTTTTCTTATCATCGTACTGCTTTGTATGATTGTTCCATCCTTTGGTCAACAGGATCAGTTGGGATTGATTGATTCTGCATTGATCCCTAAACCTAATTTCCATTACCAGCAGGAATATACTTTTGATAAAAGCACCGATCCTTTTAAATGGCACGATCAAAAAGATCTGCATGTTTCTTTTGCGTCAACAGATGAAGCTTACTTCAGGACAGAAGTGCCTGCAATTTCTCCATCACAAAACTGGACAGCTACGGGCTGGAAAGGAGAGCGATTGAATACAATGCTAATGATCTGGTCTGCCGATACAATTGGCCAGGTTCGTATTGTATTAAATGATTTAAAGTCTTCGAATGGAAATACGTTAAATAAAAATAATTTAACTGCACAATTGGTTCGATACATTATTTCCAACTATCCCTATGGTGCAAGAGAAGTTACCTGTGGTGAAGGACCGCTTGACAAAGCCTATTTAATGCCTGACCGGTTGGAAGCTTTCAGCCGTTTTGAATTACCGGGTCAGACAGTAAGACCGGTTTGGCTTTCATTGGATATACCAGCCGGCACTATTGCCGGAACCTATAAAGGAGAAATTGAAATACAATCTGGAAAAAGAAACTTCAAGTTGCCGGTATCCATCAACGTACAAAATCAAACCTTACCAAAACCACATGATTGGTCATTTCGTCTTGATCTCTGGCAAAACCCATGGGTGATCGCTGAATATTACAAAGTAAAGCCGTGGGGCGAAGAGCATAAATCGTTATTGAAAAAGCATTTAAAATTATATGCTGATGCCGGTGGAAAATTTATCACTACTTATGCTGTCAACTCTCCCTGGGCCGATAATTCATATATGATCGAAGGCAGTATGATAGAATGGATAAAAAGGAAAAATGGAAACTGGGATTTTGATTATAGCATCTTTGATCAATATGTTCAATTGGCAATGGACGCTGGTATTGATAAGGCTATTACAATTTATACGCCTATTCCCTGGGGTGATCGTTTCCGATATATCGATGAAGCAACGGGCAATTATGTTACAGAGCAATGGCAGGCGACCTCTGATATCTTCAAAAAGAACTGGAATGTTTTTCTGACAGATCTCAAAAAGCATTTGGAAGTGAAAGGATGGATGAATAAAACATACCTGGGCATTAATGAAAACGCAATGGAACAAACTTTGTCGGCCATTAAAGTTATCCGCGATCATTCAAAACTATGGAAGATAACCTATGCAGGTGATTGGCACCCGGAACTAACAGGTCTGCTTGATGATTATTCCTGTGTATTCAATAAAGAACCCAACGTAAAAGATGTCATCAACCGCTCACTGAAAAAACAAACTTCAACTTATTATATCTGTTGCACACCATCCTATCCCAATACTTTTATTTTTTCACCGCCGGTTGAAGGCCGCTGGCTGGGCTGGTACGCAATAGCTCATGGTTATGATGGGTTATTGCGCTGGGCTTACGATGCATGGCCTGCTGATCCTGTCCGGGATGCGAGACATGTATTATGGCCGGCCGGAGATTGTTTCCTGGTTTATCCGGGTGCAGCAAGCACCGTTCATTTTGAAAAGATGAGGGAAGGCATTGTTGACTATGAAAAAATAAAGATGGTCAGGGCAAAAGCTGCCGGTTCCACTAATTCAGAAATAAAAAATCTTTTACAACAATTAGATCAACACCTGCAAACATTTGTCGCTGAAAAAGATTTTAATAAGGAAAAATTAAAACTTGATATTCAAAAAGGGAAAATGTTGATCGATGAATTAAGTGAAAAATTGAAGAATTAATAGGCTCAAAAAATGACAAGAATAAAATTTCTTTTAATTGTTATTGCCCACGGCTTTGGTGTGATATGTAAGGCACAGGTCTCGGTTAAAGAGAATGATGAATATATCCTTACTCATTTATTGACGCCTGCAGGACCTGTTCCAACTGCGTTTGATCCGAACGGAGTGTATCCTTACATGAGCTATGCCGAAACTTCAGCAAGACCCGTCCCTAAAAAATACAGGTTTATTGTTTTAGAAAATCAACATCTGAAAGCAACCATTTGTCCCGACCTGGGTGGCAAGGTTTATTCATTAATTCATAAGCCGTCTGGTAAAGAAGTGTTGTATGTGCCGGATGTGATCCGTTACACAAGAATATTACCCCGTTTTTATTTTATAGCCGGGGGTATTGAAGTGAGTTTTCCCATTTCTCATTCACCCACACAAAATGAAACCGTTCTATATAAGATCGATAAAATTAAAGACAGAATCTATGTTACCTGTGGTGAAAGAGAATTACGATTTGGCATGCAATGGTCAGCAGAATATTCGTTGGGTACTAATGATGATTTTTTGACACAACGGGTAGTATTTTATAACCCGGGCAATTCGGCCTATCCGTGGATGTCATGGTCTAATGCAGCACTGCCTGCTGCTCCTGATACGCGGTACGATTTCCCCAAAGGAAAAGTTTTGTCGCATTCGTCAAAGATCGACACAATTGATTGGGAGAAGCAGGGACCAAAAACCGAATCGGATATTAAAGAAATGACAGGATACTTTTGGAAAACAAAAGATGTAAATGCTTTTGGAGCTTTTACACCTTCATACGGAACAGGGTTATATCATATTGCTGATGAAAACCTGCCTACCGGACAGGCAGGAATCGCTTCCGGAATAAAACTATGGAGCTATGGCACGGCAGGTGATAGTGCATGGTCGGTGTTGAGCACTGCCAAACATCAAACCTATATTGAAATACAGGGCGGGCCGATCGGCGATCAATCCATTAAATTAGAAATGCAACCCAAACAAACAAGATGGCATGTAGAGTATTGGTTTCCGACGGATAAAGAAATAGATATTCGAAAATTAAAAATACCTGTTGCTGTTTTGCGAGCTGTCAATGAAATCCCTTTATTCAGCTGGGCAAGAAAAGAAGAAGTGAAGGATTGGGAAACATTGATCAATGTATACAGATCCAAAAAAATAATGAATTGGAGTGCGCCTGATATTTATAGATCAAATTGGGCACCCTCTGGGATGGAGAATTTAGATGAACCGTTTAAATCGGCGATCCAATATTCAACCGGAAAGAATAAAGAGAACTGGAAATTTTTTTATGGCATCTGGCTGGCAGGAAGAGGCGATACGATGAATGCTGTAAAAATTTTATCACAGTCAAACCTGGGCATAGCCAAAGCGCTGTTAGCACGACTGTATAAATTAGAAGGCAAGTTGCAAAAGGCAAAAGAAACATTTGAAAGCATAACCGAAAATTGGTTACAGATACATCCGCAAGTAGTTGTCGAAAGAGATAAGGTCTTACGGGCACTAGGCTCTTCCTTTCTTGCTGAACGTGAAAACTGGCTTTCAAAAGTTGAAGCATTAAAAGATGAATGGGTGATTGAACGACGGGTGCAGTTATTGATCGATAAAGGAGAGTATGTTAAAGCAAAAGAATTGTTATTAGCTACATCATTTCAAAAAGTACATCAAACCTATACACGAACCGGTTTATGGATGCAGATCTGTGAGAAACTGAATATAACATGCTTGCCGATCCCGGTTCAGTTGGGAGAAGACAGGCTTGCACGATTTGGTGCATACAGGGAGTATGAGTAACTCAATAAAACACATGGATGACAGTAGACGAGTATTGTTTTTTATAATATCCTTAATTTCGCTGCAACCAGCATCACTATGCCAACTAATGCAAACCGACAATTCCTTGATTTTGAAAAACCTATTAAGGACCTGGTAGACGAGATCGAAAATCTTAAACATCGCCAGGATAAGACTAAAATAGATTTTACATCAACAATTGTTCAACTGGAACAAAGCATCGTTGAAAAACGAAAAGATGTAACAAAGCATTTGAGCAGCTGGCAGCGTGTACAATTGAGCAGGCACCCCGACCGGCCCTATACCATGAAGTATATCGAACACATGACTGAAAACTTTATCGAGCTTTATGGGGACCGCAATGTGAAAGACGATAAAGCAATGGTAGGTGGCTTTGCTAATATAGATGGGGAAACGGTAATGATCGTTGGTCAGCAAAAGGGGATCAATACCAAGATGCGTCAGTTGCGAAATTTTGGAATGGCCAATCCGGAAGGTTACAGAAAGGCGCTTCGCTTGATGAAGCTGGCAGAAAAATTTAATAAACCGGTTATTACATTGATTGACACGCCGGGTGCATATCCCGGTCTGGAAGCGGAAGAAAGAGGACAGGGTGAAGCCATTGCGAGAAATATTTATGAGATGATACGGTTGCGTGTTCCGGTTATATGTGTGATCATCGGTGAAGGTGCAAGTGGCGGCGCATTAGGCATCGGTGTTGGTGATCGTGTGTATATGATGGAGAATACCTGGTACACTGTGATCAGTCCCGAGAGCTGTTCATCCATTTTGTGGCGCAGTTGGGAAAAAAAAGAAATAGCTGCTGAACAATTAAAATTAACGGCTGAAGATAATTTGCGTAATGGCTTGATTGATGGAATTATTTCCGAACCGGCAGGCGGAGCGCAATGGGATTACAAAGAATCAGCTTTAATGGTAAAGAATTTTTTGAAACCCATTTTAAAAGAATTAAAACAAATTCCGCCAGAAGAAAGAGTGAAACAACGTATAACAAAATTTGGCAAAATGGGATTTTGGGAAGAGTAGACGTCTGCCAGCTTTTTACTTTTTAATTTTGATTTTTTAATTTTTGAATATGTCTCTTCGTGAAAGATTTCGTGGTACAGGTGTAGCAATCGTTACTCCATTTACACATGATGGCAGCATTGACTGGCCATCATTTGAAAAAGTGATCAATCACATTATCGATGGTAAATGTGAATATATCGTTGTGCTGGGCACAACGGGTGAAAGTGCAACTGTTCATGGCAAGGAAAAACAGGAAGTCTTTTCTTTTGTAAATAAAATAAATGCAGGACGTGTGGCCCTGGTTGCCGGCATTGGCGGAAATGATACGCATCAGATAATTAAAGATTTCAAGGCCTTTGATCTCGACGGATACGAAGCCATACTTTCTGTGTCTCCTTATTATAGCAAACCCAACCAGGAAGGATTATTTCAACATTATAAAGCATTGGACGCCGCAACTCCTTTACCTGTTATCCTGTATAATGTTCCTTCACGTACCGGGATGAATGTTACAGGTGAAACACAGGTGAGAATTGCTAAAGAATGTAAAAACATATTTGCTACCAAAGAAGCAAGTGGCGATTTTGCACAGATCAATTATATCATTAAGAACAAACCTGCGGATTTTATGGTCATAAGCGGTGATGACCCGATCACACTACAGATGATCGCTGATGGAGCTGAAGGTTTGATCTCTGTTGTGGCAAATGCTTATCCTAAAGATTATTCTGAAATGGTTCGGCTTTGTTTGGCGGGAAGATTTAATGAAGCCTTGCCGCTGCATTTAAAATATACGGATGTCATTGCCTCCCTGTTCGCCGAAGGAAGTCCAAGCGGTGTGAAAGCTTATCTTTCTGAAATGGGATTATGCAAAAATACATTTCGTTTGCCGGTATGGCCGGTGAGTGAAAAGCATCATCAAAAAATAAAGGAACTGATAAAAAAAGTTAGTTCAGTATTTCTTCAATATTGATCTTTGATACTATTGAAAGAACTATGAAAACATTTGTGCTTATTCTTATTTCAATAGTTTTGAGTGGGTATCATGCCTACTGTCAGTTTACGCTTCATATTCCCATTCATTCACTCCCTTCCAACACTCCTTCGAATGAAAGTATTTATATAGCCGGCACATTCAATAACTGGAACCCCAAAGATGAAAATTATAAATTCAAAAAAGATGCAAGTGGCTATTCTATAACTCTGAATATAAAAGAGAGAACAGGTGAATATAAATTGACTCGTGGCAGTTGGGATAAGGTGGAATGTGACAAAGACGGAAAGAACATTTCAAACCGGCAATATGATACGGAAGCAAATTATCTGTTGGGTATCATTGTAGAAGGTTGGATAGACCAATTTGGAACTAAACGGAAGATCAGTACTGCTTCAAAAAATGTCGGTATAATAGATACAGCATTCTTAATTCCTCAATTGAATCGAAAAAGAACGATCCGGATCTATTTACCGGGAGAATATTCATCTTCTGGTACAAGGTACCCGGTTCTTTATATGCAGGATGGCCAAAACCTGTTTGATGACCTTACTTCGTTTGCGGGAGAATGGGGTGTGGATGAAATGATGGATTCGGTAAAAAACAAAGCGATCATTGTAGGAATCGATAATGGCTCGGCAAAAAGGATGAACGAATACAATCCTTACGATCATAAGGAATTCGGCAAAGGAGAAGGAAACAGCTATGTCGATTTTATTGCAAAAACGTTGAAACCCTATATTGATAAAAATTACAGGACATTGAAAGATAAATCCAATACCATGATAGCAGGAAGTTCGATGGGTGGATTGATCTCATTTTGTGTCTTACTAAGATATCCAAAACTATTCGGCGCTGCCGGTATTTATTCGCCATCATTTTGGATAGCGCCACAATTATTCGAACAGGTAAAAAGTAAAGGAAAGTATATCAACTCCAAGATCTATTTTTTTGCAGGTAAACAGGAAGGTGAAAATATGGTGACAGATGCGCTGAGAATGTATAATTCACTTCATAAAGTTTCCAAATCAAAAATGAAAATTGTTATTAAAGATGACGGAAAACATAATGAAGCGACCTGGCGAAAAGATTTTCCTGAGTTTTATAAATGGGTGATGAATTAGGGATGGTTTGATTGTTGAATTGTTATATGGTTAAATTGCTATTTTGCGATTTGAGGATTCCTCCAACAATCAAACCATCAAACTATTCAACAATTTAACAATCAGACCTTGTACACAACTCCCTCCAAAGCAAGCTCAGTATTTGGGAATACTTCTCTCGCTTCTATTTCAAATTCATCCAACTCAGGATATTTACTGCTAAAGTGACCGATCAATAATTTTTTTACCCCGGCTTTTTTTGCGATCAGCGCAGCTTGTTTGCTGGTCGAATGAAATCGCGCCTCAGCCTTATCCCGCAACGAATCAAGATAAGTTGTTTCATGATAGATCAGGTCCGAATCTTTTATATGAGGCAGGATTGATTCATCATACCGGGTATCAGCACAAAACGCATACTTGTCACCTTTGGTGGCTTCTGTAGTTACCCATTCATTTTTTACAATTGTTCCATCCTTCCGGATATAATCTTCGCCATTTTTCAAACGATCATAAAAAGCGGTTGGTATTTCGTACTCCCTGGCCTTGTCCGGCTCCAGCTTACGGGGTTTTCTTTTCTCCTCGAACACGAATCCATAGCATTCGATGCGGTGATTTGTTCGAAAGCAACGGATCGTGATTTTACTATCATCTACTAAGGTCGTTGCTTTATCGATCGTATGAAAATGAAGATCATAACAGAGCGTTGTTTCTGCCACTTTTAACTGCAGCTCGATGATCTCCTGTAAAGGAGCGGGCCCATAAATATGCAGATCCTGCTGATGACTTAATAAGCCGAATGTGTTGATCAATCCGACTAAACCAAAGTAATGATCACCATGTAAATGCGAAATAAAAATATGTGAAATCTTTCCACACCTGAACTTGTATTTGATCATCTGGATTTGTGTGCCCTCACCACAATCTACAAGATAATTATTACCATCCAGGCTGACTACCTGGCTGGTAGGGTGCCGGTCAAAGGCCGGAACAGCAGAATTGTTTCCTAAGATGGTAACGGACAGCATAATTCGTATATCTACTAAAATTAGGTGGAGCTATTGTAGCCGCCAAAATAATTATTTATGTTTGTGCTCTTGTTTACCGACGAATTTCACTAAGAGTTATCACGATAGGAATCCGTAAATCTCTCTGCTCAACGCTTACCCAAAAAAAGGCTTTCTAATGATAGCCTGTGTTTCAAAATCGGCTTTATGAAAAAAATCTGTACCTCGATCATTTTTATTGGTTTCTCACTTTGTATAAATGCGCAAACATTACAAACATGTAACACGACGTGTGCCCAGGCCAGTAGTGTTATTGATAATTGTGCTGAAACTAATCTAAGCCGCATCAGCGATTTTAATAATGGAATTTTATATTATACTCCGGATGCATGTCCTGACGGTCTTTGTGCAGGAGCTGTGTGGAGATTTCCTTCAATTAGTGGTTCCGGGGCATCGGGTGTTAATGCAACTGTCACTATCGATGCATTATCGAATTCAGAGCTTGAAAAAATAGATGACGATGCAGCGACAGATATAAATGGCGCAGGCAAATCATCATTATTTGCCCCCATAATAAAACCTGATGTGACATTGAATGGCGCCGATAGAAAAGGTTATGTTCAATTTACTGTACGGTTCTTTTTAGCAAATATTGGAGATGGATATTCTTTATTGCTCAACCTGTCTAATCTTTCAGTCTATCAATATGACCTGGATGGTGATAATGCAGGTAACGCTAATTTTGGCAATAATGGAAGCTGGTTCCGCGAAACAGGATCTGTTAAATTAAAAGAAACAGATAATCCACAAATACAATTTGATCCTGCTACCGAGATCACTGCAACAAATTATACGGATGGGACGGGTCAATGGCTAGGTGGGATAAGTTCAACATGCGCCAAGGCGGGTCTTACTGTTTGCGGACAAAATACAATTGCCGCGAAGTTCTCGAAACCTCAGTATAGCGTTACATTCCGGTTGGGATATGATTACAATGCAGGAGGTAATATGGGTCAGCCTTCTTCTCAATTTGGAATAAAATTTGGATGTTTTTCTATTCCCGGTAGTGTCCAGCTGCCTGTTAATTTATATGATTTTACTGCAAAGCGAAATGGAACAAACGTGCAGCTCGACTGGGCTACCACGTACGAACAAATGAACCAGGGCTTCAGGATCCAGAGGAAAACTACAGGCTCTGATTTTGAAGATATCAGTTTTGTAAAGAGCCAAGCTTCAGGTGGCAATAGCCAGATAAAATTGAATTATCGCTTTACTGATGTGAATAATTTTAAAGGCGTATCCCAATACCGGATCATTCAAACAGACCTCGAGAATAAGATCAGGGTAAGTGAAATTCGTTCTGTGCCCGGTGAATCGGCAGAACATAGGGGAATTGTGATCTATCCGAACCCGGCATCAGATGGCAAGATTACAGTATTATTTGAAAACTCATCTTATCGCGAGGCAGTAGTTACAAACGTATTTGGTCAACAGGTAAGACGGTTGAACAATGTTACTTCCAACACCATTTCATTTGAAGGTTTAAGGCCGGGGATCTACAATATCAGGGTCACTGATAAAGAAACCGGTGAGATACAAATCGGAAAATTTGCTGTCGCTAAATAAAATTCAGAAGTAAACCTTGAGCAGAGAAGGAGAGGCTCCTTCTTTTTTTATTTTTCAAGACATTTCTTAATCCAGGAATTCTCTTTCTATCTCTTCCATTTGTACAATATCCGAGGCTTCGGATCGGGTCGGTGTACAGTTCATCAGCTCCAATAAATTCTTACTATCCAGAAATTCTTCCACATTCTTCCGCATTTCGCAAATGACGAACGATGCACTCTGTTCATAGAACATTTGCTGGGTCTTAACAAGCATTTCACCCGCTGCTTCATCCAATTGAGTAATTTCAGACAGGCTGAGGACTATGTTCTTAATTGAGTTGTTAAGGAAACTTTGCAATTGGGTAGACAATTCCTCTGCCATATCAGCAGAAAGAACCGGGCCATCAACCGTGATGACATGAAATTTCTCTTTGGTATCTATTTTGTCCTTCATACAACTATAATTATCAACAATCCGTTTATAATTAGGGCGGATGGAGAACCAAATTTATTCGTTAATATTGTACAACAAGCAATTATCTCAAAATATGGATAATAATTTTTCGTCACAGGTAAAAGAAATTATTTCGTTTAGCAGGGAAGAAGCATTGCGGCTGGGAAATGATTTCATCGGTACCGAGCATTTATTACTCGGTCTTATACGCGAAGGCGACAATACCGCTATTCGTATCCTTAAAACATTCAATGTCGATCTGTATGAATTAAGAAAAGAAATTGAATTAGCTGTTAAGGACAAAACAGGAAAAAACATTGCGAACATCAATAGCCTTCCGCTAACCAAGCAGGCGGAAAAAGTAATACGTGTAACGGTACTGGAGGCAAAAGCATTAAAAAGCGCTACAGTAGAAACAGAACACCTGATGCTTTCTATTTTAAAGAATAAAGAAAATATAGCAACTCAAATTTTAAATCAATACGACGTGGATTACGATCTATTCCGCCAGGAACTCGGCATCGTGAAATCAAATGATCCCCGTGCTGAGTTTACTGATGAAAACGATGATGACTTTGATGAAGAAAAAAAATATTCCCAGCAAAAAGGAGGGGCATCAAAGCAAGGTGCTGGTGTAAAAAGTAAAACGCCGGTACTTGATAATTTTGGAAGGGATATAACAAAGCTGGCTGAATTAGGAACTTTAGATCCTATTGTTGGCCGCGAATCCGAAATAGAAAGAGTATCCCAGATATTGAGCCGCAGAAAAAAGAATAATCCTATCCTGATCGGTGAGCCCGGCGTTGGTAAAACGGCAATCGTCGAAGGTCTTGCGTTAAGAATCGTTCAGCGTAAAGTGTCACGTGTGCTTTTTGATAAAAGGGTTATCTCTCTCGATCTTGCAGCATTAGTGGCGGGTACAAAATATCGTGGACAGTTTGAAGAAAGAATGAAAGCGATCATGAGTGAATTGGAGAAAAATCGTGATGTGATTTTGTTTATCGATGAATTGCATACTATTGTAGGTGCAGGTGGCGCAAGCGGCTCGCTGGACGCAAGTAATATTTTCAAACCGGCCCTGGCCCGTGGCGAATTGCAATGTATCGGTGCTTCTACATTAGATGAATACAGGATGTATATTGAAAAAGATGGCGCATTGGATCGTCGTTTCCAAAAAGTAATGGTAGATCCGCCGTCCGTAGATGATACCATAAAGATTTTGAATAATATCAAATCCAAGTATGAAGACTATCATAATGTCAATTACAATGATGAAGCGATCAATGCTTGTGTAAAACTCAGTGACCGTTATATCACCGATCGCTTACTTCCTGATAAAGCTATTGATGTATTGGACGAAGTGGGAGCAAGAGTGCATTTAAAGAACATCAATGTCCCTCAAAACATCGTTGATCTTGAAAAGAAGATCGAAGATGTAAAGGTTGAAAAAAATAAGGTAGTAAAAAGCCAGAAGTTTGAAGAAGCTGCTTCCTTGCGTGATACAGAAAAGCGATTACAGGAAAGTCTTGAAAAAGCTAAGACAGAATGGGAAGAAGAAAGTAAACATAAGCGTTTCCCCATTGGAGAGGAAGAGATTGCAGAAGTAGTGAGTATGATGACTGGTATTCCTGTAAAAAGAATGGTACAGGCAGAAACGGAAAAGCTCCGCAAAATGTCTGAGGATATGCAGGCGATGGTTGTTGGTCAGAGTGAGGCCATTTCAAAGGTGGTAAAAGCAATTCAGCGTAATCGTGTTGGATTAAAAGATCCGAAGAAACCGATTGGTACATTTATCTTCCTGGGACCAACCGGTGTCGGTAAAACAGAGCTGGCAAGAGCATTGGCAAGATATATGTTCGATTCAGAAGATTCTTTGATCCGGATCGATATGAGTGAGTATATGGAGAAGTTTACCGTAAGCAGGTTGATCGGTGCGCCTCCGGGCTATGTTGGTTATGAAGAAGGCGGACAGTTAACGGAGAAGGTGAGAAGAAAGCCCTATAGCGTTATCCTGCTGGACGAAATAGAAAAAGCTCACCCGGATATCTATAATATCCTGTTACAGGTTTTAGATGACGGTCAATTAACTGATGGTCTCGGTAGAAAAGTTGATTTCAAGAACAGCCTGATCATCATGACCTCCAATATCGGGGTTAGGCAGCTCAAAGACTTTGGAACAGGCGTGGGCTTTGCTACGACTTCAAAAGTTGAGCATGAAGATGAAGCTAACAAAGCAGTTATAGAAAAAGCTTTAAAGAAAACATTCTCACCTGAATTTCTGAATCGTATCGATGATGTTGTTATTTTCAACAGTCTTACCAAAGAACATATCTTCAACATTATTGATATCCTGATGAAAGGTGTAATGAAGAGGTTAAGCAATCTTGGGTTTAGTCTTGAATTAACTGAAGGAGCCAAGAATTTGCTAGCCGATAAGGGATATGATCAGCAATTTGGAGCAAGACCTTTGCATAGAGCTATTCAAAAATATTTGGAAGACCCGTTAGCTGAGGAAATATTAAACATGAATGTGAAGGCTGGAGATATTTTGGTTGCTGACGTGGATAAAGAAAATGAAAAGCTGCGCTTTTCTTTCAAGGAAAAAAAGGAACCTAAATCGAAAGAGCCAAAGGCATAAACGTTCTTAAAAATTTGAACAAGCCCTTCTTTGAATTAAAGAGGGGCTTTCTTGTTTGAAAGCTTTGTCATTACTTTGAGACCAGATGAAGAATAAAAAGATCATAATAACTATTGATGGAAAAAGCAGTTGCGGCAAAAGTACACTGGCAAAACAGCTTGCAAAAAAATTGAATTATACGTATGTTGACAGTGGCGCTATGTACCGGGCCATCACCTTATTCTTTTTAAGAAACCACGTGGACTGGACCGATAAAGCCGAAGTAAAAAAAGCGTTGAAGCAAGTCTCACTTGAATTTATTTATAATAAGAAGACACAATCAGATGAAATGTATCTGAATGGCGAGAACGTAGAATATGTGATACGTGACCTGGTGGTAGCGGAAAAAGTAAGTGATGTCGCAGCGATTAAAGAAGTGCGGCAGTTTGCTGTATCACAACAGCAGGAAATGGGAAGAAAGAAAGGTATTGTAATGGATGGAAGAGACATCGGCACTACCGTGTTCCCGGATGCGGAACTAAAAATATTTATGACCGCCGATGATGCAGTAAGAGCTCAACGCCGCTTTAAAGAACTATATGAGAAAAACCCCAATATAACTATTGAAGAAGTAAAAACTAATCTTGAATTGCGGGACTATATTGACTCCAATAGAAAAATAAGTCCATTAAAAAAGGCAGCGGATGCGATCGTTCTGGACAATACAAATCTATCCGCCAAAGAGCAATTGGAGCTTGCATTGAAATGGACAAAAAGTAAAGTTTGACCATTAGTAAATCGTAAATCTACTTATTAATTGTGCTGACTTAAGTCAGCATCACTCCTCATTTCCCGCTTAAAATTTTTCGGTATCAATCTTGTTGACCATTGTATGGAGTAGCCTTCATCTTCTGGATAGTACATATAGTGGATCCAATCTCTCTTCTGAATAAACTGTTTTGAAAATTCTTTCCTATTTGAATACCGCGTAAATAAACTATGAACTGCCACTGGTAAGTGGATAATCGTCTACATTTTTAAGCAACACTGATAAATATGTACTCTATTTCTTAACCAAAAACCTTGAGTATGAAAAAGATTTTACTCTCGATTTCAAGTTTCATTTTTTTAGGATTAACTACGGAGATCAAAGCACAATGTGATCTTCAGTTTAACAACTTACAAGTTGTGGCCGCCGCACCTCCTGTTCCGGTATCACCTACATCCTGCCAGGTTGTTTTTAATGCAAGCTTTGATATCATAACCAATTCCGGATTTAAAAGCTTGTTTTTTCATTCCTGGAGAATGGATGATTATCCTGATCCTCCAATTTTTAATTGTGGCGGAAACACACCTGCTGTTGATCCCGGGACTGCAGCTCAATTAGGTACTTCACGTAATCAGCCCGGCGTCTCATTTTTAGATTTCGGATTCATAGGCTTGAAGGATATTACCGATACACTTACAGAGGGAGTCACAATAAATGTGACATCAATGCTTGCTACAGAATATCCGCATGATCCCACAGTGGAATTGACAAATTCATCGAATTCACCGGGGATGACAGCAAGCTTAACTAAAGATGGAGATACACTTCATTTTGTGCTCACTAATGTCACCGTATTAATAAACCAGACATGTGGTACTCCATTAGGAGTTTTGACGGATATATGGGGATCGAATGCAAATGCCCCGGATTTCAAAGCACAGTGTTATGTTTGCCGTCAGGCTATATTCTTCCTGGATCCACGCATCACAGGGTTTATCAATTGTAATTTACCACGCCAGTACGCAATCAGTATCGTTACAATTGATCCGGTTGTGCAGGATATACAATATCTTGTTTATGTTGATATGAATGGTAATGGCCAGATAAATCCGGGAACCGATTCGCTTGCATTTATAAGTGACACCATAAGTATATCTGCAGTTGGTGGACCTACACCAGATAGTTATAGCTCAGGGTTAGTTTCGCTGCCAGCTCCTTATTCTACAGGTGCATTATATATAAATAAAAGTTATTTGGTTACTGTTAGATATGTAAATGATCCAAATCGCCGCAGCACTGTAGGTGTACTTGCAGCGCCGCAAGGTTGTGCGCCGTTACCAGCTACATTCAAATCGTTTACTGCAAACCGTATCAATCGTAGTAATGTTGCGTTGAAATGGGAAACGCTCACAGAAGAAAATGTTGCCGGCTTTGCGGTAGAAAGGAATATAAATGGCAGATGGGAATTTATCACATTTGTTCCATCACAAGCATTGAATGGAATAAGTAATAGTGTACTTGCTTATCAATTGAGTGATCCGAACAGCAACAAAGGTATTTCTCAATACCGGATCAGGCAACAGGATCTAATCGGCACAGCGAAACTATCCGATATCCGGTCTGTAAGAGGCGAGGGCCAAAGAGGTACTACTATCGTTTATCCCAATCCTTCACTGGATGGAAAAGTGAATGTGATATTTGAAGGTGACCTCGGTAAACGGAACATCACCGTTCAGGACATGAGCGGCAGAATAATTAAACAATGGAATAATTATACAAATAACAATATTCAGATCGAGAACCTTGCGCCCGGTTTCTACACAATACGTGTATTAAATATTGAGACCGGAAGCCAGGTGGTGGAAAAGGTAGTTGTGAATAATCGTTAAAGCTCAAGGTTTATTCTTTGACGGGGGAACATGCGAAAGCTGTTCCCCTTATTTTTTCTGCTCTCTTTCAGTAAAAGGGTAATACTAACAAATGAATTTTTTCAAAAAACAGATCAGAAGCAATCCGTCATACCGCACCCCTTAAAAAATAATCGTTGTAATTTAATACAGGTAAATTAACTGCTGCGGGCAAGATGTTTAACTGCTCTTCTTTGTCAAACAAATCATCTTTTTGCAATTCGGCATTTACATTTTCGTGTTTAGTGCAAAAAGCAGGGATGCTGTGTTGTTGAAAAAAAGGAAGGATACTTTTAATAATAATCTGGCGATTGCCAATGTGAAATAAATGATCATAATTATCAATCGTTCCAAAATAACTGCTTGTATAAAACTGGCCGATTTCGCGGCATAAAGATGGCGGTGTAAATGTATCATACTCGCCGGTAAAAATTAATGGTATCAATGGAATTTTATCAGGCTTCACTTCGGGTACAGTGTACTGTAATACTCGTTTGGTATTCTCGATAAACTGCCCGATCTCTTCCTCTGTTAATTTTTGCGTAAGCATTTCAATTACTTTCCTGGACAGATCATAATTAGGAACGTTCTTGCTGGAATTGCAAACCCCATCAATGAACACCGTATAAAATTTGGAAAGGTTTTTTTGTTCCAGCGAATCGATACAGTTGAACATTACTTTTCGCTGCTGCTCGGGTAAAAAAGCCATGGAAGAAGAAATGACGAGCTTATCAATTAAGGATGGATACCTGTCAGAAAATTCATAGGCAATAATCGATGAATAGCTGGTTGAAAAAATATTTATTTTTTTAAGCCGGAGATGATCAATAACTGCATAAACACAATCGGCTAAAAAATCAAAACCATAAGAAGCATCTAAAATTTTTGCATCGCCAATACCGGGAAGATCAATCACTAATACAGAATTAGTTGAACTCAGATCATCGATATAACTTTTCCATGATTTTCGGTTCTGCAATACCCCTCCCAATAATAAAATAGGATGTGCTATGGATTTTACCGGTTCAATAAAATGATAGTGTATCTCCCGGTCACGGTGAGAAATAGTTCCATTCTGTAAATTGGATTTATTACCTGTTGTTACTAGCGACATATATTCAAACTCCTCCTGGCACTCCCCGAATAATTTGGATTTTTTAAAAGTTAAGTGCGAATTGCGATCAGGGTAAAAGTAATGCTCAGGAAATTTATTGACAAAAGATTTTTCTGTAGCCTGCCTTTTATTAATCATTATAC
>Ga0105249_10001005_pt1 | contig 24992 bp, 24 predicted proteins | sample KBSS44metaG_FD_81522 | JGI IMG/M metagenome (GOLD analysis project Ga0105249, IMG submission 81522) | Switchgrass rhizosphere microbial communities from Kellogg Biological Station, Michigan, USA - KBS S4-4 metaG | ecosystem: Host-associated > Plants > Roots > Rhizosphere > Soil | place...
ATACTTCGCGTTCAGCACGTTGTGCTTGATCCCCGCGCGCTGGAACATGCGCGCGAGCGTCTCCGACACGTCGACGTTCACCGTACCCACGAGCACGGGATAGCCGAGGTTGTGGAGACGCTGCGTCTCCTCGAGGATCGCGTTGTACTTCTCGCGGCGCGTGCGATAGATCCAGTCCTGCCGGTCATCGCGGATGACGGGCTTGTTCGTCGGAATCACCGCGACTTCGAGCTTGTAGATGGAGTGGAACTCCGTCTCCTCCGTCTCCGCCGTACCCGTCATGCCCGAGAGCTTCTCGTACATGCGGAAGTAGTTCTGGATGGTGATCGTCGCCATGGTCTGGGTCTCGCCCTTCACCTGCACCCCTTCCTTGGCTTCGACCGCCTGGTGCAGCCCCTCGGACCAGCGGCGCCCCGGCATCGTGCGGCCGGTGAACTCATCGACGATGAGCACCTGGCCGTCCTGCACGACGTAGTTCACGTCCTTTTCGTACAGCGCGTGCGCGCGCAGCAGCTGGTGCACGATGTTCAGTCGCTCGCTGCGCTCCGCGTACGCGCGCTCCACCGCCGCGCGCGCGTCGAGCTTCTCCTGCGGCGCGAGCGCCGGATCGTGATCGATGCGGTGCACCTCTTCCGAGATGTCGGGAAGCAGGAACGCATCCGGATCGCTCGGCGACATGAGATCCGCGCCGCGATCGGTGAGGTGCACGGTGTGGCCGCGCTCGTCGAGCACGTAGAGCAGCCGCTCCTCGATGTCGCTGAACTGCTGCTTCGAGGCGGGCTGCTTCCGGTCGGCGATGTGATCGAGCTCCATCCGCTGCACGAGCTGCTTCACGCCCGGCTCCTGCAGCGCCTTGAGCAGGCGCTTGTTCTTCGGCGCGCCGAGCTGCGCCTGATAGAAGCGGAGCCCCGCGTTCACCGTGTCGCCGCTCTCCATCGACGCCTCACCCTCGGCCACGAGGCGATTCGCGTCGTCGGACTGCGCACGCACGACGCGCGCGACGGTCGCGTTGTACTCGCGATACTGCAGGTCGCTCTCGTCGCCGACGGGGCCGGAGATGATGAGCGGCGTGCGCGCCTCGTCGATGAGCACGGAGTCGACTTCGTCGACGATCGCGTACCAGTGCGGGCGCTGCACGCGCTGCTCGAGCGAGACGACCATGTTGTCGCGCAGATAATCGAAGCCGAACTCGTTGTTCGTGCCGTACGTGATGTCGCACTGGTACGCGGCATGACGCTCGGGCGCGTTCGGCTCGGTGTCATCGATGCAGCCGACGGTGAGACCGAGGTAGCTGTAGAGATGCCCCATCCACTGCGAGTCGCGGCGGGCCAGATACGAGTTCACCGTCACCAGATGCGCGCCGCGTCCCGCGAGTGCATTCAGATAGAGCGGCAGCGTCGCCACGAGCGTCTTTCCTTCGCCCGTCGCCATCTCCGCGATCTTGCCGAAGTGCAGCTGAATGCCGCCGATGAGCTGCACGTCATAGTGCACCATGTTCCACGGCGTCTCACGGCCGGTGACCATCGCGGTCGTGCCGACGAGCCGGCGCGCGGCCTCGCGTGCCGTCGCAAACGCCTCCGGAAGGATTTCGTCCAGCGCATCCGCGATCGTCTCGCGAAGCTCGGCGTCGAGCCCGCCTTTGCCGTCGGGACCGTTGATCTCGAGATCGATGCCGTCGCGCACCTCCGCGTCGGGCGAAGAGTGCTTCTTCTCGCGCAGCGCCGCGATCTTCTCCTCGAGCGGTCGCGCGCGCTCTGCGACGATCCCGCGCAGCTTCGCGGTCTGGCCGCGCAGCTCCTCCTCGGACACCGAGTGCAGCCGCTCGTACTCGGCATTGATCTCATCGACGATCGGCTGCACGCGCTTCATCTCGCGCGTGTGGCGCGTCCCGAACAGTGATGTCGCGATACTCTTGAGCATCCGTCGCCTCTATCGGTACAAGCCAGCCGCGCCTATGAACGCGGACACGGCATCGGTCACAAATCCATGAATCGAGCGCCCTGCGCGAACCCGGTCGCGAATCTCCGTCGACGACAGCTCGATCCGCCGACTCGCCAGCTTCGTCATCGGCAGCGTCGCCTCCAGCGCGCTGGGCGCCTGCGATGTCGCGCGAGCAAGCACGACGACAGTGGCCAGCTCGACGATCCGGGCCGCATCCCGCCAGCTCGCGATCTGCGTCGCCAGATCCTCGCCGATCAGCATGAACAGCGACGTGCCAGGTGCCGACTCGGAGAGCGTCTGGAGCGTGTCAACCGTGAAAGATAACCCGTCCCGGTCGAGTTCGAGGCGGCTCGCCTCGAAGCGCGGATCGTCGCCGATGGTCAGCTCAAGCATTCGCAGCCGCTGCTCGGGCGTGGCCTGGACGGTGCGCGCCTTGTACGGCGGCACCTTCGCGGGAACGAAGAGCAGCTTGTCGAGCGAGAGCGCCTCGCAGGCGTCGCTCGCCGCCAGCAGATGACCGACGTGCGGAGGATCGAACGTCCCGCCAAGGACGCCGAGACGCACGGTCAGCTCAGCGTCGCGGAGGAGTGGTCCCCGGCGCCGGCGGCCCCGGGGTGGGCGCTGGCGTGGGCGACGTCGCCGGAATCTGCGCAGGCGGATTTGGGAGCTGCGTCGCCGGCGTGGTCTTCCCTGCCGTGGGCGGAGTCGCGACGCTGTCCGCAACCAGCGTCGGCTTCACGCCCTCGCACGCCTTCGCCACTTCCTTGTCCTTCGGAAAATTCTTCTCGAGCGTGCCGCACATCTCCGATGCGTCTTCCTTGTACTTGATCTGACGGTACGACTGCACGAGACGAATCTGCGACCTGCGAGCGGCGTCGGTCTTCGGATACTGCTTCACGACATCGCGGAAGTAGATGATCCCGGAGTCGTACGCCTTTCGCTTGTAGTAGGTGACGCCGTTGTTGTAGCCCTTGAGGCCGAACCACTCGTCGAGCTGGTCGAGCTGCTTCTGCGCCGAGTCGCGCAGCGGCGAATCGGGATAGGCAGCGAGGAAGCTCTGGAACGTCGAGCGAGAGGTCTCGCCGTACTCCGGATCGAGCCCTGGACGGCGCCAGAGCTTGCGATACGCGAGCCCCGTCTTGTACGTCGAGACGTCGGCGAGCGTGTCCTCAGGGAAATTCTCGGCCACGCGCGAATAGGACTGCGCGGCGAGGATGAACTCCTTCTTCCCCATGTGCGCTTCGCCCAGGTAGTAGTACGACGTGGGAAGAAGCGGATCGCGCGCGGGCAACTGGGTGGTGAGCCGCTCGAAGCCCGCGATCGCGTTGTCCCACTTGTGCTTTTTCAGCTCGGCGCGCGACGCGTCGTAGAGCGCCTGATTCGTGGGAAACTTGAGTGGCTTGAAGCCCTGATGGTGGCAGCCGGCGACCAGAGTTGCGGCCAGGACGGCACTAACGCGCGATCGTCTTAGAAAGGACATGAGCCGTGTGTTACCCCAAGAAGGGCGGCAGGTTCAGCCGCGTGCGGCCGTAGTGGCTGACGCAGCGCCGATACCGCTCTCGCGGAACCAAGCTACGAAGCGTGGAATGCCGTCGCTCACCTGCACCGACGGCGCGTACCCCAGGTGCTCGCGCGCCCGGGAAATGTCTGCGAGCGTGCGACGCACGTCGCCGGGCTGGGCAGGCAGTCGCTCGAGCTTCGCGCTCTTGCCCACCGCCTGCTCGATGAGCTTCACGAGCGCGCTCAACGATGTCACGGCGGACTCGCCGAGGTTGAAGATCTCGTGTCCCGGCCTCGACGTGCGAGTGCGGTCAACGGCGCCGAGCACTCCCTGCACCGTGTCCGTGATGTACGTGTAGTCGCGCTCCGCGGTGCCGTCGCCGAAGAACGGAATCGGCTCCCCTGCGAAAATCTTGCGCGTGAACGAGTGGATCGCGAGATCGGGACGCTGTCGCGGCCCGTACACGGTGAAGAAGCGGAGCGAGATGATGCGCATCCAGTCGCAGAGCCCGGCGTACGTCTCGCACATGAGCTCCGCCGCACGCTTCGTCGCGGCGTAGGGGCTGATCGGCGTGATCGCGGCCTCGTCCTCGCGAAAGGGCGGCGTGGCGTCATTGCCGTAGACGCTCGAGCTCGATGCGATGATGAGCCGCGAGATTTTCGCGGCGCGCGCGGCGTCGAGGAGCACGGTGGTGCCGAGCACGTTCACGGCGGCGTACAGCGCGGGGTCCTGAATCGATGGGCGCACGCCCGCGCGCGCCGCGAGATGGACGATTGCATCGGGGTGGAAGGCGTCCATCACGCGGCGCATGGCCGCAGCATCGCGCACGTCCGCCTCGACGAGCTCGAACGACGGATGCAGCATGGCATCGGCAAGGTTCGCGCGCTTGATGTCGGGATCGTAGAAGGTATCGAAGTTGTCGATGCCGACGACGACGTCGCCGCGCGCCAGCAGCGCCTCGACGACGTGCGACCCGATGAATCCCGCGGCGCCCGTGACGACGACCTTTTCAGCCACGCGGCTTCATCCGATCGGCAGGAAGGCTCGCGAAGTAGTCGATCGTCTTCTGCAGCCCTTCGCGAATCCCGACCTTGGGCGCCCAGTCGAGCATCGCGCGCGCGCGCGTGATGTCCGGCTTGCGGATCTTGGGATCATCTTCGGGGAGCGGTCGCTCGACGAGCGGCGCGGAGGTCTTCGTCAGCTCGCGCACCATCTCGGCGAGCTGGCGCACCGTGTATTCGTCGGGATTGCCGATGTTGCAGGGATCGTGATCGCCCTTCATGAAGAGCTGATAGATCCCCTCGACCTCGTCCGACACGTAGCAGAAGCTGCGCGTCTGCGTACCGTTGCCGTAGATCGTGATCGGCTCGTTGCGCAGCGCCTGGACGATGAAGTTCGATACTACTCGACCGTCGCGCGGACGCATGCGCGGGCCGAAGGTGTTGAAGATGCGAACGATGCGCGTATCGAGCCCGTGGTAGCGATGGTAGGCCATCGTGAGCGCTTCGGCGAAGCGCTTGGCCTCATCGTACACGCCGCGCGGACCGACCGGGTTTACGTTGCCCCAGTACGACTCGGGCTGCGGATGCACGAGCGGATCGCCATACACCTCGCTCGTGGACGCGAGGAAGAATCGCGCCCCCTTCTCTTTCGCGAGGCCGAGCGCGTTGTGCGTGCCGAGCGCTCCCACCTTGAGCGTTGGAATCGGCAGCTCGAGGTAATCGATGGGGCTCGCGGGGCTCGCGAAGTGGAGCACGCCGTCGAGCTTCCCCTTCACGTACGTGTACGTGGAGATGTTGTGCTTGATGAACTCGTAGCGCTCCTCGCTCGCGAGGTGCGCGATGTTGTCCGGATGACCGGTGATGAAGTTGTCGAGCCCGACGACTTCGTGTCCGTCCGCGAGGAAGCGATCGGTGAGGTGCGAGCCGAGGAAGCCGGCGCCGCCGGTGATCAGAACTCTCACGACTGCTCTCCTCTGCCAATCGAGCGATAGGTGAAGCCGAGATTCTTCATCTTGGCCGGATCGTACAGGTTGCGGCCATCGATGACGATCGGCTTCGAGAGCGCGCTCTTGATGCGCGAGAAGTCCGGATGGCGATACTCGTTCCAGTCAGTGACGACGACGAGCGCAGCCGCGCCCTCGAGCGCGTCGTAGTTCGTCGCCGCATACGTGATCGTGTCGCCGAGCCGACGCTGCGCCTCGTGCATTGCGACGGGATCGTGCGCGACGACGGACGCGCCGGCGCCGAGCAGCTCCTCGATGAGCGTGAGCGAGGGCGACTCGCGCATGTCGTCGGTCTGCGGCTTGAAGGCGAGCCCCCACACGGCGATGCGCGCGCCCTTGAGCGCGGAACCCATCACGCTCTTCAACTTCTCGAAGAGCAGGTGCTTCTGCCGATCGTTCGCTTCCTCGACTGCGGCCAGCACGCACATCTGCGCGCCGCGCTCGACTGACGTGCGCAGAAGGGCCTTCACATCTTTCGGAAAGCACGAGCCGCCGTAGCCGGGCCCCGGGAAGAGGAAGGACGGCCCGATGCGACCATCGCTGCCGATCCCTTTGCGCACCATGTCGACGTCGGCGCCCACGCGCTCGCAGAGATTCGCGACCTCGTTCATGAACGAGATGCGCGTCGCGAGCATCGCGTTCGCGGCGTACTTCGTCATCTCGGCGGACGGGATGTCCATGAAGATGATCGGCTTCCCGGTGCGCACGAACGGCGCGTAGAGCTCGGCCATCACCGAGCGCGCGTGATCGGTGGCGACGCCGAGGACAACGCGGTCGGGCTTGAGGAAGTCGTCGACGGCGGCGCCTTCCTTGAGGAACTCGGGATTGCTGCAAAGATGGAAGGGCAGCTTCGCGTGTTTGGCGACGGCGACTTCGACTTTGTCTGCCGTGCCGACGGGGACGGTGGACTTGGTGACGACGACGACTTCGCGCGTCATGTGCTTGCCGACGAGCTCCGCGACGGCGAGCACGTGCCGGAGATCGGCCGAGCCATCTTCATCGGGAGGAGTACCGACAGCGATGAAGACGACCTCTGCGCCGCTGATCGCCGCGGGCACATCGGTGGTGAACTCGAGGCGCCCCTGCGACTGATTGCGCTCGACGAGCTCGTCCAGCCCAGGCTCGTAAATCGGCAGGATGTTCTTCTTCAGCCCTTCGATCTTGGCGACGTCCAGATCGGCGCAGTGCACGTCATTGCCCGTCTCCGCGAGACAGGCGCCTACGACGAGCCCAACGTAGCCGGTTCCGACGACGGTAATGCGCATGCGGTGAGCGTGTGGGGACTAGGGAGTAGTGCTGAAAAGTGATACAGCCGTTGAAGTTAGCTGTAGTGCGGGAGGGGGGCAATGTGGGTAGCGGGAACTGCCGACTACGAGCACGAAAAAGGCAAAAAAAGGCCGGAATCGAATCGTGCGCGCAGATGGTGTTGTGCGCGGGGTGAAGGTGATTCTTTAAGGGCGAACGCGACCGACCTTGCCGCGATGCAGAGCGAGCTACTCGAGGCTGAGCGCGTGCATTCGATCGTTGGTGGATTCTTGGCCGTGTACAACTATTTCGGGTACGGCTTGAGTGAACGAGTTTATGGCGGGGCTCTAGCGTATGAGCTTCGCGAGCGGGGCCACGAGGTCGTTCAAGAACTGTCAGTTGCTGTTCGCTACAAGGGGCAGCACGTGGCTGCGCAGCGACTCGACATGGTGATCGATCACAAGATCATCGTCGAGAACAAGGCGACGGAAAAGCTTTGCCCGGCCGATCGCATGCAGATGATCAACTACCTGCACGCCACAACGTTCGAGGTTGGCCTGCTTCTCCATTTTGGCCCATTGCCGCGCTTCGAGCGGTACGTCGACTTCCCCAAACGAACGCTGCCCAAGCGCATCGGCTCACCGAATGCCACATGATTCGATTCCGGCCCTTTTTTGCCTTTTTCGTGCTCGTAGTTGGCAGTTAGCAGTTCACGGATACCGAAACCGATAACTCGCCGTCACCTGCACCCTCGCGAGATTCTTCGCCGGCGTGGGCACGTTATTGATGTTCGTGATCCGCGCGACCTCGATCTTCGCAGTGATCGGGATGATGCCGTCGAGCCACTCTGCCGACGCGTCGCCGATCCACGCGCTTTGCACATCGGGGCGGTCGTCTGTGACGTCCGGGTACGGATCGTCGGCGTGGCCGAGGCGATTCAGCGTCGGACGGTCGGTGAGGCGATACGCGCCGTGCCTCCACTTCGCTATACCCCCCACGAAGTGCAGTCGCCCCGAGGCCCAAAACTCTCCGTAGCCGCGCACCATGTCCGCATCGGGACCGAGCTCGGAGCCGAGCGGCTGGTCGAAGTTCTGATAGACCTTCGAGTAGTCGACCTGGCCGATGTAGGTGAAAGAGTCAATTCGCCGATACTGCACGCCCACCGAGGAGACGAACACGATCGGCAGCGCATATGACGCCTCGACGTTCCACCCCAGCTGGTTCGGATAGTTCGCACGATCCTTCGAGTCGATCTGGATATCGTCGACGAGGAACTCGCCCGAGAGCGTCGCGCGGCCGAACGTACCACGCGCGGCGAAGAATCCCGTGAGATTCGCGTCGCCTGCCCCGCTCTGGCTCGTGTCGTGTTGCGTCGTCTGGTAGATCATCAACGGATTCAGATACGCCAGATCGACGGTGAATCCCTGGCGCTGCACGACCGCCGTTTCGCCGAGCGTGAGCTCGATCTTCTTCGTCGGGCGATACGTGAGCCCGTGGCCGAAAACGAAGCGATGCCAGCGCTGCTGCGATATCCCCGCGGGCAGCACGTCGCGCGAGGAGTCGAGCACCACATCGTTGATCGTCGCGGCGAATGCGCGCAGCTCGAACTTCGAGAAGCTCAGCGAGAGGAGCAGCCGATCGTACGCGGGGCCGTTCGCCGAGAGCACGAGCGACTCTTCGCCATCGCCGAGCCACGCCTCGCGCGCGCGCCCGAGCGAGATGATCAACTTGCTCACCTGGGCCGTGATGTACGCGTCCTGAAATCCGACGACGCCCGAAGTGCTCCGGAAGGGCGATTCGCGCGTGTGCGGGTCGTTGCGCACGTCCGTCTCGCCGAACGCCTCGGTGACGAGGAGGACGTGCGGGCCACCATCGTACGTGACTCGGATGCGGCCGATGCCGACCACCGCCGGCTCGCCGTCGGACGTGGGGCGAACGTCTTCCCAGAGCGGATAAAAAGTGCCGTTCTTGAGCCCCGTCGCCTGGAGCGTTCCGGCAGCGCCGAAGGAGAGCCGGCTCTGCGACGTGTCGCGAGGTGCCGTATCAGCGGGAAAGCGAGCGCGAAGCGCGGAGAGCAACGCGGAGACCGGCGCGGCGGTGCAGGCCGAGTCGCTCTCAGCCGCCTTCAGCGCCTTGCGAATGTCGCCGACGAAGAAAGGACGAAACTGCGACACGCGCGCCTCGGCGCATCCCTGTCGCATGAGTCCATCGAGCTGCGTGTACGCCGGATCATCGAGCGGAAGACCGACTAGCGCATGTTGCGCGTGCGCTGTGACCGGAGCAGCGACGATCAGCGCGAGCGCGAGTGCCCGCGTCGAGAGGCGCCGCATCAGCGTCCGAAGAATGAGCGGACCGCTGCGATGACTTCGTCCTGCTGCGATTGCGTGAGCTCGGGATAGACGGGAAGCGAGAGGACCTCCTTTGCAGCGCGCTCTGATTCCGGAAATGCACCCTGCTTGTAGCCGAGATACGCGAAGCACTCCTGAAGATGGAGTGGAATCGGATAATAGATCGCGGTTCCGATCTCCTTCCCCTTCAGATGCGCCTGCAGCTCGTCGCGACGCTCGGTGCGAATCGTGTACTGATTATAGATGGACTCGTTCGCGGAGTCGATGGCCGGCGTGCGAATGTCGGAGAGATCGGCGAAGGCCGCATCGTAGTAGGCGGCGTGCGCGCGGCGCGCCGCGCTCCACTCGGCGAGGAACGGCAGCTTGGCCGAGAGCACCGCGGCTTGCAGCGTATCGAGGCGGCTGTTGAAGCCGACCACCTCGTGTACGTAAGTCTTGATCGCGCCGTGTGTGCGCAGGCGGCGCAAGCGCATCGCGAGGTCGGCGTCCTGCGTGACGATCATGCCGCCATCGCCATAGCCGCCGAGATTCTTCGACGGGAAGAAGCTGTAGGTGCCGATCGTCGCCATCTCGCCGGCCATGCGCCACTCGCCATCGAAGCTGCGGCGCGCGCCGATCGACTGCGCCGCATCTTCGACGAGTGGAATATTCGGCATCGCCGCCCGATAGCGCTCGATGGGCGACATCTGGCCGAAGAGATCCACCGGCATGATCGCCTTCGTGCGGCTCGTGACGGCAGCGGCAGCGGCGGCGGGGTTCATGCTGAAGGTGTCGCCGTCGATGTCCGCGAACACCGGCTTCGCTCCCGAGTTGTGCGTCATCCCGGCGGTGGCGAAGAAGGTGAACGGCGTCGTGACCACCTCGTCGCCCGCGCCTATGCCCAGCGCGCGCAGCGACAGCAACAGCGCGTCAGAGCCGTTCGCGACACCGATCGCGTACTTCGTGTGCGAGAGCGCGGCACACTCCTTCTCGAAATCCTCCACCTGCTTCCCGAGGATGAAGGTCTGGTCGTCGACGACCTCCATCATCGCGCTCACGACCTTGTCGCGAATGCGCGCGTGCTGCGCCTTGAGATCGAGAAGCGGGACGGGCATCAGGTTCCGATGGGTGCCGGGACATCGCGCCGCGCGCGGACCGCGGCGGCGCGGGCCAGCTCGTGCCACTCCTGAAGCGAGCACACCTGAGCCGGCCGAAAGCGGAGCGAGATAATCGCGTCACATGCGGCGCTCGCCGCGGACATCGTGGTCGTGTACGGAATTCTGTGCGCCACCGCGGCCTGCCGCATCGTGTAATCGTCCGTCTGCGAGTGCTTGCCGAGCGGCGTGTTGATGAGCAGCTGCACTTGGCCGTTCACGATGAGGTCGACGCCGTTCGGGCGCCCCTCGTGCACCTTGAATACCGTCTCCGCGGCGATGCCGCGCGACCGCAGAAACCGCGCGGTTCCTGGCGTCGCCAGCACCTTGAAGCCCATATCCTGGAACCGGCGCACGATCGGTGCGACGTGCGCCTTGTCCGAATCGTTCACGGTGACGAGGATCGCGCCACTCAACGGGAGCCCGTTGTCCGCAGCGAGCTGCGCCTTGGCGAATGCGCTGCCGAAGCTCTCCGAAATGCCCATCACTTCGCCGGTGGAGCGCATCTCCGGACCGAGCACCGGATCGGCGCCGCGGAACTTGTTGAACGGGAACACCGCTTCCTTCACCGACACGTACGGCGGAACGATCTCCGCCGTGAAGCCGGTGTCGGCGAGGCTCTCGCCCATCATGAGGCGCGCCGCCAGCGACGCGAGCGGCACGCCGATCGCCTTCGAGATGAAGGGGATCGTGCGGCTCGCCCGCGGATTCACCTCGAGCACGTAGACCACGCGATCGCGGATCGCGAACTGCACGTTGATCAGCCCGACCACGCCGAGCGCCTTCGCGAGCGCGAGCGTGTGCGCGCGCATCGTCGCGAGATCTTCCTCGCGAATGATGTACGGCGGGAGCACGCATGCCGAGTCGCCGGAGTGAATCCCCGCGTCTTCGATGTGCTGCATCACGCCGCCGATCACGTAGTGCTCGCCATCGCCGATCGCGTCGACATCCACCTCGTACGCGTCCTCGAGGAACCGGTCGATGAGCACCGGCCGATCCTCCGACACGCGCGCAGCCGTCTCGAAGTAGCCGCGCAGCGATGCCTGGTCGTACACGATCTGCATCGCGCGTCCCCCGAGCACGTACGACGGCCGCACGAGTACCGGGTAGCCGACGTCCTGCGCCACCGCCTCCGCTTCCGCCAACGTCGTCGCGGTGCCGTTGGGCGGCTGCCGGATGCCGAGCTCGCGCGCAACCCTATCGAAGCGGCGACGATCTTCCGCGATGTCGATCGCGTCTGGGGACGTACCGAGAATCTTCACCCCTGCCCGCTCGAGCGCGCGCGTGAGCTTGATCGGCGTCTGGCCGCCGAGCTGCACGATGACGCCGAGCGGCTGCTCGCGCTGCACGATCTCGAGTACATCCTCGAGGGTGAGCGGCTCGAAGTAGAGCTTGTCCGAGATGTCGAAGTCGGTGGAGACGGTCTCGGGATTCGAGTTGACCATGATCGTCTCGTAGCCCGCCTCGCGGAGCGCGAGCACCGCGCGCACGCAGCAGTAATCGAACTCCACTCCCTGGCCGATGCGATTGGGCCCGCTGCCGAGGATCACCACCGACTTCTTCCCCGAACGCGGCGCCTCGCTCTCCTCATCGTACGAGCCGTAAAGATACGGCGTGGACGACGGAAACTCGCCGGCGCAGGTGTCGACCATCTTGTAGACGGGGCGCACGCCGAGTGCCCACCGTCGCTCGCGCGCTTTCTCCTCGCTCTCGCCGCGGAGCGCGCCGAGCTGCGCATCGGAGAAGCCCATGCGCTTCATGCTGCGCATCTCGAGCGTCGTGATCTCGCCCAGGCTCGTGTAGCGACGCTCGGCCTCGAGCAGATCGTTCATCTGATCGAGGAACCAGCGATCGATCTTCGTGAGCTCGTACACTTCCTCCACCGAGAGGCCGCGCGCGAGCGCGTGCTTCACCTGGAAGATCCGCTCCGGCGTCGGCTGGCGCAGCTGTCCGCGCAATGTCTCGAGCGTGTCGTCCTCCAGGCGATCGTCGACCAGCCGCGCGCCCACGTGCCATCCTGAGCGTCCGATCTCGAGCGCGCGCAGCCCCTTCTGAAACGCCTCCTTGAACGTGCGCCCAATCGCCATTGACTCGCCGACCGACTTCATCTGCGTCGTGAGCCGCGGATCTGCCGCCGCGAACTTCTCGAACGCGAAGCGCGGGCACTTCACCACGACGTAATCGAGCACCGGCTCGAACGACGCGGGCGTCGTCTTCGTGATGTCGTTCGTGATCTCGTCGAGGCTGTAGCCCACGGCGAGCTTGGTGCCGATGCGCGCGATCGGAAAACCCGTCGCCTTGGAGGCGAGCGCCGACGACCGCGAGACGCGCGGATTCATCTCGATCACGAGCAGCTCGCCATCCACCGGATTCACCGCGAACTGGATGTTGCAGCCGCCCGCCTCGACGCCGATCTCGCGGATGATCGCGACGGCCGCGTCGCGCATCGTCTGATACTCGCGATCGGTGAGCGTGAGCGCCGGCGCGACGGTGATCGAGTCGCCGGTGTGCACGCCCATCGGATCGATGTTCTCGATCGAGCACACGATCACGACGTTGTCTGCGTGGTCGCGCATCACCTCGAGCTCGTACTCCTTCCAGCCCAGGAGGCTGCGCTCGATGAGCACCTGGCTCGTGGGCGAGAGCTCCAGTCCGCGGCGCACGATGTCCTCGTACTCCTCGCGATTGTAGGCGACGCCGCCCCCCGTGCCGCCGAGGGTGAACGACGGGCGGATGATCGCGGGGAAGCTCACCATGGGAATGAGCGCTAGCGCCTCGTCCCACGTGCGGGCGATGCCGCCGGTCGCGACGCGCTGCCCGATCCGGCGCATTGCGTCGGCGAAGAGCTCGCGATCCTCCGCCAACCGAATCGCGCGCGCATCCGCGCCGATCAGTTCCACGCCGTACTTCTCCAGCACGCCGCTGTCCGCGAGTGCCAGGGCGACGTTGAGCGCGGTCTGCCCGCCCATGGTGGGGAGCAGCGCATCGGGGCGCTCGCGCTCGATCACCTGCTCCACGACATCCGCGGTGACCGGCTCGACGTACGTGCGGTCCGCGAATTCGGGATCGGTCATGATCGTCGCCGGATTCGAATTCACGAGCACGACCGTGTACCCCTCTTCGCGCAGCGCCTTCGCCGCCTGCGTACCGGAGTAGTCGAACTCGGCGCCCTGTCCGATTACGATCGGGCCGGAGCCAATGAGCAGGATTTTCTGTATGTCAGTGCGACGCGGCACGAATGAGCTCTTCGAGGATGGTGTCGAGCGAATGACGCGGAGTCCAGCCGGTCGCCGCGCGGAGCTTTGCCGCGCTGCCGACGAGCGCCGGAACATCCGCCGGGCGAACGAGCGCCGGGTCCGTCTGCAATTTCGCGTCTGCCCCGGCGAGGGCAAGGATGCGATGCGCGAGCGTGGCCATGTCGGTACCGACGCCGCTCGCGATGTTGTACGCCTCGCCGGCCACGCCCCGCTCGGCGATCGCAATGTAGGCGTGCGCGACGTCCTGGACGTGTGAGAAATCGCGGATGGTGTCCGTGTTCCCCATGATGAGCGGCTTCCCGCTGCCGCGCAGCGCGATTGCGCGACGGACGAGCGCAGGGATCACGAAGTTGGGCGACTGCCCTGGCCCCGTGTGATTGAACGGTCGTACAGCAATCACGCGCACGCCACCGGTGCGATGCGCCTCGAGGGCGAGCACTTCCTGCGCGGCCTTGGAAGCCGCGTAGACGCCCATCGGATTCTGCGCCGCGCTCTCCGCAAGCGGCAACTCGGCCGCATCGTGGCGGCCGTACTGCTCACCGCTGCCGACGATGACCACGGCGGGATCGAGTGTTCCAGCTGCGCGGCGCGTCCGGACCTCGCCCAGAATGCGCGAGGCGACGATGACGTTCACATCGAGCGTGCCGGCGGGATCGGCGTTCGCGGAGGGGACGTGCGCGATGCCGGCGAGGTGGAAGATCGCGTCGGGCTTCGACGCTCCGATCATCTCGTGAGCGGAGTCGGCGGCGCGCAGATCGCCACTCCACCAGCGAACCGACTTCGCGGAGTCGGCGTCGAGCGCGCCATCGGGCAACGCGTCATCGAGCCGCGTGCCCCACACATCCCATCCAGAATGCAGCAGCTCACGACAAAGCCATTGGCCGGCGAAGCCGGCCGCGCCGGTCACCAGCGCGCGCACGTCAGCCCCGTCCCCTGTGTCGCGCCAGATCCGCCTCGACCATCATCTCGATGAGCTGCTGGAAGGACACCTTCGGCTCCCACCCCATCACCTTCTTTGCCTTCGACGGATCGGCGACGAGGAGATCGACCTCGGCGGGACGCATGAACTTCGGATCCTGCACCACGTACTCGCGATAGTCGAGCCCGACCGCGCCGAACGCCGTCTCGCAGAGATGCTGCACCGTCCACGTGTGTCCGGTGCCGATCACGAAGTCCTGCGGCTGGTCGAGCTGCAGCATGCGCCACATCGCCTCGACGTAGTCGCCGGCAAAGCCCCAGTCGCGGCGTGCGTCGAGCGTGCCGAGGCGCACTTCGTGCGCGAGTCCAAGCTTGATGCGCGCGACGGCGTCGGTGACCTTGCGCGTCACGAACTCGAGGCCGCGGCGCGGGCTCTCGTGATTGAAGAGAATCCCGGAGACCGCGTAGAGGTCGTAGCTCTCGCGATAGTTCACGGTGATCCAGTGCCCGTAGACCTTGGCCACGCCGTACGGACTGCGCGGATAGAAGGGCGTCGTCTCCGTCTGCGGCGTCTCGACCACGCGGCCGAACATCTCGCTCGAGCTGGCCTGGTAGAAGCGCGCCTTTGGTGCCGCCTTGCGGAAGGCTTCGAGCGCGCGCGTCACGCCCATCGCGGTGAACTCGCCGGTGAGCACGGGCTGCGCCCACGACGTTTGCACGAAGCTCTGCGCGGCGAGGTTGTAGATCTCGTCGGGCGAGCAGGCGGCGATCGCGTCGACGAGCGAGTGCTGGTCGAGCAGATCGGCGGAGAGGAGCTCGACGCGGTCGACGAGGTGCGCGATGCGCTCGTACGGCGTGGTGGAGCTGCGCCGCACGATGCCGTAGACCTTGTATCCCTTCTCGAGCAGCAGCTCGGCGAGGTAGGAGCCGTCCTGCCCGGTGATGCCGGTGATGAGTGCGGTCTTCATACGCAGAGACTCGTGGACATGAAAACAGGGAGCCCGCCGAAGCGCTCCCTGTCGTCAATGCTGAAAGGGCAAACGATCATGCGACCCGCGTCCCCCGTGGAGCACGCTGGATCTTGCCGGCGCTGAGGCAGCGCGTGCAGACCTTGACCTTGGTGATCTTGTCGTCGATCAGAATGCGCGCGACCTGGAGGTTCGGCTTCCAGACGCGGCGCAGCTTGTTGTTCGCGTGCGAGACGTTGTTCCCGAAGGAGACGCCCTTCTTGCACACGTAGCATTCTTTCCCGGACATTGGCTCAGCCCTCGATCAGCTCGATACGCGCCATCTCGGCTCCGTCACCCTTGCGGTGACCGACCTTGAGAATGCGCGTATAGCCGCCATTGCGCGTTGCGAACTTGGCGCCGACTTCATGGAAGAGCGTGTCGGCGGTTTCGCGATGCTGGATGTGACGACCCGCGAGACGCCGCGCATGCAGCGTTCCGGTCTTCGCCTTGGTGATCAGCTTCTCGACGAACGGCCGCAGCTCCTTTGCCTTGGCTTCCGTCGTTTCGATGGCGCCACGCTCGATCAGTGACTTCGCGAGGCTGCGCATGAGCGCGAGCTTCTGTTCACTGGTGCGACGGAGCTGCCGTCCGGCCTTTCTGTGACGCATTGCAGTCTACTCCTCGTCGTCTGGCGCGGCGGCGGCGGCGCGACTGGGAGCCGTTCCCCAATCGGACACTCGCACACCCTCGGCGCCGTCATCGTAGCGCATCCCGAAATTCAGTCCTTCACGCTCGAGGAGATCAGCGATCTCCTGCAGCGACTTCTTGCCGAAATTCTTCACCTGGAGCATCTGCGCCTCCGTCTGGCGAACGAGATCGCCGAGGGTGCGGATGTCCGAGTTCTTGAGCGAGTTCACCGAGCGGACGGACAGCTCCAGCTCGTCGATCGGCGTCTTGAACAGCTGCGACAGGCGCATCGCGTCGACGGAGTGTTCGCCGTTCGAAGCGACGGAGCCCTGCGCGTGCGACCCGAAGTTGGCGAAGAACTGGAAGTGCGTCTGCGCCAGGGCGGCGGCATAGCTCACCGCCTCTTCGGGAGAAATCGTCCCGTTCGTCTCGACGGTGAGCGTCAACCGATCGTAGTCGGTGCGCTGTCCAACGCGCGTCTCGGCGACCGAGAAGTTCGCGCGACGCACGGGGTTGTAGATCGAATCGATGCGAACGAGGTCGACGGGGAGACCGCGATCGAGCGGATGCTGATCGGCCTCGAGGTACCCGCGTCCCTTGTTCACGTACAGCTCGACGTTCAGCTCACGCTCGTCCTGGAGCGTGAACAGGTGGTGCCGCGTGTCGCCGATGCGCACGACGCCCGACTGCTCGATGTCGGCGGCGGTGACGGGACCCGCTTCGGTCTTGCGAATGCGGAGCACCGCCTCGTCGACATCATCCGCGAGCTGCAGCGTGAGCGACTTGAGGTTGCCGATGATCTGGTGGACGTCTTCGACGACGCCCGGGATCGTCTGGTGCTCGTGCAGCACGCCATCGATGCGAAACGCCCACACTGACGAGCCGCGAAGCGACGACAGGAGGAGGCGACGCATCGCGTTGCCCAGCGTATGTCCGAAGCCCCGCTCGAGCGGCTGCATCCGGAATTCGGCGACGTTGGGGTTGTCCTCCCGCTTCGTCGCTTCGACGAGGGCCGGACGAACCAGCCCTGTAAGATCGATTGCCTGAACCATGATTGAGTATCTCCGTTCGGTCTCACCGGTTCTGCCCGGCGACGCTTCACCCCGCCCCTAATGCGCGGTGAACCCGTATGGGAATTAGGGTCCCGACCCAAGTCGTGCAGCTACACCAGCACCTGCAAAGAGCCGGGCGATTGTGCCCGGCTCTCGTGAATCACACGCGACGACGCTTCGGCGGACGGCAACCGTTGTGCGGAATCGGCGTGACATCCTTGATCGAGCGCACCTGCAGCCCAGCGGCGGCGAGCGCCTGGATCGCGGACTCGCGTCCGCTGCCCGGCCCCTGCACACGCACATGCACGCGCTTGAGCCCGAGGCCGAGCGCTTCGCGCGCGCAGGCTTCGGCGGCGACGGTGGCGGCGAAGGGCGTCGACTTCTTGCTGCCCTTGAAGCCCGCCTTCCCCGAGGATGCCCACGCGATCGTATTACCGTGCATATCGGTAATGGTGATCATCGTGTTGTTGAAGGTCGCGTTGACGTGGGCGATCCCTTCCGGATCGACGACGCGCTTCGACTTCTTGGCCGAGCCGGTTTTTGCAGTTGCCATGCGCTGTGTAGAGTGCTCGAGAGAAGAAGCGGCGGGGTGCGATCTGCACCCGTTTCGCTTCGGATGCTGTTACTTGGTGATCTTCTTCTTGCCGGCGATCGCGCGACGCGGCCCCTTCTTGGTGCGCGCGTTCGTGTGCGTCCTCTGGCCACGCACGGGAAGACCGCGGCGGTGGCGAATGCCCCGATAGGAGCCGATGTCCATCAATCGCTTGATGTTCATCGCCACCTCGGTGCGCAGCGCGCCTTCCACACGGTAGTCCTTTTCGATCGCCTGACGGAGCCGGTTGACGTCCGCATCATTGAGGTCCTTGATGCGGAGGTCCGCGCTCACGCCGGTGCTCTCGACGATGCGGCGCGCGAGCTCACGGCCGATTCCGAAAATGTACGTGAGACCGATCTCGACCTTCTTGTCGCGAGGGAGATCGACACCTGCAATTCGCGCCATTCGTTAACCCTGCCGCTGCTTGTGCTTCGGGTTGCGCTTGCAAATGATGCGGGTCACGCCGTTGCGCTTGACCACTTTGCAGTGCTCACAGATAGGCTTCACGCTGCTACGGACTTTCACGAAAAACTCCGGTTGTGACGTAAAAATTTCCGGCCAAGTCTCGCAATATACCTGACTTAGCGAAGCAAGGCAAGCGAGCGAAACGGGCCTGCGGGAGTCAGTCGTGAGGCCCGGAGGAAGGCTCGGTAAACTCGAGCCGGTTTCCCCACGGGTCCGCCGCGAAAAAGCGCCGGCGTCCCTCGAGCGGCGCGTCCCAGCTGCACGCGATTTCGGAACGCTCGAGCGCCTCGAACAGTGCCGCGATGTCGCGCACGGCGAAGGCCGGATGCGCCTTGCGCGAGGGGCGGAACCCCTCCTCGACGCCAACGTGCAACTGGCGAGCGCCCACCCGGAACCAGCACCCGCCGCGCCCCCTGAGCGCCTCGGGCTTCTCGATTTCCTCGAGCCCGAGCACCCCTCCAAAAAACGCCCGGGCTTGGGCCTCACATCCCCTGGGTGCGGCGATCTGCACGTGGTCGATGTCGAGCACGAACGTCGTCACGATCGCGCCGGCGGTCAGCCCTCGAGCGAGCGCTTCACCGTCGCAAGCGCCTCGCGCGGGTCCGTCGCAGCCGTCACGGCGCGGCCGAGCACCAGGTAGTTTGCGCCGGCGGCCACCGCGGCCTCGGGCGTCACCACGCGCGCTTGGTCGTGCGCGTCCCCGCCCGGCAGCCGGATCCCGGGAATCAACAGTCGCAGCGTATTCCCATATTTCGTCCGCACCGCCGCGGCCTCTGCGCCGCTGCAGACGATCCCGTGCGCGCCCGCCGAGCGCGCCAGCTCCGCCAGGCGAAGCACTTCGTCTTCCATGCGAGGGATCGAACGCCCCCAGGCCTCGCCGAGCGCACTCGCATCGAGCGAGGTGAGCACGGTAACCGCGAGCACTCCGCACGTGCTCCCTGCCCCCTCCACCGCCGCCTCGAGCATTGCGCGGCCGCCAGACGCGTGCACTGTCACCAGTCGCACACCGAGCTTCGCCGCCGCGCGCGCGGCATTGCGCACCGTCGTCGGGATGTCGTGCCACTTGAGATCGAGAAAAACCTCGCGCCGATCATCGCCCATTCGTCTCACGAACGCGGGCCCCGCAGCGGTGAACAGCTCACTGCCGATCTTCACGAAATCGGCGCCGGCCCCGAGGCGCGTGATGAGCGCATCGGCCCCCGTCGAATCCGGAACGTCGAGGGCAACGATCGCGCGCGGCTTCATTTCGTCCACTCCAATGCTCCCGTGAGATCCCCGACCGTGCGAACATCGTGCGCGCGGCACCACGCGTCGAGCTCTCGCACGACGCGCTCCGGCGCGCGCGGATCGCGAAGTGCCGCCGTGCCCATCGCGACCAGCGACGCACCCGCGAGCAAATATTGCACGGCGTCCGTGCCGCGAGAAATTCCGCCGAGCCCGACGATCGGCACACTGACCGCGCGCCGCACCATCCACGTCGCGCGCACGCCGATCGGGAGGAGCGCCGCACCACTCATCCCCCCTGTGCCGAAACCGAGCGCGGGGCGCCGCCGCTCCACATCGATCACGAGACCGGGCATGGTGTTCACGAGCGAGATCGCATCCGCGCCCGCCTCGACGGCGATCTTCGCCGCGCCGGCGATGTCCGCGAGCGCAGGACTCAGCTTCACGAAGAGCGCGCGACGCGTCGCCGCGCGCGCGCCGCGCACGACCTCCGCGAGCGCGCGCGGATCCGCGCCGAATTCGAGCCCGCCTGCCTTCGTGTTGGGGCAGCTCACGTTCAGCTCGAAGCCATCGACGCCATCCGCGTCGCCGATCTGCGCGATCACCGAGGCGTAGTCCTCCACGGTGTCGCCCACGACGTTCACGATCACCCGCGCGCGCGACACGTTCGCGGCGAGCCACGGAAGGTCGTGCGCGCGCACGTCGACGACGCCCGGATTCGCGAGCCCGATCGCATTGAGCATCCCGCCCGGTGTGTCGACCACCCGCAGCGGCGGCGCACCGTTCCGCGGCAACACACTCACGGCCTTCGTGAAAATTCCGCCGAGCGCCTCGAGATCGATCACACCCGCGATCTCCCGGCCATAGGCGGCCGTTCCGGAAGCGAGCATGACGGGATTCTGAAAGCGGATCCCCGCGACGTCGACGGCGAGGAGCTCGTCGCTCACGGGGTGGAGCTGCCGAGCCTGCGCTCGTAGTTGTCGAGGTACTCGTTCACGGCGGTCGCAATCGCGTTCGCGATGGCTCGCTGTTTCACGGGATTCGTGAGGAATCGCGCCTCCTCCACATTCGTCCCGAACCCGATCTCGACGAGCACCGCCGGCATGTACGCTCTCACCAGCACCATGAAGCCCGCCTGCTTCACACCGCGGCTTGGCCCCTCTTCCACGGTGCCGAGGTGGCGCTGAATGATCTCGGCGAGCTCGCTCGATTCGCGCAGATGTTCGTTCTGCGCCATGTCCATCGTGATCAGCGTGAGCGGATCGTCCTTCTCGCTCGACGAGCCGGTCTCGAAGTGGACCGATTCGTTTTCCATCCGCTCGACGCGCTTCGCGTCTTCCGTCTTCGCTTCGGCGAGAAAATACGTCTCGTAGCCGCGCGCTTCCGCCGGCTTCTTCCATGCGAGGTTCGCGGCGTTCACGTGGATCGAGACGAAAACGTCGCCGTGCACCGCGTTCGCGATCTTCCCCTGATCGCCGAGCGTGATCAGCGTGTCGCGCGTGCGCGTCATCGTCACGTTCATCCCGCGGGCGCGGAGCGCGGTGTCCAGCTTCTGCGCGACGGCGAGCGTGATGTTCTTCTCGTAGATCGTCCACTTGGCGCCGATCGGCCCGTGCATGCCGGTGTCCGGTCCGCCGTGCCCCGCGTCGACGATGATGCGCCGCTTTCGCGTGCGTGTCCCTGGGCGCGAGGGCGAGGCCCGCTTGGTCGACGCATCCGCGGCGGGAATCATCGCGACGCTCGACGGCGCAGCAGCGCCCGTGAAGCGCAGCTCGCCGCGCACGGGGTTGTAACGCAGCCGGTCCGACGCAATGCGCGGCAGCAACTCGGCGACGATCTCGAAGGGGACGTGCAGATGTCCGTTCACGAGAAACGGAGCAGCCGCAAGCGACACGACCTGCCCGCTCACGCGCGCGAAGGGCATCTGGTCGCGAAATTCCATGTCGATTCCCGCGACCTTCAGCGCGAAGCGCTCGTTGCCCAGATCGGTGAGGGTGAGCGGCACCAGCGGCGCGAGGCGCTCGATCGAGATGGCGGCGCCAAGATTCGTCTCGACGAGCGGCACGACGGTCTCGCTGTCGCCCGCGCGCACGGACAACACCGACGGCGTCGTCGCCGCGAGCTGCAACGCGACGAGGACCGCTCCGATCATCGAGCGCGCACCGCGCGCGCCATGTCGCGCTGGTCTTCGCGCTTCTTCTCGTCCGCGCGCTTGTCGTGCAGCTTCTTGCCCTTGCCGAGTGCCAACGTCACTTTCGCGACTCCACGCTTGAAGTACATCTCGAGCGGGACCAGCGTGAGCCCCTGGCGCTCCACGGCGCCGATGAGCTTGCGGATCTCCTTGCGGTGCATGAGCAGCTTGCGCGTACGCGTCGGCTCATGGTTGAAACGGTTCCCCTGCTCGTACGGCGAGATGTGCAGATTGAGCAGGAACACTTCGCCGTCGTTCAGAATCCCGTAACTGTCGGTGAGGTTGGCCTTTCCATCGCGGAGCGACTTCACCTCGGTCCCCGTCAGCACGATGCCGGCCTCCCACGCATCGATGATTTGATAGTCGTGACGGGCGCGCTTGTTTCGGGCAATGATCTTATGCCCGTCCTGCTCATCAGCTGTGGGCATGGGACGCTATAGAAAGGACTCGTGGCGGGGAGTGCGGTCACCGGACGCGCTCGCATGCCGCCGTTCGCAACTTAGGACTCGCCGATGCGCCAAGCAACGGCGCGCGTTGACTTTGCCTCATCGCGCCCGTACCTTTTTCGCTCACGCCGAAGTGGTGGAATTGGTAGACGCGCTGCGTTCAGGGCGCAGTGGGCGTATGCCCGTGGGGGTTCGAGTCCCCCCTTCGGCACCTAGGGCAACGGGCGACACGCGCAAGCGGTCGCCCGTTTGTTCATCCAGGGAGAGTCGCCGCTCCGAAACTCTTTCGCAGCGCCGCGTTCGCTTCGCCGAGGTAGCGCGCGAGCAGATCTCCGGCGTGGGCGACGTCCTCCGGACGCATCGCATCGCGATGCCCCGCAAAATCGAGGAGCGCGCGGCCAAGGTGCCAGCCGCTGCCCTCGCCTTCACGATTCATCAGCGCGTCACCATACGCCGACAATCGCGCGTTGAGCTGGCGCTCCGCCATGCGGATTTTTCCGGGCGCGACGGCAGGATCATTGGCGAGCGCGCGCGCGAGCTCGGTTGCCACGAGCGAGGCGGTGCGATCGTCGAGCGCATCGCGCTGCGCGCCGAGAAGCCCGAGCGCGCGCCGCGCGTATCGAAGCTCCCAGCGCGCATGATCGGTGTCGCAGTCCGCACCGTGTTCGGCGAGCCACGCGACATCCTCGTCAGCGGGCTCCGCGAACAGTGACGACACGAAGCGCGCCGCGCGGCGGCGCTGATCGCGATCGAGCGTCCACGCGCGAAGCGACCGTATCACAGGTCGCCCGCGGTCAGACGGTGAGAATCGGGAGCCCGACGCGTCCGCGCACGACCTGCTCGCCGTGCAGGAGATCGGAGAGATGCACGCCCTCGAGGACGTCGTCGATCTTCTGCTGCAGGAGCATCCACACCGGGCGAATGCTGCACTCGCCCGACGCGGCGCATCGTTCGCTGTTCACCGGATGCGAAACGCAATGGAGATCGAAGGTGGAGAGCTCGGAAGCCTGGATGATCTCGCGAACCGAGATCTCGTTGGCCGGGCGCGCGAGCACGTAGCCGCCACGGGCACCGCGGGTGCTGCGCACGATCTCGGCGCGCCGCAAGCGGAGCATGATCTGCTCGACATAGTCGGCGGGGAGCTTTTCGCGCGCAGCCAGATCACGCCCGGTCACCGGCCCATCGTCCATGCGACGGGCGAGGTGCAACGCGCTGATCAATCCGTACTCAGCCCACGTAGTGATGCGCATTCCTTGGAGATTACCGTTGGCCCCCGAATGGAACAAGGGTGATCGCCGCGGGCTGGCCCCCCGGCCAGACTAACCCGCCGAGACCCCGCCGTGCGCGCCGCCCGGCACGCCAATCTCGGTCATTTTACGCAAATCGAGCACATCTTCCGCCTCGGCGTCCGGCAAAATGTGGTCGCGCTTCACGAGATCGCGGATGAGCACATTCTCCTTCACCGACTGCTTGCTGATCTCCGCCGCGCGCGCGTAGCCGATCTGCGGTGCAAGCGCCGTCGCGAGTGCGGCCGAGCGCTCCACCCAATACGCGCACATCTCGCGGTTGGCCTCGATGCCGGCGATCGTCTTTTGCGACAGCGAGCGTGCGGCGTTCGCGAGGATCATCTCGGAGAGGAAGAGGTTGTGCGCGATTACGGGCATCATCACGTTGAGCTCGAGCTGCCCATGCTCCGCGGCGATGGCGACGCATGCGTCGTTTCCCATCACCTGGAAGCACACCTGGTTCACCATCTCCGGAATCGACGGGTTCACCTTCCCCGGCATGATCGATGAACCGGGCTGCACTGCGGGAAGCCGAATCTCATCGAGCCCCGTGCGCGGCCCCGACGCCATGAGTCGCAGATCGCTCGCGATCTTGCCGAAGTCGACGGCAAGTGTGCGGAGCGCACCGCTGAAGCCGGCCGCATCGCCCATGCTCTGCATGAGCTGAATGCGATCAGCACCGTCGCGGAGCTCGAGCCCCGTGATGGCGCGCAGGTGCTCGACCATGAGCGCGGGATACTCCGGCTCCACGTTGACGCCGGTGCCGACCGCGCTGCCGCCGATGCCGAGGTCGCGCAGGAAGGTCGCGGCCATCTCGACGCGCTGCAGGTTGCGATCGATGGTGACGCCGTACGCGCGGAACTCCTGGCCGAGCCGGATCGGCATTGCGTCCTGGAGATGCGTGCGCCCGCTCTTGAGCACATCGTCGAACTCCGCGCCCTTGGCCAGCAGCGCGTCGCGCAGCTCGGCAAAGGCGGCCATCAGGTCGCGCGCGAGCGCGAGCGCACCGAGCCGGATGGCGGTGGGGATCACGTCGTTGGTGGACTGCGCCATGTTGACGTGATCGTTCGGATGGATCGGCGCGTAGCTGCCGCGCGCGGATCCGAGATGCTCGTTCGCGAGATTCGCGAGCACCTCGTTCGCATTCATGTTGTGCGAGGTGCCGGCGCCGGCCTGATAGACATCGACGACGAAGTGCTCGCGATGCTTGCCGTCGAGGATCTCGTCCGCGGCAGCGACGATCGCGTCGGCGAGTTTGGGATCGAGACGCCCAGTCTGCTTGTGCGTGAGCGCGGCCGCCTTCTTGATCCATACGACGGCCGTCACGAACATGGGCAGCGGCCGCATGCCGCTGATCGGAAAGTTCTGCGTCGCGCGCACGGTCTGCGCGCCGTACAGGGCGCTCGCGGGCACGGCTAGCGCGCCGAGAGGATCCTTCTCGGTGCGCGTCGCCGCGTCGCTGCGCGAATCCTTCGAGCTAGAGCTGGCAGCCACGATCAGGGATTGAGGACGGTTGTGGAATCGGTGTTATAGGTCGAGACGACGTCCAGCTGATCGGTGCCATCGTTCGTGATCGACGTGAGGAAGCGATACGCGTGCACATGCTTCGAGCTGCCGGCACGCCAGAGATTCGCCAGACTCTCCTGCACCGCGTGCGAGCCATTGTCCGTGAACTGGCAGAAGATTTGGCTGTTGGGCAGCCCGGTGCCGGTCGTCGAGAACTCGAGCTGCACGACGACTGAGGCGGC
>Ga0105249_10001006_pt1 | contig 24948 bp, 27 predicted proteins | sample KBSS44metaG_FD_81522 | JGI IMG/M metagenome (GOLD analysis project Ga0105249, IMG submission 81522) | Switchgrass rhizosphere microbial communities from Kellogg Biological Station, Michigan, USA - KBS S4-4 metaG | ecosystem: Host-associated > Plants > Roots > Rhizosphere > Soil | place...
ACGCCCCGGCAACTCGACGTAGCCGCCGCCTCGCTGCCTATCACGCAGGTGTTGGCGCCGCGCCCGGTCCATCTGCGCGATGATCGCCGCCCGCAACGCCGCCGGCGGCATCGTGAACCGGCCCTTCCCTCCCTTCCCATCGCGAACATGGATACGGCGGCGAGCGAGATCCACGTCCTTCAACCGCAAAGTGAGGCACTCCATCAGCCGGAGCCCGGCGCCGTTCAGAAGCGATACCGCCAACCGATGGGCTTCTGCGACAGCCGCGAGCAGCCGCGACGCTTCCCCCGGCGCCAGCAACATCCGGCGGATCGGCGCGCCGGCGAGCGCGAGGCATGGCCGCCAGACACCGCATCGGTTCCCGTAGCACGTCGCGACACAGAACAACAATGCCGCGTGCGCCTAAGCCATCGGCGCCACAAGACCGCGGGGCGACTGCGGGGCTCGTTGGCAGCCGACACCCTCAGGGCCCCGATTCAGGGATGACCGCGCCTTGCAGCGATTCCATCGATGACTGCACCCATGCCTTGTACGCCGGAAACGCGCAAAACGGAGCGCCGTCGTGCTCGGCCGCGGTGACCACCTCCGCTGGCGTTGCCCCCACTTTGAGTCCGGCGTACATGTAGGCAACGGCGGAAGCTCTCGGCCCGGTGCGGCATGATATCAGCGTCGGGCGTGGCAGCTGCTCGAGCGCCGCCACGTGCTGCCGAGCGAGATCCAGGTCCAGTTCGAGGGGCGGATCACTGACCACCCGCGCGCTGACAGGCACCGCCTGCTGCACCTGGGCGTAGGACATCCCGCCGGGCATGGAAGCGAATTCCTCCCCGACCAGAAACAGCCAGGACGCGCAGCCGGTCTCCCTGGCGTACGCGGTCGGCTCCTGAATCGCCCCTCGGTTGTAGATCAGGTTTTGCGGCAGCTGAAACCCGGCCATGTCGTGTCTCCAGATGATGGCGCGGATCCTTGAAGTCTTGACTCGATCGCGGGGCAATGCTCCGGCACCCGGTCGCCGACGATCGGTCTGGCGCGCCGCTTCATAAAATGATCTGGCGGGCTGAACAGCTCCAGTGCATCATCGCGGTCCCGATTCGCCGTTCTATTGTCTCCAGCAAGGACTACCTGTGCGAGCGCGCTACCTGGATTGGCTCGTCCTCGCGGTGCTCTCGACCGGGTGCGCCGACCCGGTGCTATTGGAACCGAAGTCGCCTCCCTCAATGGCGGTGGCGCTCGGCCCGACCGCCACTCCGGTTCAGGTCTACGGCGCGTGGAGTTGCGGCAACGATTTCTGCACCTGGGCCGCGGAGCGGAACCTGACCGAATTCGACAACATGAACCACTGGCTCGTGGATCGGGGCGACGGCCGGCCGTCGGTCAATCTGATCGTGTTGAGCTTCGTTCATCCATACCGTCTGCTCAGGAAGACCACCGACGCCCAGACCCTGAACGGGATCCCGCGCGGGATGACCCCGGCGATCGTCAGCTACTTCAAGTCCCGTAACATCAGGGTCATGCTCTCGATTGGCGGGATCACGTACGTGTCCGCCTGGAATCAGGCGCTTTCCGAGAATGCGACCCAGCTCGGGCTCAATGCGGCGGAGGTCGCCCAAACGCTGGGTGTCGGGATCGATATCGATTACGAAGAGAGCCGCCGGCCGGACACGACGCGGATGCAGGCTTTCATCGACGCCTACCGCTCGGTGCATCCCTATGACCCGACGGGCGCGAGTCACCCGGCCCGGCTGACGATCGACCTGGCGGCGGGGGATCGCTGGCTGATCGGCCTGACTACCAAGGCGACGCGGGACTGGCTCCGGACCGACCTGCCGGTGCTGGACTACGCCAACGCCATGGTCCCGTCCAGGCAACCGACGGCCACGGCGGCAACGGCGAACTGGCAGGAACACGTTGACGGCAAGGCGCAGTATGCGCCGCCCATTCCACCGCTGGCGCCGGCAAAGTTTACGGGCAGCCTGTACATCGCCGACGGCGGTAAGGCCATTCCCGAGTGCGTCAACTACGCCAAATCGCTGCAGTCCGCGACGCGGAGCTTCGTGGAGGGCGTGCTTCCCAACGGAGCGGGAGTCACCCCGGGCCTGCTCGGCTACATGTTCTGGGCTGCGGAACGGCCCTCCACGCGAGGTATCGGGACCGTGCCGCCCAATACGTGCGAGAATGGTGTCGGCACGGGCGCGACGGCGTTGAACGTTCCGATCCCGATGCCCGCCCTGCGACAGCAGTAATCGCGGGCGCCTCGCCAGGGTCCTGGTGGTGCGATTGCGGTGAGTGTTTGAATCGTGGATACTGACCGAATGTTCCGGCGACCGAGAAGCGTTCGCCGAGGTAATCGGTCATGACCGCTGTCATCAACTGGTTCGAGTCGATCGTCGCGGCCATCCCACTCCCGCTGCTGGAGGTGTGGGGTCGATTCAGCTATCTCGCCGGCCTCGTGTTGGCAGTCTGTGCCTTCGGCGGCTTCACGTTCCGAATCGGCGAACGGTGGGGATTCGGCCGCGAGCAGCAGCGGTGGGACGGGAAGGCGTTCCTGAACATGCCGCTCACGTTCGTCCTGATTATCGCGAGCGGCTACGTCGGATCGTTCATCGTGCTGGTCCCGGGCGCACAGACGTTCGAGTCCCTGAAAGACCTGGTCGTCCTGCTGTGCATCGTGCTCTTCGGTTATCCCGCGCTGATCGCCGTTCCACCGGCGTACATGCTGTCGGATCTGATCGAGGGAGTGCCGCCGGACTTCGTCCTGAGTTGGGCGGAAGGCTATTTCTTTTGGACCGCCTTCGTGTGGATGGCTTACCAGCTCATCGGTCGAAATCCGGATTTCCGCCGCGCCCGGACGTGGGGGCGCTACGCCGTGTTCGTCGCGTTGATCATGCTGTTCGACCCCGTGATGTGGGGTTTCATCTGCTCGGCCGAATTCACGTCGGCCATTTCCTATCGGAACATCTCGTCCGCGCTGGCCTTCACATTGCTAGTGACGTGGCTCCTCGCGCCGGGCGCGTTTCTGGTCGCGCTGCCCGTGGCGAGACGGTTCGGATGGTTCTGGGCGGAGATCGCCGGACACGTCAGAGAACGCGCGATTGGGAGCAGCCACTGGATCTGGGAAGCGGGTCGCGGGGAAGCCCGCGGTGACCCCGGCCCAGTGCAGGAAGGCCTGCCGATCCGGATCTTCATCTTCACGCCCTTCATCGCGCTCTTGCTTCTGATGGTTGGCGGCACCGCGACTGTCGCCCTGCGGAGCGCGGACGATGACGCGGAAATGCTGGCCACGAGGCTCCATCAGCAGCTGTCGGCGAACCTCCGGATGCGGCTGGATGATTACCTCGCGCGATCGCCGTTGCCGATGGACGCCCGACGCAAAGACGCCCTCGTCGCGTTGCTCCGAAGTCAGGCCGTCGGCGCCGATGGTCGAGCGTTCATCCTCGACAGCACGGGCGCCGTCGTCGCTTCGTCGGCTGCCGACGGCGACCCGGTGGTCGCGAGTGCGATCGCGGGTCTGCCCCGGCAGGGTGTGCGGGGCATGTCGATGGCCGCGACGGAGTTCCGATTCGACCACGTGACGGCGAAGCCGCTCTCGCGGGAAACGTGGCTCACGTACGCGACGACGTATCGCGACGACGGCGCAGGCCGCCACTGGATTCTGGTCACGGCCATGCCTCAAGCGTTCTATCTGGCGGGGCTGCGGATGGCGAGCAGCCGTTCCGCGATGGTGTTCGCCGTGGCATTGGTTCTCTCCCTCGTGCTGGCCGCCGCGCTAGCCTCGACGGTGACCGCGCCCCTGCGGCGCGTGGCGCGCGCCACCCAGGCCATGGCCGGCGGAGACCTGAGCGCACGTGTGCCGGGTAGCAAGCTCGGGGAGCTGGGTGCTCTCGCACAGTCGTTCAACGACATGGCTGGCAGGGTCAAGACCTCGTTCGACGATCTGGTCGGAGAAGTCGAGACACGGAAGAGTCGCGAGCGCGAGCTGAAGGAAAGCGAAGGTCGTCTGCGCGAGAGCGAAGATCGCCTGCGGCTCGCCGTCGACGCGGCTGGTCTCGGAATCTGGGACTGGGATGTGGAGCAGGACCGCCTCGTGTGGGACGACTCGATGTACCGGCTCTATGGTGTTCTCAAGGACGAGTTCAGCGGCGCTCTCGACGCGTGGTCACGGTGCCTTTTGCCGGATGACGTCGCGCGCGCCACCGGTGACGTCGAGGCCGCGCTTCGGGGCGACCGCGAGTACATCTCCGATTTCAGGGTGCGGCGACGGGACGGTGCCATCCGCATCATTCGCGGCGTGGGACAGACCATCCGCAGTCCGGAGGGCCGGGCCGTTCGTATGGTCGGCATCAACCGCGATGTGACGGATCTGATCAGCGCCGAGCGCGAACGCGAACAGCTTGTCCGCGAGCTGGAGGTGCGCGTGGAGAAGCTCGTGGCCACCCGCACGACGGAGCTTCGCACCGCCAAGGAGGCCGCGGAGGGCGCCAGTCAGGCGAAGAGCGCCTTCCTGGCCAACATGTCCCACGAAATCCGCACGCCGATGAACGCCATCCTCGGCTATGCACAACTGCTTCAGCACGACCTGGACCTTGGCGACGATCAGAAGCGGAAGATCGACATCATCCACTCCAGCGGCGATCATCTGCTGACGCTGATCAACGACATTCTGGAGATGTCGACGATCGAGGCGGGTCGTGCGAGGCTCGCGGTCGAACCATTTGGCTTGCACGCGCTGCTGAACGATGTGAAGTGGATGTTCCGCGAGCTGACCGAGACCAAGGGACTCGAGCTCACGTTCGAGCAGGATGCCGAGCTGCCGCGTGTGCTCCTGGGCGACGAGGGGAAGGTCCGACAGGTCGTGATCAACCTGTTGAGCAACGCCCTCAAGTTCACCGAGCGCGGGGGGGTAGCCGTTCACGCCTCGTCTCGCGCGGCGGGACCGGACCGGCACGCCGTCGCCATCACCGTCGAGGACACCGGGCCGGGCATCGAGCGTGAGAACCTCGCCAGAGTCTTCGAAGCGTTTTATCAGGCGGAACCCAGGGTCGGTAAGGGCGGCACCGGGCTGGGTCTCGCCATCAGCAGGAACTACGCGCGCCTGATGAACGGAGACGTCGTCGTGGAGAGCACGCCCGGGAAAGGCAGCGCATTCACATTCTGGTTCGAGGCCGCCACCGCTTCGATCAGCGCGGTCTCGTCACCCGTCGTGAGTCCGCTACCGGTGGGGCTTGCCCAGGATGAACGCGCCTGGAAAGTGCTCATCGTGGACGACGTGGCGACCAACCGCGATTTACTCGACGAGCTGATGTCGCGGATAGGCTTCACCACGCGCACGGCAAGGAGCGGAGAGGAAGCCATCGTTATGCACCACGAGTGGCAGCCCGATCTGGTGCTCATGGATGTGCGCATGCCCGGCATGGGCGGACTCGAAGCCGTGCGGCGGTTACGGGAGAGTCGGTCGAAGGCCACGATCATCGCCGTCACGGCGAGCGGTCTGGCCGACACCGAAGGCGAGGCGCGCGAAGCCGGTGTCGATGGGTTCGTGCGGAAACCGTACCGCGAGAGCGCGCTGCTCTCGCTCATCGGTGAGCATCTCGGCGTGCGTTACGTGTATGCATCGACGGGTGGCGACTCGTCCGCCGCGCACCGCGAACCCGTCGGACGAACGACGCTATTGCAGCAGTTCAGCAGCCTGCCATCGGCGCTGATAGATCAGTTGCGGGATGCAGCCCTCGAGGGCCGCGCCAAGCGGCTCGAAGCGCTCGCCGATCAGGCGGAGGAGCATTCAGAAGCCGTCTCGGCCGAGATTCGACTGTTGGCCCGAAACTTCGAGTACGGCACACTGGTGTCGGCGCTGCCATCGAGAACGCACGATGACGCATGAGACCTCGGCAGACGGTGCGCTGAATCAGGAAGCGGCTGCTCCAGCGTGCGTGCTGGTGGTCGACGACACGATCGCGAACTTGCGACTGCTGTCGAACATGCTGAGTGAGGAGGGTTACGACGTGCGGGCCGTGACCAACGGCCCGCAAGCGCTCCAGGCGGTGGAGCGCGACCCGCCCGATGTCATCCTGCTGGACATCACCATGCCGGAGATGGACGGCTACGAGGTCTGCCGACGCCTCAAGGCACGCGATCACTCGAAGGACGTGCCAGTGATCTTCCTGACAGCGTTGACCGACACCGCGGACAAGGTGCGGGCGTTCGACGCCGGTGGCATCGACTACGTGACCAAGCCGTTTCAGCTCGAGGAGGTGCTGGCGCGAGTGAAAACGCACGTCGCCCTCCGGCAGGCGCGGGTCGCGCTGGCGGGCAGCTACCGGCGTCTGCGCACCCTCGAACGGCTGCGCGACGATCTCGTGCACATGGTCGTGCACGACATGAGGTCGCCGCTCCTGGCGCTGCTCGTCAATCTCCGCCTCCTGAAGCGGCCGGGCTCCGCGCTCAATGACGAGAGCCGCGAGACCCTGGGGGATGCGATCCAGTCGGCGGAAGCGCTCAGCCGGATGGCCAACAACCTGCTCGACGTGAGCCGGCTCGAAGACGACAAGATGCCGCTCCAGCGCGCGGTGTGGGACCTGACGCAGATGGCCTGCGAGGTGCGTTCGGCGCTGGGAACGCTGGATCGCGACCGGCACATCGACATCGAAAGTCCGGGAGTGGTGACCGTGACCTGTGATGGCGCTCTGGTCCGGCGAGTCGTGGAGAACCTCGTCGCCAACGGTATCGGGCACACGCCGTCGGGCAGCCGTCTGCGTATCTCCATCGCCGGCGGGGACGACCGTGTTCGTGTCGCCGTGCACGACGAGGGTCCCGGAGTGCCCGCGGAAGCCCGAGAGAGAATCTTCGAGAAGTTCGAGTCGGTCGAGACTCAAGGGGCGAGCAGCTACCACTCCGCGGGGCTGGGGCTTGCCTTCTGCAAGCTCGCCATCGAAGCCCATGGCGGGACCATCGGGGTCGATTCTCGGATGAGCGCCGGCAGTACGTTCTGGTTCGAGCTGCCAGTGTGATGCGTCGGACGCCAGAAAAACTTTCATGAGCTGCGCTGGGATTGGACTCTTCTGCGTCACGAGCCTTCCCTCGCCGATCGACGCGGCCAGGCCCTAGATGACAACCTCCTCCCCGTCGCACATCTTGATCGGGTCTCGTCGGAGCGAACCAATGTCCAATCGGCGCACCTTCCTGAAGCAGACCGCCGCGATCGGCGGCGCGATCGGCCTTTCACCGCTCGCGAAACTCCCGCTCGAGGGCGCCGAGCCGCTCACGCGGCCGAACCCCGGACGCGCACCCGCGCCGCTCAACATTCTCATCCTCGGCGGCACCGGCTTTACCGGCCCGGAGCAAGTCGACTATGCGCTCGCGCGCGGACATCGCGTGACCCTTTTCAATCGCGGCAAGACGCGGCCCGGCCTCTTCAAGGGAAAGGTCGCCGAAGAGCTCATCGGTGATCTCAACAGCGACACGAGCGCGCTGAAAGGCAAGCAGTTCGACGTCGTGATCGACAATCCGACGACGCTTCCCGTCTGGGTGAAGAACGCCGCGCAATACCTCAAGGGAAATACCAAGCACTACATGTTCATCTCGACGACGTCGGTCTACCGCGATCAGAGCGAGATCGGCATCAACGAGAACAGTCCGACGGTTCCGATGCCCGCCGGCCTCGATCCCTATCAGCCCGACCAGCGCAACACGGCGCAGCTCGCGGCGTCGAGCAACCCGGGGAACTACGGCGCCTTCAAGGCGCGCTCCGAAGTGGAAGTGCAGACTCAGTATCCGGGCATCAACACGATCATCCGGCCGTGCCTCATCGTCGGGCCACTCGATCGCACCGACCGGTTCACCTACTGGCCGGCGCGCATCGACCAGGGCGGCGAAGTGCTCGCGCCGGACAAGCCGGACGATCCGTGTCAGTTCATCGACTCGAGGGATCTCGCCGAGTTCATGATCCGTATGGCGGAAATGCGGGAATTCGGAACGTACAACGCGATCGGTCCCGACAAGCCGCTCACGATTGCCGAGATGTTGTACGGCGTCAAAGCGGTCACCACCGCCGGCGCACAGTTCACGTGGGTGCCGTGGGAGTTCCTGCAGGCGCAGGGCATCCGGCCGTGGTCGCAGATGACGGTCTGGCAACCGCCGTACGGGCGCACTGCGGGCTATCAGCGGCGCAGCGCGACGAAAGCACTCGCGAAAGGCCTCACCTTCCGCCCGCTCGCCGTCACGGCAAAAGACACGCTCGACTGGCACAAGACGCGTACCGCCGAGGAGCAGGCCGCGACGCTCGAAGGCAAGATCAACGGGCTGTCGATGAAGCGAGAAGCCGAGGTGCTCGCGGCATGGAAGGAAGAGTTGGCGAAGCGGAGCAAGTGAGAATCCGCGACGGGAACGAGCTTCGTGCTCTTCGCAATGATCGTTAGGCGGCGGACGCGTTCACACATGCCCGAGGATATCGACGATCGCTCGCTTGGACGCGAGAGGAAAACCGCTGTGCCGGCTGACTTGGCAGCGAACGCATGCCTCGTCGGTGTCCCGCGAATAGACGGTGCTGGTGAGCTGTGAGGCTGGGACCGGCGGCACGCGACGCCCGCAGATCGCGCCGAGTCGCCGGGCGTCGGCATGGTGCTTCTCGTCGACGGGGTTTGCCGCAGACGCCTTCGACAGCAGCGTCATTTTGTGGTCAAGAATGTCGTGGGCTTCCAATACGCGCAGCGGTACGCCCGCGACGGCGACCACAGACGCGCGCCTGAGCGCCCGGAGTGCGTCGGGGAAGAAGTCTATCCGGAGACGTGTGACTGGTTCGACCAACTGAACCAGGAACTTCGGGTAGCCAGGCTGCGGCACGTGGAAATGCGAGACGAGAAAATCGTTCGTCACTGTTTGGCACACCGCCCCGACATCATCGGCCACGAAATCGATGTCTTCCGCAGGGATGCCCCGCGCTCGATCGCCGTGGCTGGTACCGACGTGTACGCCGATTGCCACCCCGCCCGTCAGCGCGATTCGTGCGCTGTCCACATGGCGAATGAGCCGGCGCAAGCAGTCGTGGAGCCGTTCCGAATTGATCGGCACGTGGTCGCCGCCTAACGCCCGAATTAGCCTGCGGGCGAATTCATGAGGCCACCGCCGATGGCTCCGCGGTCTCATCGGACCCGTCGCAGTTGATCAGCCATGGTATCCCGAACCGATCCACCACCATGCCAAAGCGTGCAGCCCAAAACGTCTTCTCGAGCGGCATCAGGATCCGCCCGTTCTTTGCCAGCTCGTTGAAAACGCGCTCGGCCTCAGACGTGTCGTTCAGCTGGAGCGAAAGCGAGAAACCCTTTGGCTCCTCATAGCGCTCCGGTGCGACATCGCCAGCCATCAGGACGTGATCACCGATCGTTAGAGTGCCGTGCATCACTTTGTCCTGCCAGTCAGCCGGGACTTGGCTAGCCAGGGGCGTCCCGAGGTATCTGAAGATCGGGCCGACGCGACCGCCCAGCGTCGTTTCATAGCACTTGAACGCTTCCTCGCATTGTCCGCGAAAGCTCAAATACGTCGTCATCTGCATCTTTCGGGCTCCTTGCAGCGGCCGCGTTGGCGGCAAGCAAAGTACAGGCAATTCGCAGCGATTGCTCGTTAGACCGCGCACGGCTATCGCGCACGAAACCGTCCGTTGAAGCCGGAAGTCATAGTCGCCACAATCCGTGATTCACACCTCCCTGGATATAGATAGCGAACGTACCCTTTCCCGGAATCTCCAGCGGGGGATGGGCAACGAACGCCCCCTGCTTTGTTGCCGCATCTAACGCGGCTTCGATGTCGTCAACGAGCCAGTACGGTCGAACGACGGGCTCCTCCGTATCCCGCAAGGGGCCGCGTACGCCGATACTGCCCCCATCCGGCAGTGGGGCCGTGCGCGCCCCTCCAAGAAGCGGATCCGCTGAACCAAACTTGACGCCGTGCGCAGCCTCGTAGGCCGCGCACACCGCATCTACATCTGAAGCGACAATCTCCAGGTAATGGACCTTCATTCCGCACTCCCTTGTGATTGCTGCCTAACAGTTATTGAGAGGACGCGTGTCGAGCATTCGTGGATCACAGCAAGCGGCTCTTATGAAGCAGACCACCAAGTATCGGACTCGATGTGCACCAAGGCGACTGGCAGGTCGCGATGGCTAGCGGGCTGGCGGCACGCGCGGCTCTCGGAGCAGCCCATCGCACAAGCTCCACGTACGACGGCCGGCCGAGTCCGGGGCCAGTTCGAGCCACGTACCGGGCGCTAACCGCGGCGGCCGCCGCGTCACGCGTTCGCACCACGGCATGACCATGAGCTCTAGCGGCTCCGGCCCCCGCTGCATCTCGAGTGTCCCCACATCAATGGCGCTCGCGCCGGAGATGTCCAGACGCTGTCGGAGGGGCTGGTAGAATCCGTTGTGCGCGGAAAGCGTGGCTGCGCCCGGGCGGAGGCTGCCGCGGAGGACGAACCGCCCTGCGCTATCCGTTCGTGCGAACGGAAAACCTCCCTGAAGCGAGTCCAGGTCGACGATCACGCCGGCGAGCGGGACGCTGTCGGCGCGGTCGACCACGCGCCCGGTTACCACAGTCGGGACCGTCGGCTGGGCGGTAAGTCCGCTGGCCGCAGCCCAGCCGACCAGCACGACTGTCGTAACGATGCGTGTGTGAACGCGGCTCATTCTCGCATGTGGGTTGTCGCCTAACGATACGGTAGTCCGCGATCGTCGCTGCTTCAAGTACTTCCAGAGCTCCGTTTTGGCTTCGCCATGCAATATGGGAGTGAACGTGAAGGGTGGAGGACGCGACGAGTGTCAACGAACCCGCTCCCCGCTGCCCGCTACCCGTCTACGCTCAGTCGCCCGTGTCGAACAGGTCACGGTGGTGGCGCGGCTGCGAGCGGAGATACTGGTTAGGCGCGCGAACGCGCGCGCCGAAGTACGCCGCCGCATGCCACGGCCAGCGCGGATCGTACAGGATCGCGCGCGCCAGCGCTATGATGTCCGCATCCCCGCTGGCCAGGATCGCCTCGGCCTGCTCGAACTCGGTGATGAGTCCGACGGCGACCACGGGCATCGACGTGGCCTGCTTCACCGCGCGCGCGAGCGGCACCTGGTAGCTCGGCCCCACCGGGATGCGCTGACGTGGGGTCAGGCCACCACTCGAGACGTGCACCGCGGCGCACCCGCGCGCCTCGAGCGCGCGCGCAAACGCGACCGTCTGCTCGATGTCCCAACCGCCCTCCGCCCAGTCGGTGCCCGAGACGCGCATCGACACCGCCCGCTCCGCCGGGAACGCCGCGCGGACCGCGTCGAACACCTCGAGCGGAAAGCGCATCCGGTTCTCGAGACTGCCGCCGTACTCGTCGTCGCGATGATTGGACAGCGGCGACAGGAACTGGTGCATCAGATAGCCGTGCGCGCCGTGCAGCTGCACGGCGTCGATGCCGAGTCGCGCGGCTCGGCCCGCCGCGGCCGCAAACGCGTCGCGCACACGAGCAAGCCCCTCGCTGTCGAGTGGAGTGGGCGTGTGCCACTTCTCGTCGTATGGCAGCGGCGAGGCCGAGACCGTCTGCCAGCCGTTCGGGTGGTCAGGCGAGAAGGGTCCCCCGCCCTTCCACGGTACCTCGCTCGACGCCTTGCGTCCCGCGTGCGCGAGCTGAATCGCGATGGGCATCCTGGACCAGCGACGGACGCTCTCGACGGTGCGACCGATCGCCTCTTCCGTCTCGTCCGACCAGAGCCCGACGTCGGCGTAGGTGATGCGCCCTTCGGGCAGTACAGCGGTTGCTTCGATCGTGAGCAGCGCCGCACCGGACAGCGCGAGATGACCGAGGTGGATCAGGTGCCAGTCCGTCATGCGGCCGTCGACGGCGGAGTACTGGCACATCGGCGCAATGACGATGCGGTTCGCGAGTGTGACGTTGCCGACGGTGATGGGCGTGAACAGCGTCGCCGTGGCCATGCCTAACGTTGGCCGGCGCGAGGACGAGCCGCGCCCTCCTTCGGACTCGCGAGCGATGTGACGATGTCCCAGTTCAATCGCACGAAGCGATGCAGCTCGCTCTCGAGAATGCGCTCCTGATCGCTGTGCGCGCCGAAGCCGCGTGGCCCATCCTCCATGTCGATGGCCGGCCCGATGCCGAAGCACTGCATGCCCTTCGCCCGCGTGAAGGACATGTCGGTCGCGCCCGTCCCCATGACCGGGATCGTCGGCACGTCGTACACACGTCGCACCGAGGCCTCGATCGCCTTGAACGCCTCGGAGTCGAGCCGACTCTCCACCCCCGTGGGACGGCCGAAGGCCGACGACACGCGGACTTCGACGGCGGGATCGTTGACGACCTTCTTCATCGCGTCCGCGAACCTGTCCGCGTCCTCGTCCGGGAGCATGCGAACGTCGAGGGTCGCGCGCGCTTCCGACGGGATGACGTTCGAGCGGTAGCCACCGGCGATGACGTTAGGCGAGGCCGACGTGCGCAGCATCGACGAGTGCCGCGGCTCGTGCTCGTACAGCCAATCGTCCGCCGCTCGGCGCACGGCGGAATCCGCCGAGAGCACCCCGCGGTAGTGTTGCGCAACGTCGGGCGGTGAGATCGCCGCGAGTCGCTCGAAGTATGCGCGCGTCGTCTCGTTGAGCCGGATCTCGGGACGCCAGGCGCCAATGCGCGCCACCGCGCCCGCGAGATGCACGATCGCGTTGGAGGCGAGCGGGACGGACCCGTGTCCGGCGATGCCCCGGGCGATGAGCTCGATCCCTCGGCCACGTTTCTCCAGCGTCTGCACGGTGGCGTACTTCACTTCGCCGCCGATGCGCGTCGTGCCGCCCCCCTCGGCCAGGCAATACTCCGCCTCGATCTCGGGCAGCTGCTCGCTGGTGACGAACCCGATGCCAACGCGCGTATTCCCCTCCTCTCCCGATTCGGCGAGGAAGATGACGTCGCGGTCGAGTGGCACCTTGAGCCGCTTCAGTAGCAGCATGGTCATGAGACCGGCGGCGACGTTGTCCTTGTCATCGACGGCGCCGCGCCCGTAGACGTATCCGCCGTCACGCGTCGCGGCGAATGGCGGATGCGTCCATTTCGTGCTGTCCACGGTGACCACGTCAGTGTGGCCCATGATGAGGAGCGGGCGCTTGCGACCCGTTCCCTTCAGGCGGGCGACGACGTTCGTGCGATTGGAGTCGAGCGCGAGAATGCGCGCCGGGATCCCTTCGCGATCGAACACGCTCTTGAGGTAATCCGCGGCGCGGCGTTCGTTGCCGGGCGGGTTGCGCGTGTCGAGCCGGAGGAGCGCCTGAAAGTGCTCGAGTGTTTCACGCTCGACGTCACTCCACTTCGGTTGGAGCGACTGGGCAACAGCTGGCCGGGTGGCGGCGAGCGCGATGATGATCGAGAGGGCGACGGATGGGAGTCTCATGGCCAGATGATACGGCGCGAACCGTCGTGGGGCGACACCTGCGCCGATCGCCATGGCCCCGGCGTGGCGGGCTCTGGTGAGATGACGCATCATGGTGGATCGATTGACCGGCTCACGCCACCGAACGGTAAGGTCGGCAGTCCTCGACCTGGAGATGCAATGCTCTTTCGGCAGGACTCGCTCGACGGAATCCGCGATGGGCGAATCACATTGGCGTTTCGACGCTGGCGGCGCCCCACCGTCCGCACGGGCGGGACGCTCATGCTGCCGATCGGACAGCTGCAGATCGTCGAGGTGCGGCAGGTCGCGGACGACGACATCACGGATGCGGACGCAACGCGCGCGGGCTACGCGTCGCGTCAGGCATTGCGCGCCGAGCTCGCCGGCCGAACCGACGGCACGGTGTACCGCATCGAGCTCGGAGCGTTAGGCCCCGACCCTCGCATCGCGCTGCGGCTTCGAAGCTCGCTGAGCGACGATGAGCTCGCGACGCTCAGCGGGAAATTGGCGAAGCTCGATGCCAGCGCACCGAGCGGACCGTGGACGCGTCGCGTGCTTCAGCTCATTCACGACAAGCCGGCGGTTCGAGCCGGTGACCTCTGCAACGAGGTGAGCATGGCGCGTCTTCCCTTCAAGGCGAACGTGCGCAAGCTGAAGGCGCTTGGACTGACGGAGAGTCTGGAGGTGGGATACCGGCTCTCTCCGCGCGGAGAGGCGTTGCTGTCATTCGTGGGACAACGTCCCGCTGGGACGGACAGCGCCTAGTCGTCGTCGTCGTCAGGCTCCGAGTAGGAGGCAAAGTAGGCGGCTGGATCAGTTGCGTACCGCCAGGCCTCCGAACTTCGCAATGCAGCGCCGAAGGCTCCGACGAGTGGCTCAACGACGAGACCGTCCCGACGAACGAGAACAGCGCCGGCGACTCGCGCGAACTGCAGCAACATGGCGCTGAATCTGGTGTTGAGGCGGCGCACGTCGACACGAGCGATCATCCTCGTCGCCTTTCCGTTCTCGGACCAAACGTCGACGCGATTGCCGTCCTCCTCACCCCATGTTTGGAGCTCCGCTGTCCCTGATGACCCCGGAGACGCGATAGCGGCGAGCTGCTGAGCGTAAGCCGCAGGAAGGCGTTCGGTGCTCCACCAGTCAGTATCCATGACCTGCGGACGGGCAACGCGAGGCTTCGCCGCGAGCGCGCGTCGCGGAACGATAGCAAATTCCACCTGCCACACTGCCATGACTCTCCCCAGCTCGTGCCCTAACGCGCACCGCCCCCGCAACGAGGGGCCTTAGCCGCGTTCGACCCGAGCATCGCCGCAGATCCCACAGCGCCACGTCCTGGTGCGAGCGCCCGTGATGATGTGGATCCGTGTGTGGCTATGCACTATGGCTCCCACACACCCACAGCCAACGATGGTGTTGGCCTCGGGGGGAAAGGTAAACTTTACCGTATCTTCTGGGTCGTCGCTTGCCATAGGACACCAAACGTAGAGACTCGGCTGGCCCCGATCAGGAGCTTGGGAATACCTGGCCGCTACACATCCCACTCATTCTTACAGATGGCATGAGTCGTCGTGAGGCAACGTGCGCGGCGTCACATCGGCGACCGGAGGCTGACGAAATCGCGCACAATGGCCGCAGCGAGCTCCGAAGCGACGGCGAGGCCGCGAGTTAGGCACGGCCAGGCGGGCGCGCTTCGCCCATCGGGCACTCGCGGAGCGTGGGAGGAGCGCCTCGAGCCCGGTCTGAAAGGTGAGCGTGACTCACCGCGGAGCACTGGTGCGCGTGGACGACGCGCTCGGGAGGGGCTGATCACGGTTCCGTCGCGGAGTGCGGCGTTGGCGACCTTGGCGACGTGAATGCGAAGATATGCCAGGTGCGCCCTTCCCGAACCACGGTGGAGTCCGATGCTGTGCCAGCCGCGTACGCAGCGATCACCGGAGTCCAAAATGCAAGCGCGGGGCGGTTCGCCTCAGCCACTCGAACGGTCCATTGGCCTGCCAGTTGATTCCAGAGGAGGCAGGCGGCCTGGCGTCCGACACCAGATCGCCGATACGGCCGGAGTACGAAGAACTCGGCGACATCATAGACGGGTGGGTCGCCGCGCTGGTCGGACAGGCGCTGCACCAGAATGAATCCCGCTACCCGGCCGGCCCACCGAATGATGAACGGAAGGCGGCGCTGCGGGTCGCTCGAGTACAACGACAGCGCGGGGTAGCCGAAGCGACCGTCGGGCCCGAGCTGGACGTTCGGGAAAATGGCGCTGAGGTCGTGAGTGTAGAGTTCGAGGAGGTTCGCGAGGAGGATCTGGTCGGATGGCGTCGCGGGGGTGAGAGAGACGGCTTGAACGCTGTCCATTTGAGTGGCTTAGGTCCGGCTACGCCTGACGTTGAGCCGCGAGCGCCCAACTCGACGGGCTCGTTATGGCTGATCTGACGATACCGGATGCTCCCGGCGCTCGTCGCCTCCAACATACGTTAGGCGTCAGGTGATTGGGAGCTTGGCGGCGAATTCTGCGGCGCACCGACTTTCGCCGCGACCGCGTCCCGAATACGGCGGAGGGATGGGAGCACGCCCAAGAACGCGAGAGCGCCGCCGTTGATCACTTCCTCCCCATCCACCTGAACGGATAGCTCGCCGTAGTCGCCCTCGACGAGAACGGCGTCAATACCCAGCTCCTTGCGCAAGTAGGCCGCCGCACGGGCGGCCTGAATCCCCGACACTCAGTAGCGACACCGTCGAATCGTCACGGACATGGCAATCCCTCGAGGCAACGAATCTGCGAAGCCCAAACGACCGCGATACGTGGTCGACGCCTAACGCGCAAGTTCAGCTGCAAGCGAGGTGTCACCAGTGCGGCGAAGCCGTTTCCATAGCTCCGTTGTCACCTGCAACGATACGTTAGGCCGTCGGGAGCGCAAGCAGTGAGCGTACCCCCGCGAAGCCTTCCTTGCTCGATTCCCCCATTTACTCGGCCTGGCGCGGCGGTAAGATAGAGCATGGCATCGATCACAGCTGGCTCCAGGGAACCGACCGCGCTTCAGGCCGTGCGCGCGCGAATCGCCGCGCGTTTCGGCCTCGTCCCGTCATTTTTCATGATGGCGAGCACCGAGCCGCCGATCGTCGAGGCGATGTTCGGCCTGGCGGAGTTCGCGTATTTCGATTCTCCGCTGCCGCCGCTGTTCAAGGAGCGTCTCTTCACGTACGTCTCCCGCTTCTGCACGGTCCCGTATTGCATGGTGCGGCACTGCGCGTTTCTGGTCGGTTGCGGGAACGTCGCGGGTCAGCCGCGGGTCGATGGCATTTCTGTCGAAGACGCCGTGGCGATGCTCAGAACTCCGTTTCCGGATGCCGAGCGGCGCAACCGTCTCCTGGCGCAACTCCGCGCGGTCGGCGGCGAGCTCGAGCGGTGGCCCGATCCGAGGTCTGATCTCGAGGACGCGATCTTCTTTGCAGCCGCCGTCGCCTTCGTCATGCCACAGGAGCACAAACCGTTGCTCGCGGAGCTCGAGCGGGTACTTGGCGCCGATGACTACAACTACCTCACGCTTTTCCTCGGCTTCATACGCTTCGCGCACTTCTGGACAGAATCGCATCAGCAATTGCGCGTCGAGGATGACATCGAGCAACTGCTCGCCGAGCAGCGCACGTTGGCTCAATGGGTGATCGACTATCCGGACCAGGTCGAGACGGAGCTTGCTCGGGTGAAAGCCGAGCTTCGAGAACTGGACGTGTTGCGCGCACGAGCGGAGCAGAGTGAGAGCGCGATTGTGGAACTGCGACAGGAGGTCGCCGTTCAGACACGGGCCGCCGAACTTGCCGAGGCGGAGAGTCGCGCAAAGGCGACGTTCATGGCGACCATCAGCCACGAGTTGCGCACGCCGTTGAACGCCGTGATTGGATACGCCGGGCTTTTGGAATCCGGTCTCGGGGGCGAGCTGGAAGACAAGGCCGCCGACTACGTAGGGCGAATCAAGGCCAGCGCCCGGCACCAGCAGCAAATCATTGACGAGATTCTGTCGTTCTCGCGACTGGACGCCGGACGTGAGACGGTGCACGCCGAGGTCGTATCCCTTGCCGACATTCGTGACGAGGTTTGCGGGGTCATCGCGCCCCTGGCGGAGGGGCGAGGGCTCGCGTTCACGGCGAACTTCGCCGATGCGCCGGCCATGTTCACCACCGATCCCCGCAAGCTCCGTCAAGTGCTACTCAACTTGCTCGGGAACGCGGTGAAGTTCACGCCGCTCGGCGCCGTCACGCTGACGGTGATGGAGTTGGGGGATTCACTCGCATTCTCCGTGACCGATACGGGTCCAGGCATTCGGTCCGATGACCGCGAGCGCATCTTCGAGCCGTTCACTCAGCTGGATCAAACGTCAACCCGCGAGCACGGAGGCACAGGCCTCGGGCTCGCCATCACCAGGCGACTGGTCACGCTGCTCGACGGCGATATTCGTGTGGACGCGAAGGAAGGAAACGGGTCGACGTTTGTCGTTACGCTTCCCTATCGGCGCGGCCCCGCAGGCTGACAAGAGCGAGCGAAGCGAGCGTCCATAGATCGCTGTCGGTGAGGTGCTCGCGCCGCACTGCGTCCAGTTCGGGCGCGGCTGCGATCACGTCCTGGAGGAGAAGTTAGCGTTGTTGGAACGCGGACTTTTCAATCCCTCCGACCGGCGAGCGTGACGCGAGGTACGCCGCGATCGCGACCAGGTCACGCGGCGTCAAGTTGGCAAGAACCGGTTTCATCAACTGTGCAGCGTCACTGTTGCGCGTGCCCTGCTGCATGTCCCACATCTGTCGCGCCAGGTAGCTCGGCGAGCGTCCAGCGAGGGGAGGAATATCCGCGACGCCCGTCAGCTTTTCGCCATGGCAGGTGATGCAGGGAGTGGTTTTGTGACTGCTGGATGTATCGGCAGCGCCTTGCACACCGCCGCGCAACACGAAGTCCTCCCCGTTTTTGAGGCTTCCGACGGGCACGTAGGCGACGAATCCCAAATGTGGGCTCCGGAGTAGCTCTGCTTGCTCGACGTCCTCCGGTACTTCGATGATCCGACCGGCGATCGGCTGTGTCTTCTCCCGCTCAATGGGAAGAAACAGGTTGCCGTCGATCCGCGTTCTCGGCACGAGATCCGTCTCGACCACACGGATCCATGGCGCCCAGCTCATCGACGCGAAGTAGTTCGCGGCCTGCTGGGCCTCGTCATCCGTCAGGTTCTTTGCCAGCGCGATCATCGTATTCGTGTTTGGCTTTCTTGGATCGGCGCTATACCGCTTCCCGTCGCGGAAATCCCGCAGTTGACGCAGGAAGTACGCGACTGGAAGTCCGGCGACGCTAGCGTTTTCCGGGCGGCCCTTGCCGTTAGGCAAATGACAGGACCCGCAACCGCGTCGCGCGGCGCCCATTCGCGCCGGACCGTGCGCGATCACGTCACTCATGGGCGGGTGGTCGTTCGGGAACCAGTCGATGACGTTCTGGAGGTCCCGAATTTCGACGAGCGAATACGTGGCGTTGCTTTCCGGAAGGTGTCGCGGCCGCGTCTGCTCCGCCGAATCCTCGTTGGCGCGAAGGGCGTGGGTTGGGTTCGGCTGCGGCTGCGCGTTCTCGCCTGGCAACGGCGGACGGTCGAAGCCGTAGGCCCACAGGGGTTCCGACGCGAAATCGATGCTGGTCCGGCCACCCGGGCGCGGGGTCGTGTCAGCTGTGTGCGAAATGGCCACTGATGGTGACGTCGGAAGTCGGCGAACGTCGTAGTACCGCGCGACGGCCGCTCCGAGGAGAAAGCACGTGATTCCCAACACGGCTGTCGTTACGGGTCTGCGCATATGCCTACTCGATGGAGAGGCTCATCCCCAAGCTCCTCCACGTCGAAGACGATGAGCTGAGCCGGATCACCCTGCACCACGGCGGTGTGTTCGAATTTCATCGACGTTGTGCGAACCCGCGCCGTGTCGCTCATGAGGGGCCGCGCCGGAAGATCCACTGCACCGCATCCACGAAGGTCTGCACCGGACCTGGTGGTGGAGGCGGAGCGGGGGCGCGGAGGTTCTGAAGCTCCGCCTGCATCAGCGCCCAAAAGGAGGGAAACCGTTGGACGCCCGGCACCCAGTGCGCGAAGAAGAACGCCTCCCACTCGCCTTCAGCGCTCGCGACCTGTGGGTTGAGCAGGTACATCGCTGTCCCGACGGTCTCGCGGGCGCTGACCTGAAGCGCGGTCGGAAGATAGTGCTCGAAAGCGTCGGGATCGGCCACACCATCCGTGCGCGACATCCCCTCGGTCCAAACGTCAATGGTGTCCGGATCGATGTCTCGCAGCCAACCCACTTCGTTGGCCGGAAGAATCCGAGGCACGATGACACCAGGCTGCAGAAAGCCGTTGGAGACGCGTAGAAAGGAGCGATATGAGGGAGGGAGCGTCACGCCCAGCCGCAGCTCGAGCTCGGCGAGTTGCTCCTCGCTCACGCCAGGGAATCCCAGCCAGCCGGAAGTGAGAACTGCTGGTGTGACCTGGGCGTCAACGAAGGCGTTGTGCTCCGTCGGGTCGTAGCGCGCGAGGAGCTCACGATTCCATTCCTGGAGCCACGGTTGCCACTCGTGCATGATCACCTCAACTCGGTCCTGACCACGACGTCTCGCACCAGCTTCCAGTCGGCGCTCGACGCCGATCGATACCAGTGTCTCGGATTGACGTCTGCCTAACGCCACAAGTCGGCCGCGAGCGAATCACACCACTGACCGGCTAATGGCGCGTAACGGTAGCAATTACGGCGGTCGTTCCATCGGCCGCGATCTTCCTGACTCGCGGTACCATCTCACGCCGGTCGTCAGACTCCGCGTTCTGGAATTCGAGGACGTACACATCGGTGCCGAACAGGGCAACCCCGGTCGCTGACCACGGGTTCGGGACCTGCGGCAGGATGGTAACTCGTCCTGCAGGCGTTACCCTGAGCACGCTACCGCATCCGGTCGCGGCAACATAGATGGTCCCGTTCACGTCGACGTCCAGTCCGCGCAGCAGCGGGTCGCGCCGTGTGCCGCTGCTGGGCATCGATGTGCAGCCGACGACGTCAACGTTCTCTGCCACGGTCGACACTTGTCCCGCCCTGCTGATTCGACGGATGGCGTCGTGTTCGGTGTAGTACAACGAGCCGTCGGGACCCACAGCAAGGCCGTTGAGCTCGCGGACTGGCTCGCGCCCGCTTGTCGTAGGAAGCGATGCCAGGATGGACGTTTGCCCGCTGGGCAGGAACCGCAGGATCTGCAGCGGGCCTCCGGCACGATGCGATGGGAAGTACAAGTTGGCATCTCGACCTATCGCGAGCGGGAAATCACTCCCGAGCAGGAGCGTGGGGCCGGTTCCGATACGGGCGACATCGCCACCGGGGCCCGAAGGCAGTTGCGTGGCGGCGAAGCGGTCGGTCGCATCAAGGGTCATCCAATGGAAAGCTGGTCCCGGTCTGTGGGTCAGGGCGCCATGCGTATCGAGCTTCCATACCCCTGAAACCATGTCGACGAAATAGATCTGGCCGAATCGGTCGACGACGATGCCGGATCCCGGATGCGCCGCCGCGGGCGCTGGGAGGAGACAGGCCAGCGTCAGGACCACCAACACTTGAATCGATTGACTACGGCGTGTGCGTGGCATTGCCCGCTCCTTCCCTGGTATTCGCAAAGCGTAGAACGACTCGGTCACCAGGGTGAGAGATGCCGGCCGACCGGCGTGCGTTTGATTGAAGCGGAGCCTCGGGCTGCTGCCTAATGCGACGAACCAGGTTGCACACGAGCCAAACACGACCGTCATCTCGGCGACGGCGGGAACGTAACCAGCGCGCGAGCCTACCCGAGAGTAACATCCACGCTCCGAAGAGGAGCAGCGGCAGGTTCCACGTCCGTTAGGCGACGAGCGCGGCGGCTACTCCGGCCCTCTGGCTGCGACCGGCTACGTGTTCCGGCGCCGTCGATCCGCCACGACGAGCGCGATCCCGAGCACGACAGCCGCTGCGCCAGCGACTGGAGGAATGAACCCACGTCGCTCAGTGGCGACCTCGATCGGGCCGAGCTTCGCCGAGTCGCGCTCCTTGACGTAGCTGATGCCGCCGAGTGCCAGCACAACGACGCCGAGCGCGGTGAGCGCCAAGCCGAGAATGCCGAGTGGTCGCACGGTGCCTCCTGCGGATCCGAAGGGAGACGCGCGCCAGAGCGTCACGCCCCGGAGCGCCGCCGCGTTAACCTACGCTGCTCGTGCCAGACGCGCCACGTCCACGGCAACTGCAACGCCTCGTTAGGTGGCGCTTCGGCGCGCGGCCGCTGACCTCCAAGGGCACGTCAAAAATGTGGCGGCATCCGAGGCTTCCATAGCGCCCTTGTCAGGTCCAACCGACGGTAGGCCTCACCGGCGTGCCGGCTTGCGAAGCGGCCTGCTACTGGAGGCGCACGCCATTCCTGGCGCCGCGAGCCCCAACGCATCTCCGCGGAAGTTGGACAGGACCGCGCCGCGCGCCGAGACCACGAACGCCACGTGCAGTAGCCCCGGCGTCGCCACGTCGAGCCGGCTGACCGGCGACGGTCGAGGGTGGGAGACGACCGTGCGGAGAATATCGGCCCGGGCCGATCGCGCCATTTCGCCCTCCCGGAGCTAGCATTCGGTACGCATGATCAAACCACTCGTGGTAGCGCTCGCCGTTGTCGGTGGCTGTCAGAGCCCAACCCAGACGAAACCGGCTTCGTCTCTCGACGATTTCGCGGCGCACCTCGAGTCGCTGCGCGCTACGGGACACATCCAGGCGCTCAGCGCCGTCATTTCGAAGGATCAGTCCATCGTCTGGAGCGGCTCCTTCGGTGGAACCGACGGCGTGCCCGGCAATGTCGGCGACACGACGGTCTTTCACCTCGCGTCGCTCACCAAGCCCCTCGCCAGCACGGTGATTCTCCAACTGGTGGATGAGGGCAAGGTCTCGCTCGACGATCCCGTCTCCAGGTATGGCATCGCCCTTCCGGGAACGGTGCTCGTCAGGCACCTGATGAGCCATACGTCCGAGGGCGTTCCCGGAACCCGGTATGCGTACAACGGCGACCGTTTCAGCCTGCTCGATGCGGTGGTTGCGCAAGCCGCCGGCAAGCCGTTCGCCGAGGCGGTTCAGGAGCGCATCATCGCTCCGCTCGGATTGAAGCGTATGGCACCGACACCGCAGTCGGCGGCGTTCGCGGCCAGCGGACTCGATAAGACCGCGTATCTCGCGAACGTTGCGCCGGGCTACACGTGGAACGGCGAACGGTACGTGCCCACTGCGTACCAGACGGCTTTCAGCACAGCGGCCGGGCTCACCGCCTCGGCGCGTGACTATGCGGCGTTCTCGATGGCGATGGATCGCGACGCATTCCTCAGGCCCGCAACGAAGGCGCTCGCCTGGACGCCGGTCGTCAGCCCGGCAGGCGAAACCTTTCCCTATGGACTCGGATGGTTCGCAACGGACTACAAGGGCATCCGTGTCATCTGGCACTACGGCTATTGGACCGCCTCGTCCACGCTGGTCATCAAGGTTCCGTCCCGGGGACTCACCTTCGTCCTGCTGGCGAACACCGACGGACTGTCCGCGCCCTATCCGCTCGGCTCGGGGAAGCTCCAGGCGTCGCCGTGGGCGCGGGAGTTTCTCGAGACCTTCGTGATCGCGAAGCTGCCGCTGGCCTGAGCCACCGCCAGATTCCGCCCCGGCGGCGGGCAGAACGCTGCGTGGTGACAGGCAAGACCATCGACCGGCGGATTCACTGATCGTGCACGATGAACGTGATGACCATGGACGCGATCACTGTAACGACCAAGCAGCCGAGCGTGCCGACAATGGCGGCACCAAGGGCCCTTGGCCAGCCGTATCGGGATCGCCGTGAAAGTCCCAACGCCCCTCCGCCTAGGATCGCCAGCGTGAACAGGGTCCATGCAATCCAGTGTGGCAGCGCCACGGGATAGAACGTGTACGGAATCGTCAGGTCCATCTCGAATCTCTATGCCGGCCTACCACTTGCCGCTCAGCGGCGAGCGGCGTTCACGATTCTCTCGCATCATCCGATTGCTCCGGCGCTGCTCGTCGGCAGCAGCGGTTTGTTAGGCGCCACTGTCACGATCGACGTAACTGAGAGCAACGTAGTCATTTCCGTTGAACACAAAGCCAGCCACTTCGCGCATTCCCATTTTTTTGTGCGCGCGCAGTGATGCCGGGTTATCGCGTCGGATAAAGAGAATACCCTCCCGTCCTGGCAACACGCGCTGCAATTCCGCGAACATGGCCTGGGCCAAGCCCTTGCCACGCTCCTCGGCGCTGACGCAGATCGGGCCGTACACATAGGCATCAGGTGCACCGGGATACGCGGCGAGCATCGCACGGATGATGGGGACATCGGCATTCATCTCTGGTGTACTGGTCATCAGGAAGCCGGCGATGCGGCCACCGCGTCGTGCGACGATCAACGGCATGGCACGCATCATTGTAGCGATTCGCGAACGTGGCAGACTGGCCGAGAGCGTGCCACCGCGGTCGGGCTGGTTTGCCGTTTGCAGTTGCATGATGCCGTCTAGATCGATCTCGGTTGCTCGGCTAATATCCACGCGGCTCCTCCCAGCGCCTAACGCCCCAGCTACCTGCGAGCGAGTCAAATGACCTGCGAGCGAAGCGAGCTTCCATAGATCGCTCGCCTCCTTGTCAGCTTTAGCGTTCGTTAGGCGTCCCGGTTGCGCTGGATCCCCGCGCATCCGCGAACGGGGATCTCAGGTTAGTCAGAGTTCAGCTGGCGTCTTTGGCGAGGGGCCAGCAGACTGAGCACCAAGGCTGTGAGAAACAGGGCAGGAACATCACCGAGTAGGTGGCCGTGCTCCGATGAGTCGAGTGCCGCTTGAATGGTCATGATCGCGCCATGAATCACACTGGACCAAATCGTGAACCAGATGAGGCTTGTGTGGGCCTCCGGATTGCGGGCAGCGAGGAGCAAGAAGATGCCAAGGGTCGCGTAGATTCCGGCGATCATCTGTTCGTACTCATGCTGCCCCGGCTGCGACGTCCAGCCGCCAGGCCAGAGGCGCATCAACGGGTAGACGAGGAGCATGAGCACGCCGACCACGCAAAGAGCAACCTGCAGGTACGCTCGCCTAGTGGACAAGCAATCAGCTCCCGAGAACGGTCATGGGGCACAGGTGGTGCGACTGACGCCTCACGAATACTGAGAGCACGCTCCTCACTGCTACCATGGAGTGTCGAGGTCCCATGGATCACAGCAAGGAGCGGCTCTCATGAAGCAGACACCCAAGTATGTCGGACTCGATGTGCACCAGGCAACGACGGTGACTGTGGTCCAGGACGAGAGTGGACGCGTGATCGCACGCCCAACCCGGAGCGAGGCTAATCTTGGCGGCGGCGCGGTTCCCGAGCGATCGGCCGGCTCGGCTCCTACCTTGTGACGGTGGGATCGGCGTATGAGCACGCGTTACCCGCTTGTCTCCGTCGTCGTTGGACTCTGCTTCGGTACGTCGGTAGCCCGTGCCCAGGCGCGCCCGGCGGAGAA
>Ga0105249_10001011_pt1 | contig 24900 bp, 21 predicted proteins | sample KBSS44metaG_FD_81522 | JGI IMG/M metagenome (GOLD analysis project Ga0105249, IMG submission 81522) | Switchgrass rhizosphere microbial communities from Kellogg Biological Station, Michigan, USA - KBS S4-4 metaG | ecosystem: Host-associated > Plants > Roots > Rhizosphere > Soil | place...
CACACCCGTTCCCATCCCGAACACGGTCGTTAAGCCCTGCAGCGCCGATGGTACTCCGCCCGAGAGGGCGCGGGAGAGTAGGCCGTCGCCGGCACCCTTTCGATCCCCCGAGTTGCTTTCGCAGCTCGGGGGATCGCTGCATCTCCCCACTACCTTTGTCTCCATGACTCGCGCCGGGATCGTCGCCGTTGTCGGTAAGCCCAACGCGGGCAAATCCACACTCCTCAATCGCATCATCGGGCAAAAGCTCAGCATCACGAGCCCCAAGCCCCAGTCCACCCGCGACCGCATCCTCGGCATCTACTCCACCGATGATGCGCAGCTCATCATCGCCGACACCCCAGGGCTCCTCGCGCCGCAGTACGCGCTCCAGCGCGCGATGCGCGCCGCCGCGCTCTCCGCGCTCGCCGACGCCGACGTCATCGCCTATCTCGTCGAGGCGACCGAGATGGATCCGCCCACGCTCGAGCAGGCCGCCGAGTTGGAGTCGCCCCCACGGGCGCAGATCATCACCGTCTGCAACAAGATCGATGCGCTCAATCCGCGCGCACTCAATCGTCGCCGCGCCGCGCGCCCCACCGATGTTTTCGTCTCAGCCCGCACCGGCGAAGGGATCCCGACGCTCATCGAACGACTGAGCGCGATGCTCCCCGAAAGTCCCTTTCTTTATCCCGCCGACGAGATCGGGGCACAGTCGATGCGCTTCTTCGCGAGCGAGCTCGTTCGCGAGACCGCGCTCGAGCAGCTGCAGGATGAAGTCCCCTACAGCGTCGCCTGCGAGATCGAGGAGTTTCGGGAAGAGAAGAAGCCGGTGTACATTCGGGCGGTCATCTACGTCGAGCGCGATAGCCAGAAGGGAATACTCATCGGCGACAAGGGCGCGCGCGTCCGCGACATCGGACGCGCTGCGCGCATCAAGATCGAGAAGCTCGTCGACGCACCCGTCTATCTCGATCTTTGGGTGAAGGTGCTCCCCAACTGGCGCCGCAACGAAAGCTCGCTCAAACGATTCGGTTACACGCTTCCAGAGGATCACACGCCATGAGTCTGTCGCCGCAGCTGCTCGAGATTCTCGTCTGTCCCAAGTGCAAGGGACCACTCGAGTACCGCGAAGCCGAAGCCGTGCTCGTATGCCCGGTCGATCGCCTGCGCTACGAGGTGCGCGACGACATTCCGATCATGCTGATCGACGACGCCACGCCGTACTAGGCACCAATAAATGGGTTGGCTGCTCTGGCTCCTGCTCGCGGCGCCCGTCGCCATCGGCGCGTCGTTCCTGCACGCCGCGCCACTCCTCGTCTTCACCGCGAGCGCGATCGCCATCATCCCGCTCTCGAGCGTACTCGGTCACGCGACCGAGGAGCTGGCCGCGCGCACCGGCCCCACGCTCGGCGGCCTGGTCAACGCCTCGCTCGGCAATCTCGCTGAGCTGATCATCGCCATTCTCGCGCTGCGCGCGGGACTCGTGGATCTCGTGAAGGCGTCGATCACCGGGTCGATCATCGGCAACCTGTTGCTCGTGTTCGGCGCCGCACAGTTCGCGGGAGGACTCAAGTACCGCACGCAGAAGTTCAATCCGCACTTCGCGGGGACGAGCGTCTCGCTTCTCGTCATCGCCGCGGTCGGGCTCATCGTGCCCACGCTCTTCCTCGCCGCGCACCCCGATCCCTTGCGCGCCTCCACGGTGCGGCTCTCGGAATGGGTCGCGGGCTTCCTGCTCGCGGGCTACGGTCTCTATCTCCTCTACTCGATGGGCACGCACAAGAGCGCCTTCGACGCGCTCGTGGACGAGACCTACGACGAGGCGCCGCCCGCAGGCGAGACACCGCCATGGTCGCTCTCGCGCATCATCATCGTGCTCGTCGTCGTGGCGGGAGCGGTCGGATGGATGTCGGAGCTCCTGGTCGGCGCCACCGAAGTCACCGTGCATTCCCTCGGCCTCTCCAACGTGTTCGTCGGTCTGATCCTGATCCCGATCATCGGCAACGCCGCGGAGCATAGCTCGGCCGTGCTGATGGCGCGCAAGAATCGGATGGATATCGCGGCCAGCATCGCCATCGGCTCATCGGTGCAGGTCGCGCTCTTCGTCGCGCCCGTGCTGGTGTTCGTTGGCATGATTCTGGGTCGTCCGATGGACCTCGCCTTCGGGACTTTCGAGGTCGCGAGCGTCACGTTGGCGGTGTGGATAACTTCCGTAGTCGTGATAGACGCCGAGTCAAATTGGCTGGAGGGCGCCTTTCTCCTTCTGGTATATGGGGTTCTAGCCGTTGCGTTCTTCTATTTTTGATCGTCAACCGAACACATCCCCGTGTGCCATAACGCTTTGACTACCTCGATCGCGAGGACCAGACAGGCGTCCGCCGACGAGAGGACCGCGTAACGTGGCCCAGAGTCCAGCCGTGTACTTCGCTCCCGACGCCGCTCCCCTCCCGGAGTTGGCGCGGCATTGGTTCGACGCGCGCGGCCTCACGCCGGTGCTCTGTCGCACCGTGGACGAGCTCATGGCGATGGCACTGCGCGGGCGGCCCTACGTCGTGATCTTCGACGCGCGCACGCAGGCGGCGCACTCGTGCGCGGCGTGCGTGCGGCTCAAGGATGATTCGTACACGGGCGTCGTGCCCGCGGGCATGTTCGTGAGCAGCGGCGAGGCCGCGCTCGCGCAGGGCTTCGCCGCCGGCGCCGATGAGGTCCTCGCGCCGAATACTCCCGACGACGAGGTGGCGATTCGCCTCGATGTGATGCTGCGCCGCGCCGACCGAGACGTGCACGTGCATCCGTCCACGCGCCTCCCCGGCGCTCCGGAGATCGAGGCCGCGATCGGCACGCGGCTCGCGGCGGGAGAGCTGTTCGCCGCCTGCTACGCCGACCTCGATCACTTCAAGGAGTACAACGACCGCTATAGCTACTTCGAGGGCGACCGCGTCATCCGGATTCTCGCGAAGATTCTGCACGATGTGGTGCGGGGCCTCTCGCCAGATGGCGGCTTCGTCGGACATATTGGTGGCGACGACTTCATCTTTCTCGTGCCGATGCTGCAGGCGCCCGAGATCTGCCAGGAGATCGTCTCCATTTTCGATTTGCTCGTGCCGTATCAGTATTCCGAACAGGATCGGCAGGCCGGATATTATTTCGGCAAGGACAGGCGGGGACAGCTGCATCGCGTCCCGCTCATGACGGTGAGCATCGGTGTCGTGACGAACGAGCGACGGACTTTCAGCCATCCCGCGCAGGTGAGCGAGTTGGCCACAGAGATGAAGAGCTATGCGAAGACTCTCAATGGATCCGTCTATGTCGTCGATCGGCGGCAGGATCCGATCCTCGGCTCGCCCGTCGGCGTCTCCGAACGATGAACGGAACAACTCTCGCGTGAGCGCCACCGCATGAACGTCACCTGTCCCGAGTGCAGCTCCGTCTTCCGCGTCGATCCCGCCAAGATTCCACTCGCGGGCGTGCGCGCGCGGTGCTCGGTGTGCGGTGGGGTGATCGCGATCGGCGAGCGTGGGCGCATCGACGAGGACTTCACGGCTTCGACGCCGGCGCCGTCGCACGCGCAGACGCCGGCGCGCCAGCGTCCGTCGGTGGCCGCACCGCTTCCGCCGCGGCCGCCCGTCACGATGCCGACGCCGCCACAGCCGATGCACGCGGGCTTCGCGGCGCAGGCAAGCGCGCCGGTCGCGGCGCCGCCGCAGCCGCGCACCTCGGCGCAGACGAGCATGCCCTCACGCCCATTGGCGGTGACTCCGCCGAGTGTGGCGCCGGTTGCGCCTGTGGCCCCGGCGGCATCTGCGCCGGCCGCGCCGCGCATGTCGCCATTCGCCGCGCCCGCATCGCCGCAGCCTTCGATGCCGTCGGCGCCGTCGGCGCCCTCGGCACCCGCTGCGCCCGTGCAGCGCCCAGCGCCCGCGATGCAGCCCGTCGCCGCGAGCGCAGCGCCCGCAGCGCCGCCACAGGCCGCGCCGCCATCGCCGGCTCCTGTTGCCGCCGCACCGCGTCCCGCAGCTCCCGTCGCGCGCCCAGCGTCGCCGCAGGCTGGCGGCGTGCCAACCGCGCGTCCGCCGATCAATCCGTTCCTCGCCAACGATCCGAATCAGAAGGCGAAGCGGCTCGCGCGCGCGCTTGTCTCCGACATCATCGCGTACTTCCCCGATCGCCACGCGCAGGGCAAGCGCGATGGGACACTTCGCGAGAGCTTCCGCGAGGAGATCAAGAAGAGTTACGAGGAATACGTCGAACAGATGGGGAAGGAATTCGCCGAAAACACGACGCACTTTCAGGACGCGCTCAACGACGTGCTCGCGGGCGGTTCGAAGATCTTCTAGGCTGTCGAGCGCACGATCTCGCGCGATCCAAGTGTCGCGCGCACGCTGACGGATTATATTTCGCATGCGAGCCGTTCCGGCGCCGGAACGGCTCGTGTCGTTCGCGGCCTCGTCGCCGCGGCATGCGGGCCCTCATCAGTGGAGTGGATTCAATGTCCGAAAGTGAACGCACCCGGCAGCTGCGCCGGCACGATGAGCGACTCGCCGAGCTCCGGGGGTTGCTTTGACTTGGATACCAAGCGCGTCACACTGACTACGCGCGAGGCGCAGATGGGCGAGCCCAAGTTCTGGGACAACGCCGATCGCGCGCGCGAAGTCATTGCAGAAGTCAACACGATCAAGAACTGGGTCGAGCCGTTCGACAAGCTCGAGGCCAGGCTTCGCGAGATGACGGAGCTCGATGAGCTGCTGCAGGAGGAGCCCGAGGCGGAGCTCTCCGCCGAGCTCGATCGTGATCTCTCGACCTTCGAAGAGCAGCTGCGCAGCTACGAGCTTCGCTCGATGCTGCAGGGCACCGACGATCATCGCAACGCGATGGTCGAGATCAGCGCCGGCGCCGGGGGCACCGAGGCGCAGGACTGGGCCGCGATGCTGCTGCGCATGTACACGCGGTGGGCCGAGCGGCGCGGATTCTCGGTTGAAGTTCTCGATGTCAGCGAAGGCGAAGAGGCTGGGATCAAGGGCGCGATGCTCGAGGTGAAGGGCGAGTACGCGTACGGCTTTCTCCGCTCCGAGGCGGGCGTCCATCGCCTCGTGCGCATCTCGCCGTTCGACTCGCAGTCGCGCCGGCACACGAGCTTCGCGTCCGTCTTCGTCTATCCCGACATCGACGAGGAGATCAACATCGAGGTGCGCGACGAGGACATCCGCATGGATGTGTTCCGCGCCTCGGGTGCGGGCGGCCAGCACGTCAACAAGACCAGCTCCGCCGTGCGCCTCACGCACATTCCGTCCGGTATCGTCACGAGCTGCCAGCAGCAGCGCTCGCAGCACAAGAACAAGGAGACGGCGCTCAAGATGCTGAAGAACGCGCTCTACCAGCGCGAGGTGGAGGCACGCGAGGCCAAGAAGGCGGAGATCGATTCGGCGAAGACCGACGTATCCTTCGGCAACCAGATTCGCAGCTACGTCTTCCAGCCCTACACGATGGTCAACGATCACCGCACGGAGCTCAAGATGACGGACGTCGCCAAAGTCATGGACGGCGCGCTCGATCCGTTCATCGAGGCCTATCTCAAGCGCGCGGCACCGGGAGTACACACGGCGTGACCACCGAAGAGCAGAACTTCGTACTCAAGGCGCGTCGCGACAAACACGACGCCCTGATCGAGCGTGGCATCGCGCCGTACGCGTACGGCTTCAAGCGCACGCACACCTCCGCCGCCGCCATCGCCGCCCTCGGCGACGCCGACGAAGGGGAGAGCGTCCGCGTCGCGGGGCGCATCGTCGCGTGGCGCGGGCAGGGGAAGACGAGCTTCGCGCATCTCGCCGACGACTCCGGCCGCATCCAGCTCTACTTCCGCAAGGACGATCTCGGCGACGAGCTCTTCGAGACGCTCAAGCTCTTCGACATCGGCGACGTCATCGGCGTTGCCGGCGCGCTCTTTCGCACGAAGACCGGCGAGGCGACTGTTCGTGTTGCGAGCGCCGAGATGCTCGCGAAGTCGCTGCGCCCCCTTCCGTTCGGCAAGGAGGAGATCGTCGACGGCGTCGTCGTGCGCCATTCGGGATTCAGCGATCCCGAGCAGCGCTACCGGCAGCGCGCGGTCGATCTCGCGGTGCACCCCGAGGTGCGCGCGTCGTTCGTCGCGCGATCGAAGATGATCAGCGCGCTGCGCGCCTTTCTCGACGCCCGCGGCTTTCTCGAGGTCGAGACGCCCGTGCTGCAGCCGCTCTACGGCGGCGCCGCCGCGCGTCCGTTCACGACGCACCACAACGCGCTCGACATTCCGCTCTACCTGCGCATCGCCGACGAGCTCTATCTCAAGCGGCTCATCGTTGGCGGCTTCGATGCCGTCTACGAAATTGGCCACGACTTCCGCAACGAGGGCGTCGACCGCACGCACAACCCCGAGTTCACGATGCTCGAGTGGTATCAGGCGTACGCGGACTACACCGACATGATGCTCCTCGTCGAGCAGCTGCTCGTCGCGGCGGCGGATGCGGTGCGCGTGCAGCCTGCGTTCGGTGCCGTGGTTCCGGAGCTCACGCCGCCGTTCCCGCGCATCGAGTGGGTACCGTCGCTGAGCAAAGCACTCGGCGTCGCGAGCGTGCTCGCGATGTCCGATGCGGAGCTGCGCCAGGCCGCGGTGCGCGCGGATGTCGTGAAGGCGGACACGCTCTCGCGCCCCAAGCTCCTGGACGAGCTCTTTCAGGCGCATGTCGAGCGCACGCTGCACTTTCCAACGTTCGTCGTGGACTATCCGCTCGAGCTGTCTCCCCTCGCGAAGCCGAAGCGCGGAGCGCCCGGGCTCACGGAGCGCTTCGAGCTCTTTGCCGGCGGGCGCGAGCTCGCCAATGCCTTCAGCGAGCTCAATGATCCGCTCGATCAGCGCCGCCGCTTCGAAGCGCAGGCAACGCTGCGCGCGGCGGGCGACGAGGAGGCATCGGGGATCGACGAGGATTATCTCCGCGCGATGGAGCACGGGATGCCCCCCATGGGCGGCGTCGGCATCGGGATCGATCGGCTGTTCATGTATCTCTCGGGTATATCTCATATCCGAGATGTGATCCTCTTTCCCACGATGCGCCCCGAATGAGCCGTCTCGAGCTGTCGATCGCCTGGCGCTATCTGCGCAGCCGCGGCAGCGCGCGACTGTTTTCCTTCATCAGCGTCATCGCCATCGGCGGTGTGCTGGTGGGCGTGAGCGCGCTCATCGTCATCAACGGTGTGATGACGGGAATGCAGACGGATCTCCGCGAGAAGATTCTCGTCGGCAGCCCCGATCTCCGCGTGCTCACCTTCGGCGACGATCTCAAGGTCGACAACTGGCAGCCGACGCTCGCGCGCGTGCGACGCAATCCGCGCGTCGTCGCTGCCGCGCCATTCGTGCTCACGCAGGGGCTCGCGACGGCGGGGCATGACTACGCCGAGGGGGTGTTCCTCGAGGGGATTCCGCCCGCGGGGCCGGGAGTGGCCGACGTCACGACCATCCGCACGCACGCGACGACGGGCGATTTTCGCTTTGCGACAGAGGACGGCAAGCGTCGCGGCGCAGTGCTCGGCAAGCGGCTCGCCGAGCGCCTGAACGTGTATCCGGGGAGCAAGCTGACGCTGATTTCGCCCGCCGGAGTGAAGTTCAACGCCGCCGCGGGCGGCTACGTCCCGCGCCTCTATCAATTCGAGGTGACGGGGATCTTCGAGACCGGGATGTACGAGTACGACAACTCGTACGTCTACGTGGATCTCGATCAGGCGAAGGAGTTCGCGGGGCTCGGCGATGCGGTGACGGGGATCGAGGCGCGCACGACCAATCGCTGGGAAGCGGGCGACGTCGCGAAGCAGCTCTCCGATACGCTCGGCTATCCTTATCGCGTGCTCGACTGGCAGGAAGTGAACTCGCAGCTTTTCCAGGCGCTCAAGCTCGAGAAGCTCGCGATGCGCGTGATCCTTCTGCTCATCGTGCTCGTCGCGGCGTTCAACATCGTGAGCACGCTCACGATGGTCGTGAAGGACAAGACGCGCGAGATCGGCATTCTCAAGGCGATGGGACTTCCCGCGCGCTCGGTGCGGAAGATTTTCCTCGCGCAGGGACTCGTCATCGGCGTCGTGGGCACGGCGATCGGCGTCGTGATCGGGGTGTCGGCGGGAGTCGCGATCGACCGGCTGCAGCTCATCCAGCTGGATCCTACGGTGTATTTCATCGACCATCTGCCGGTGACGATCGAGCTGGGCGACGTCGTGTGGATCGTCGGCGCCAGCATCATCATTGCGGCGCTGGCCACGCTTCATCCGGCAATCCAGGCGGCGCGTCTCTTTCCCGTCGAGGCGATCCGACACGAATGAACGTCATCGAGGCGCGCGAGCTGTCGAAGTCGTACATCGGCGGCGACGGAGGTCGAGTGGATGTGCTGAATGCCGTGAGTCTCGACGTGCGGCGCGGCGAGATGATCGCGGTCGTCGGCGCGAGCGGCGCGGGGAAGAGCACGCTCCTCCACATCCTCGGCGCGCTCGATCGGCCGACGCAGGGACTGGTCACGCTCGATGGACAATCGCTGAGCGCGCTCGGCGACGAAGAGCTCTCGGCGCTGCGGAACAGAAAGGTGGGATTCGTCTTTCAATTTCATCACCTCTTGCGCGAGTTCTCCGCGCTGGAGAATGTGATGATGCCGCTTCGCATTGCCGGGTGGGACGCGAAGAAGACACGAGCGAGGGCAGAGGAGATGCTGGCACGCGTGGGCTTGACGGCGCGGAGCACGCACCGGCCGTCGGAGATGTCGGGAGGGGAACAGCAGCGCACGGCTGTGGCGCGCGCGCTGGCCATCGATCCGGTCGTCGTGCTCGCCGACGAGCCGTCCGGGAATCTCGATCACGCGAACGCCGAGCGGCTGCACGAGCAGTTCACGCAGCTGGTGCGAGACCTCGATATCGCGATGGTCGTCGTCACTCATAACAAGGCGCTTGCCGCGCGCGCCGATCGGGCGCTCTTGCTCGAGGATGGGCGGTTGCAGGAGACGGATGTGCGGGAGGTGCTCGCCTGATGCCATGCCACGCGGATGACCGAAAGCGTCGCCCTCTCTTTGGGGTAGCAGTCGTGCAGGAGGGCTCGTCTGATGCTATGTGACAGTTGCAAGGAGCGGGATGCGGTGGTGCAGGTCACGCAGGTGACCGATCCGCCGGTGCGTCAGCTCAATCTGTGTGAGAAGTGCGCCGCGGAGCGCGGTATCGAAACGCACGTCACGATGCCGAAGCAGCCACTGGCGGACTTCATCCAGGCCGTGCAGCAAAAGCAGCTGCTCGCCGGGAGCGAGAGCTGGCGCTGCACCTTCTGCAACTCCACGCTGCGCGACTTCCGGAACACCAGCCGCCTCGGATGCGCTTATTGCTATGGAGCCTTCGAGGCCAAGCTGCGCGACCTGCTGCGCGGCGTGCACGGCACTTCGAAGCACCAGGGCAAGCGCTACCACCCGCCGTCGCAGGCGGCGGAGGAGGGGGCGTCGGTGGCAACCGAGCTTCGGACGAGGCTCCGCCGGGCGGTGGAGCAGGAGCAGTTCGAGGAGGCGGCGAAGTTGCGGGACCAGCTCAAGGTGATGGAGTGACGCTCGATCTGTCGTTGCTGCCAGACGGTGGCGTGAACTGGCTGGATGCCTCGGGGGACCACTCGGGAATCGTGCTCTCCACGCGCGTGCGCCTGGCGCGCAATCTCGAGGGGTTCGCGTTTCCGGGACGGGCGCGCGACGGGGAGCGTCTGCGGATCCTCGCGCGCGTGCGCGAGGCTGTGGAGAGCTCGCCACACCTGCGGCGGAATCTCCTCGTACGGGTGGATGAGCTTGGCTCGGAAGATCGGCTGCTGTTGCATGAACGCCATCTCATCAGCAAGGAGCTCGCGGGGCTGGATACGCAACACCCGGTGCGGAGCGGCGCCGCCGTGTTTCTTGGCGACGGAATAGGCGTCATGGTAAATGAGGAGGATCATCTCCGTCTTCAGACGCTGAGGTCCGGATTCAATCTCGCGGATGCGTTCGCGGACATGCAGCGCATCGACGAGGAACTGGGTGAGCGCGTTCCCTTTGCGTTCCACGACGAGTTTGGATTTTTGACCTCCTGTCCGACGAACACCGGCACCGGTTTGCGCGCGAGCGCGTTGATCCATCTGCCGGGGCTCGTGTTGACGAAGGAGATCAACAAGACGCTCGCCGGGTTGCAGCAGATCGGATTTACCTATCGCGGCTTGTACGGCGAAGGGAGTGAAGTGGTAGGAAATTTCTTCCAGATCTCGAATCAGACGACGCTTGGTCGAAGCGAAGAAGAGATCATCGACAAGCTGCTCCAGGTACTGAGCACGGTGATCGCGCGCGAGGAAGAGGCAAGAAGAGTATTGCTTCGCGACGCTGGTTATATTATTGAAGACAAGCTTTGGCGAGCATACGGGACACTCCGTTACGCACGCAGCCTCACGTTCGACGAGGCAATGAACTTTCTGAGTGGCGTGCGTCTGGCCGTTGGCTTGAAACTGATCACCGGCCTGAGTGTATATACCCTCAACAAGCTCCTGATTTTTTCGCAAGCTGCGCACTTGTCCCACGCGGAAGGCAGATCGCTCTCGGAGAGCGAAGCCAATCTTGCGCGCGCACGTTTCGTGCGGCAGGCGCTTGCAGCGGAAGTAGGTATGTAGGGGTGCGCCTCCGGGACGACACTCCGCGGCACAGAGGGATCTATGAACGGCTACAACTTCACTGAGCGCGTGCGGAAAGTCCTTGCGATGGCCCGCGAGGAAGCCGCCCGTCTTCACCACGAGTACGTGGGGACAGAGCACATTCTGCTCGGCCTCATCCGCGAGGGTGAGGGAGTTGCTGCGGCCGTTCTCCAGAATTTGAGCGTCGACCTCGACGAGATTCAGCAGAAGATCGAGGAGACGGTCAAGAAGGGGAAAGCGGCGCAGACCACGGGCCCAGACCTTCCCTATACATCGCGCGCAAAGAAGGTGCTCGAGCTTGCCATGAGCGAAGCGCGCGAGCTGAATCACAGCTACGTCGGCACTGAGCATCTCCTCCTCGGATTGCTTCGCGAGGAGAAGGGGATCGCCGCGCAGGTTCTCACCGACACCGGTGTGAATCTCGACGCTGCGCGCGCCGAGACGCTGCGTCTCCTCGGCACCGAGATGCCGCAGGGCGGCGCCGCGGCGCAGCAGGGCAACGTCGCGCCGCCGCAGCCGACCAAGGGGGACAAGAAGTCGAAGACCCCCGCGCTCGACCACTTCTGCCGCGACCTCACGCAGCTTGCTGCCGAGGGACAGCTCGATCCGACCATCGGCCGCGCGAAGGAGATTCAGCGCGTGATGGAGGTGCTGACGCGCCGCAAGAAGAACAATCCGGTTCTCATCGGCGAGCCCGGTGTGGGCAAGACTGCCATCGTCGAGGGGCTCGCGCAGCTCATCGCAAACGGCGAATGCCCCGACTCGCTTCGCGATAATCGCGTGCTCGCGCTCGACATGGCGGCCGTCATCGCCGGCACCAAGTACCGTGGTCAGTTCGAGGAGCGCCTCAAGGCGGTCATGAACGAGATCGCGCAGAACAAGAACGTCATTCTGTTCATCGATGAGCTGCACACGCTCGTCGGCGCGGGAGCGGCCGAAGGCGCGATCGACGCGAGCAACATGCTCAAGCCGGCGCTCGCGCGCGGCGAGCTGCAGTGCGTCGGTGCGTCCACGCTCAACGAGTATCGCAAGTACATCGAGAAGGACGGCGCGCTCGAGCGCCGTTTCCAGACCGTGGTCGTAGATCCGCCGTCCGTCGAGGAGACGGTCGAGATTCTCAAGGGACTGCGCAAGAAGTACGAGGATCATCACCACGTGACGATCCCCGATTCGACGCTCGTGGCCGCGTCGAAGCTGTCGGAGCGCTACATCACCGACCGCTTCCTCCCGGACAAGGCGATCGATGTCATCGACGAGGCCGGCGCGCGCGCACGGCTGGCGGCGCAGGCCCCGCCACCGGAGGTTGCGGAGCTCAAGGCCAAGCTCGAGGGCGTGAACGGCGAGAAGGAAGCGGCCGTGCGCGACCAGAATTTCGAGCGCGCGGCTTCGCTCCGCGATCGCGAGCGCGAGCTGCAGGGCGACATTCGCAAGAAGCAGGAAGAGTGGGAGAAGCACCGGCAATCGTTCCGCCCCGTGCTCGGCGAGGAGGAGATCTCCTTCATCGTCAGCCGCTGGACGGGCATTCCGGTGATGCGCCTGCAGGAGGCGGAGAGCTCGCGCCTGCTGCGCATGGAGGAGGAGCTGCACGAGTCCGTGGTCGGCCAGGACGAGGCGATCAAGGCGCTCGCACGCTCGATTCGCCGCAGCCGCGCCGGCCTGAAGGATCCGTCGCGTCCGATCGGCTCGTTCATCTTCTCGGGGCCCACGGGCGTGGGAAAGACCGAGCTGGCGCGCTCGCTCGCCAAGTTCCTCTTTGCCGATCCGTCGGCGCTGATTCGCGTCGACATGAGCGAGTATATGGAAAAATTCTCGGTTTCGCGGCTCATCGGCGCCCCACCAGGGTACGTAGGCTACGAAGATTCGGGAACGCTCACGAAGGCCGTGCGGCGCAAGCCGTATAGCGTTGTCCTCCTCGACGAGATCGAGAAGGCGCATCCGGATGTGTTCAACATCCTGCTGCAGGTGCTCGACGAAGGGCATCTGACGGACAACTACGGCCGCGTCATCGACTTCAAGAACACCGTCGTCATCATGACGTCGAACGTCGGCGCGCGGGACATCACGAAGGGGAAGGGATTGGGCTTCACCACGCCGGGCGAGAAGGAGAACTTCGGCCGGATTCAGGAGAAGGTGAAGGAAGAGATCCAGCGCGTGTTCAACCCCGAGTTCCTGAACAGATTGGACGACGTGATCGTGTTCCATCCGCTGGGGAAGGAGCACATCTCGCTGATCGTCTCGATTTTGATGAAGGAAGTGCAGAAGCGGCTGGGCGAAGAGGAGATCATCCTCAAGCTCACCGAGACGGCCACCGACTTCCTGAGCACGCACGGCTACGACGAGAGCTTCGGCGCTCGTCCGCTCAAGAGGGCGATCCAGAAGTACATCGAAGATCCGTTGTCGGAGAAGATTCTGACGGGCGACTTCGCGAAGGGCGACGAGATCGAGGTGGATGTCGCGAGTGATGGAGCGAGGCTCGAATTCCGGGTGCTGACGAAGACCACCTGATTGGGCGTTCGCACGGAGCAGTACCGGCCGAATGGCTTCTCGTATGGGTCATTCGGCCGTTTCATGTGTACATTACCCGGAATGTCTCGACTTTTTTTCCTTCCGCTCGCGTTTAGCCTCGCGAGCGTAACAGCGCATGCACAGGGCGCGGCCTCCGGCTGCGTCCTTCCCGATTCGGTAGCGGTACGCGGCAACAAGCGCGTGACGTCCGAAAAAATTCGCGCTGACGCCGGACTCGCTACCGGCGACTCGCTGAATTATCGCGTCCTTCAGCGGACACTTCGCAACCTCTTTGCCACCGGACAGTTCGACGACGTCCAGGCGGGATGCGAGGTGACCGGAGGGAAATCCATCCTCACGCTCACTGTCCTCGAACGCCCGCAACTCAAGGGGTTCACGATCAAGGGCGCGAATGTGATCTCCGAGGGAACGCTGCGCGGCAAGGTCGAGCTCGTGCTCAACCGCGCGCTCGATCCGGCCGCCGTTCGCAACACCGTGACCAGGTTCGACTCGATGTATCAGGCGAAGGGCTACTACCTCGCCAAGATCACACCGGCCATCGATTCCACGAACGGGGATGCGCACGTCACCTTCAATATCGACGAGGGACGCCATCTGGCGATCTCGGGCGTCGACATTCAGGGAAACAAGGAGCTCAAGGACGACGAGATCGTCGGCTCCATGAAGACGAAGCCGGAGGCGTTCTGGTTCTTCCGCAAGGGCGAGTTCGACGACGAGAAATTCCAGGGCGACCTGAGCGAACGCATTCCCAAGCTCTACGAGCAGCATGGGCTCATCGACGTCCAGATCGTGAAGGACACGATGGTCGTCGACAGGGCCAACGGCAAAGGGATGCTGCACGTCACGGTCGACGAGGGGGTGCGGTACAGAGTCGGGACGATGGAGGTTGTGGGGAATCACCACTTCACGACCGATGAGCTGATGCGCTATTTCCCCTTCCAGACGCGCGTGCCGACGATCACGCAGCGGTTGAAGGGTGTGTTCGGCGGCAAGGACAAGGATATCGGCGCCTTCGACCAGACCGCCTGGGATGACGCGACGACCGCCGTCCGCAATGCGTACAGCAACCAAGGCTACATCTACGCGCAGGTGCGGCCGGTGGTGGAGCGCTCGATGCACGATTCGACCCCGGTCGTGAATCTCCGCTGGGAGATCGATGAGAAGACGCCAGCGATAGTGAACAAGATCGAGATCCTCGGCAACGACTACACGAACGAAGCGTGCATTCGCGAGCAGCTCGTGCTCCTTCCGGGCGCCTTGTTCAACCAGGACCTCCTGATCCGCAGCTACCAGAACATTCAGAATCTGAATTTCTTCGAGTCTCCGCTGCCGCCGCCCGACACGAAGCCCGCAAATGACCAGGGCGACGTCGACATCATCTTCCGGATGAAGGAAAAGCGCACCGGGAGCATCAACTTTGGCGCGTCGGTGGGCGAAGGCACCGGAGTGGGCGGATTCATCGGGCTCACGCAGCCGAACCTGTTCGGCGCCTGCAAGAGCGCGTCGCTCCAGTGGCAGTTCGGACAGTTCATCAACGACTTCCAATTGAGCTACACCGATCCGTCGGTGAAGCAGACACGGATCTCGGCGACGATCACGGCGTATCACACACAGTCCCGCTACACGATTGCCGACCTCGGCCAGAGCACGAGCTCGGGCGCGTCGCTACAGTTCGGATTTCCCGTGCGCGGGTCGCCGTACACGAGGTTCTTCGTGTCCTACGGCGGTGAAGCCGTGAAATTCAGCGGTGGACTGGCCGCCCGCGACACGACGATCAATCAGCAGTATAACTTTCGTTCGACGCTCGGCTTCACGCTGACGCACGACAATCGAATCGACATGCCGTTTGCGTCCGCCGGATCGGAGCGCTCCATCACCGCTCAGTTCAACGGCGGACCGCTCGGGGGAACGGCGAGCTTCCAGCGCTACACCACGGAGCTGCGGAACTACACGACCCTCAGCACGATCGGCGGCGATGCGCCGGGATCGCAGCCCATGAAGCTGATTCTCGGACTCACCGCTCGAGCGGGCGCGGTGTTCGGGAACGACGGGCCGTTCTTCTTCTCGCAGAGCTTCGCGCTCGGCGGCACACAGTACGGTGAGCAGCTTCGCGGGTACGAGGAGTTCTCGATCACTCCGGCCGGCTACGTCGGCTCGACGAACAGCAACGCGACGCGCTCGTCGTTCGGCAATGCGTTCTTCACGTCGACGGTGGAGCTGGGACTCCGGTTCAACCAAATGCTGTACACGGATGTGTTTTACGACGCGGGCAATATTTGGGACAAGCCCAGCGAGTTCGATCCGACGCGGCTCTTCCGAGGCGTTGGTGTAGGTGTGGCGATCGTGACGCCACTCGGTCCGTTGGGGCTCGATTATGCCTACGGTCTCGATCGTGTCGACCAATTCGGCAACAAGCAGCCCAAGTGGCAGTTACACTTCAAGCTCGGGCAACTCTTCTAATTGGAGCTCTCATGCGTTCCTTAGCACGCGTCGCCACCGCAGTCGTGGCGCTCTCGATTTCGATGACTGGGATCCTCGCCGCGCAGGCCGCCGCGCCGAAGATCGTGTACGTGAACTCGCAGAAGATCATCGCGCAGGCCCCCGGCCGCGCGGATGCGGAAGCGCAGTTCCAGAAGGAGATGGACCAGTACAAGGCGCAGGTCCAGAAGATGGGCGACTCGCTGCAGACGATGATCGCCGACTATCAGAAGGTGGAGCCGACGCTCACGCCCGCCGTGAAGGCCACGCGCACGAAGGATCTGCGCGACCGCCAGCAGGCGTACCAGCAGCACGTGCAGGAGCTCGAGCAGACCGCGCAGCAGCGTGAGGCGGAGCTCGTGCGTCCGATCATGGAGCAGATCAACAAGATCATCGAGCAGATCCGCACCGAGAACAGCTACACGTTCATTCTCGACGCGGGGAGCCAGGCCGGCGTCGTCGTCGCGGCGGATTCGTCGCTCGACATCACCGACCAGGTGATCAAGCGCCTCGTGGCCGCGGGCCCGGTCGCGCTCAAGGCGGCTCCGATGCCTGCGCCGTCCACGACGCCGCGCCCCAGCGGCGCCGCGACGCAGAAGCCCACGGGCGTCGCTCGTCCCAAGTCGACGCCTTAACTGACTATCGACCGGGCGGCACTGGCCTTCGACAGCCTCGGTGGTGTGAGCGAGCCCGCTCTCACCGCCGAGGCTGTGGCGCATCTCGTCGGTGGCGAGCTGCGCGGCGATGCGTCGGTGCGTGTGGTGCGCGTGGCGGCACTCGACCGCGCGACGCCGAATGAGTTGAGCTTCTTCGCGCTCCCGCGCTACGCGACCGAGTTTGCGTCGTCGCGCTCGGGCGTCGTGCTGATATCGCCGGAGCTCGCGGATCACGAGGGCGGCCCGCAGGTGCGCATCGTCGTCGCCAAGCCGCAGGAAGCGATGCTGCTCGTGCTTCCGGCGCTCTATCCACCGCCACCGCGTGCCACGGGGATTCACCCGAGCGCGGTGATCGGTGCGGGAGCGAAGCTCGGAAAGGATGTGGCCGTCGGTGCGCACAGCATCATCGGCGAGAACGCGGTGCTCGCCGATCGCGTGGTGATCGGCCCGCTCTGCGATGTCGGTCGCGACGTGACGATCGGCGAGGATTCGCATCTCGTGGGCAGCGTGACGCTGTATCCGGGGACGATCCTCGGCGCGCGCGTGCGGCTGCACGCGGGCGTGCGCGTGGGGAGCGATGGCTTTGGCTACGTGCCGACGAAAGCGGGCGTGCAGAAGATCCCGCACGTCGGGCGCGCCATTCTGGAAGACGACGTCGAGGTCGGTGCGAATACGACGATCGATCGCGGGAGCATCGCGGATACGGTGATCGGCGCGGGGACGAAGCTCGACAATCTCGTGATGATCGCGCACAACGTGCGACTGGGGCGCATGTGTCTGATCGCGGCCCAATCCGGGATCGCCGGCTCGACGCGGCTCGGCGACGGTTGCATGATTGGTGGACAGGTGGGCGTCACCGGGCATCTCGAGCTTGGCGATAACGTCAAGCTGGGAGCCGGGTCGGGCGTCATGGATGACATTCCCGATGGACAAATGTGGAGCGGCGCGCCGGCGCGACCGCAGCGCGAATGGCTGAAAGCGACATCGGCGTTCTACAAGTTGGCGGACCGGTTGCGAGAGATCGAGCGACAGATACGCGAGCGGGGATCGTGAGCGCGCGCCGACACTCGATCGGTGTCCCCATCTCGCTGCACGGCGTCGGGCTGCATCTCGGCCGCGAGTGCACGCTCACCTTTCATCCCGCGCCGGCGGGGAGCGGGATCCTCTTTCGCCGCATCGATCTCCCCGGCACGCCGACGGTGTTCGCGCGCGCGGAGCTGGCCGTGCTCACGGAGCGGCACACGCAGCTCGGCTTGGACGACGCGGCGGTGCACACGGTGGAGCACGTGCTCGCGGCGGTCGCCGGGCTCGAGATCGACGACATCCGCATCGATCTGGACTCGGCCGAGCCGCCGATCCTCGACGGGAGCGCGCGGCCGTTTTACGACGCGCTGCTCAGCGCGGGGATCGTCGATGTGCCGGGGGAAGTGGAGTATCTCACGCTCTCGTCGCCGCTCACGGTGCGCGATGGGAGCTCGACGTATACCGTCTCCCCGTCGCCGACGCTCTCGCTCGACGTCACCATCGACTTTCCGCATCCGCTCATCGGCCGCCAGTCGTGCCAGGTGCCGATCTCGCCGGCGTCGTTCGCGTCGGAGCTGGCGGGGGCGCGCACCTTCGGCTTCCTTCGTGAGGCGGATGCGCTGCGGGCGAAGGGGTTGATTCAGGGCGTGTCGACGGCGAACACGGTCGTGCTGGATGACCAGGGCCCGGTCGAGACGGAGCTCCGATGGAGCGACGAGTTCGTACGTCACAAGGCGATGGATTTCATTGGCGATCTGGCGCTCGCGGGCAAGCGCGTGCGCGCGCGGATCGTCGCCGATCGGCCGAGCCACCGGGGCACGGTGACGCTCGTCCGCGAAATGCTGAAACGTGCCGCAGAGGAGAAGCGGATGGCCGGAGCTGAGGATATCATCAAGGCGTTGCCCCATCGCTACCCGTTCCTGCTCGTGGATCGCATCCTCGAGCACGAGCATGGCAAGCGCATCGTGGGGCTGAAGAACGTGACGATCAACGAGCCGTTCTTCCAGGGACATTTTCCCGGGCATCCCGTCATGCCAGGCGTGCTCATCGTCGAGTGCATGGCGCAGGTGGGCGGATTGATGATGCTCGCCAACGTCGGTGAGGCGGATCAGCTCATCATGTATTTCACGTCGCTGGACAACGTGAAGTTCCGGCGGCCGGTGAAGCCGGGCGACCAGCTGCGCATCGAGGTCGACATGATTCAGCGGCGCGGACGCATGTGCAAGATCCACGGAGTGGCGCGCGTCGATGGTGAGGTCGTGTGCGAAGCAGACATGGGCGCGATGGTTCGCGACCGATGAGTGTTCGCATCCACCCCACGGCGCTCGTCTCGCCGGACGCGCAGATCGGCGAGAACGTCGAGATCGGTGCGTTCGCCATCGTGGGCCCGGAGTGCGTGATCGGCGACGGATGCGTGATCGCGCCGCGCGCGACGCTCGAGAAGCTCGCGACGCTCGCGGCGAATGTGATCGTGGGCATCGGCTCGGTCGTGGGCGGCGATCCACAGGATCTCAAGTTCCACGGCGAGCGCACGTACGTGGAGATCGGCGAGGGCACCGTGATTCGCGAATTCGCGACGATCAATCGCGGAACGGCACAGGCGGAGCGCACGGTGGTGGGGAGTGGATGCCTGATCATGTCGTACGTGCATCTTGCGCACGACTGCCAGGTGGGCAATCACGTCATCATCTCGAACGGATCGCAGATCGCGGGACACGTGGTGATCGAGGATCGCGTCACGATTTCCGGACTCGTCACGATTCATCAATTCGTCAAGCTCGGCGCGCATTCCTTCGTCGGCGGCTCCTCGAAGGTGACGCAGGACGTGCCGCCCTATCTCAAGGCGGTCGGCAATCCGGTAAAGCTTTACGGATTGAACACCGTGGGACTCACGCGCAGCGGCTTCGATCCCGCCGTCATCCGCGAGCTCAAGCGTGCGTATCGACTGTTCTTTCGCTCGGAGCTCATCGTGTCGCGGGCGATGGAGCGGGCCCGGGAGGAGCTCCAGCTCTTTCCCGAGGTCGAGAACTTTCTCTCCTTCGTCGCGAAGAGTGAGCGCGGGCTCGCGGTATGATCGTGGCCCGCGATGGATGTCGCGTTGCGTGAGGTGCTGGTGGTTGCCGGTGAGACGTCCGGCGACCTGCACGCCGCGACAGTAGTAGAGGCGCTTCGCCGGCTCGCCCCCGACATTCCGATCGCAGGCGTGGGCGGGGCGCGCATGCGGGCGGCGGGCGCGACGATGCTCGAGGACATGACGGCGCACGCGGTGATGGGCTACGCGGGCGTCGTGCGGCAGATTCCGGCGCATCTGCGACTGCTCAAGCGACTTCGCGCGCGGATGGAGAGCGGCACGGTCGGGCTCATCATCCTCATCGACTATCCCGGATTCAACTTGCGCCTGGCGAGCGCCGCGAAGGCGGCCGGCGTGCCGGTGCTCTATTACATCACGCCCAAGGTGTGGGCGTGGCGCGCCGGGCGGCTCGATGAGATGCGCCGCACGATCACGCGTGCCGCGGTGATCCTTCCGTTCGAGCAGGAGTACCTCCGCGAACGCGGCATTGCGGCGACATACGTGGGGAATCCGCTGCTCGATGGTGCGGGTGAGATTCCCTCGCGCGCGAGCGCGCGCGCGAAGCTGGCGCTCGCGCCAGATGCGCCGGTGCTCGCGCTCTTTCCCGGGAGCCGCAAAGGAGAGCTCGCGCATCATCTCGAGGCCTTCACGGCAACTGCTGTGGAGCTGCAACGCCGCATTCCGGGGCTGCGCGTGATCGTGGGCGTCGCGCCCGGCATGCGCATCGATCCGGCGCGCGCCCCCTTTCAGCTCGTCGAGGGCGAGTCGTACACCGTGTGGCGCGCCGCCGACGCCGCACTCGTGAAGAGCGGCACCTCCACGCTCGAGGCGGCGATCGCGGACACGCCGCTCATCGTCGCCTATCGCGTGGGGCGCCTGAACTACGAGATCGCGCGCCGTCTCATTCGCGGGATCAAATACATCGGGCTCGTGAACCTCGTGGTCAATCGCTCCGTCGCGCCCGAATTCATTCAGCACGAGATGCAGCCGCTCGCGATGGCAAACGCGCTCGAGCCGCTGCTCACGCGCGGCTCGAGCGAACGTACCGCGATGCTGGCCGCGCTTGCCGACGTGCGCATCGCGCTCGGCGAGGCCGGGGCGGGAGAGCGCGTCGCGCGGCTGGCGCTCGAGATGCTCGCGTGAGCGATGCCGACGCGCGCGCCCGCAAGCGCGAGCGGCGCGCGCGCTGGGCCTCGCGCATCGCCGGGATCGGCGTGCGCATCCTCGCGCGCACCTGGCGCGTGCGCGAAGTGCATCAAGGCTCGGGAGATATCGTGCGGCAACACGAGCGCCCGGTCATCTTCTGTCTCTGGCACTGCGAGCTGCTCTGCCACATGTGGAATTTCCGCGAGCTCGGCATCGTCGTGCTCATCAGCGAGCACGGCGATGGCGAAATCGCCTCTCGCGCGGCGGAGTCGATGGGCTATCGCACGATTCGCGGGTCGTCGCGGCGCGGGGCCGAGCGTGCGCTTCTCTCGCTCGCGCGCGAGGTGGAGGGCGGAGCGCACGTCGCGGTGACCCCCGATGGGCCGCGTGGCCCTGCGGAGAGCTTTGCCCCGGGTGCGCTCATCGCGGCGCAGCGGTCTGGCGCGCCCATCGTGCTCCTCCGCGCCGTCGCCGATCGCGCGTGGCGCCTCAGGAGTTGGGATCGCTTCATCATCCCGAAGCCCTTTGCGCGTCTCACGATCTACGTGAGCGAGCCCGTGTTCGTGAATGCGCCATCGCTGCGCGCCGCGGCCGATGAGGCGCCGCGCTTCCAGGCCCTCATGCGCGCGCTGCCGGGGACGATCGATGGCTGAGCGTTCGCTCGTCGAGTGGCTCTGGTGGAACACGGGCCCCGGCGCGCGCGCGACGCGCGCGGCGCTCGCGCCCGCGTCCTCCGTCTTCGGCGCGATCGTGCGCGCGCGCAATGCGCTCTACGATCGCGGATGGATTCCCGCGCGCGAGCCGCGCATACCCGCGGTGAGCGTGGGCAATCTCACCGTCGGCGGCACGGGAAAGACCCCCGTCTCGTCGTGGCTCGCGACGCAGCTCGAGGCGCGCGGCGCGCACCCCGCGATCGTGCTGCGCGGCTACGGCGACGACGAGCCGCTCGTCCACGCGCGCCTCACGCCCGAGTTTCCCGTGGTCGTGAACCCGAATCGCCTCGAGGCGATCGAGCGCGCGGCTGACTCGGGCGCCGACGTCGCCGTGCTCGACGATGGCTTCCAGCATCGACGCGTGACGCGCGCGGCGGACATCGTGCTCGTGAGCGCCGACGCGCCTGATGCGCCCGTGCGCATGTTGCCGATCGGGCCGTATCGCGAAGGGATGCGAGCGCTCGGCCGCGCGTCACTCGTGATCGTGACGCGAAAGGCCGCGTCGCTCGCCGAGGCGCGCGTGGTGGCTGCGGGCGTCGCGCACGCGGCGCCGGAAGTGCCGGTGTCGATCGCGCATCTCGCGCTTGATGCCGTCCAGTTCGCGGGGCGCGCGCCGGCGCCGCTCGCCTCCGTGAGCCGGCGCCGCGTGCTCGCGATCGCCGGTGTCGGCAACGCGGCCGCGTTCGGTGAGCAGCTGCGCCAGGCCGGCGCGATCGTACGCATGCGCGGTTTCGCCGACCACCATCCGTTCAGTGAAGCGGACGCCAACGCGCTCGCGCGTGACCTCGGGGCCGATGAAATCGCCCTTTGTACACTCAAGGATGCCGTCAAGCTACTCCCGCTCTGGCCTCGCGAAGCAGCGGTCATTGGCTATGTTTCTCAGGCCGTAATCGTCGAAGAGAACGGGGGAGCGATCGATGCGATCCTCGAGCTCGTGATCCACGCACGCCTACGCCAACACTGACCCCTCGGGTTCTGGTACTCAATCGTCTATGACTGCTGAATTCCGTCTCACCACGCAGAAAGTGATCGGTCCCGACAAGGATAAATTCCTCAACGAGGACAATCCGTTCGAGGACATGATGTCGCGATTCGACCGGGCTGCCGAGTTGTTGGACCTCGAGCCCGGTTTGTACAAGATCCTGAGGAGTCCGGAAAAGCAGATCATCGTCTCGATTCCCGTGCTGATGGACAACGGCGAAACCGAGGTGTTCACGGGCTACCGCGTGCTGCACAACACGTCGCGCGGGCCGGCGAAGGGCGGCATTCGATTCGATCTTAACGTCACCATCGACGAGGTGAAGGCGCTCGCGGCGTGGATGACGTGGAAGTGCGCGGTCGTCGACATTCCCTTCGGCGGCTCGAAGGGCGGCGTGATCTGCGATCCGTCGAAGCTGAGCAACGGAGAGCTCGAGCGCCTCACGCGTCGCTACACTGCGGGCATCATCAACACGCTCGGCCCCGACTCCGACGTCCCCGCGCCCGACGTCAACACGAACGAGCGCGTGATGGCGTGGGTGATGGACACCTACTCGATGCATGCGCGGCACACGGTCACCGCGGTCGTCACCGGCAAGCCGGTGGAGATGGGCGGCTCGCTCGGTCGTCGCGAGGCCACGGGACGCGGGTGCATGATGGTCACGCGCTCCGCGCTTGCGCACCTCGGCATGCCGGTCGCCGGCGCGACCGTCGCGGTGCAGGGCTTCGGCAACGTCGGCTCGGTCACGGCCGATCTGCTGCAGAAGGAAGGGTGTCGCATCGTCGCCATCGGCGATCGCGTCGGCGCCATGTACAATGCGAACGGCATCGACGTCACCAAGGCGATCGCGCACGTGAAGAAGAACAAGTCGCTCGAGGGCTTCGACGGCGGCGACCGGATCACCAACGAGGAGCTGCTCACGCTCGACGTGGACGTGCTCGTGCCGGCGGCGCTCGAGAACGTGATCACGCGCAAGAACGCGGCGAACATTCGCGCGCGCATCATTTGCGAGGGCGCGAACGGTCCGACGACGGCGCCTGCTGATGCGATTCTCGACGAGAAGGGCATCTTCGTGATCCCTGACATTCTCGCGAACGCGGGCGGCGTGACCGTCTCGTACTTCGAGTGGGTGCAGGATCGCGGCGGCTATTTCTGGACGGAAGAAGTCGTGAACCAGCGCCTCGGCCAGATCATGGAGCGCAGCTTCGAGGCGGTGCTCGAGCTGTCGAAGCGGCACAAGGTGAACATGCGCACGGCCGCGTACATGCTGTCGATCTCGCGTGTGGCGACGGTGCACCGGCTTCGCGGGATCTATGCGTGAGCAGTCAGGGTCGAGGCGTGCGTCGTCGCGCGCGCGCAGCTGCGGCGCGTGATGCGTGACGTCGCCGGGTGAAGTTCCGGGTCGTCGCGGTGGGAAAGCCGCGCGCGCAGAGTCTTGCCGCGGCGATTCAGGACTACGAAACGCGAGCAGCGCGCTACTGGCCGCTGGAGTTTCGCGAGGTGCGCGAGGAGCCGGCGCGCGGCGCCACGCCGGAGCAGGTGCGCGAGCGGGAAGGGGAGCGCCTGCTCGCGGCGGCGGGGGCGAACGCGCTCATCGTGGCGTGCGACGGCGAGGGCGATGCGCGCACGTCGGCGGAGCTCGCGGCATGGATGCACGCGGAGCGCGAGCGTGCGCTGCGCGATGTCGCGTTTCTCATCGGCGGTGCGTTCGGCCTGTCGCCCGCTGCGCGCGCGGCCGCCTCGCAGCGGCTGTCGTTCTCCCGGCTGACCTTTCCGCACGAGCTCGCGCGGCTCGTCCTCGCGGAGCAGCTCTATCGCGCCGGCACGATCGTGCGCGGCGAGCCCTATCACAAGTGAGCGACCGTCGATGTCGGACGTGGATGTACGCATGACCGAGCCGAAGGTCATTACGATGCCGTTCGGCGGCCCCCGCCTCACGCGCGCCGCGCTCGCGGGGAAGGTGCCGCCGGAGTGGTGTGCGCATGCCCCGCGCGGTGCGGAGGAATGGGGAGCGCGCGCGCGCGCCGTGCTCGCGGACGGGAGCGTCCGCGACTGGGCCAGTGCGCTTGCGCCTGCACTGCACGCCTCCGGAGCCGCAGCGGAGCGACTGGCGCGCAGTGCGAAGGGGAAGGGCGTCGTCGTCACGACGGGGCAGCAGCCGGGGCTCTTCGGGGGACCCATCTACACGTGGAGCAAGGCGCTGAGCGCGCTCACGCTCGCGGACGCGATCGAGAAGGCCACGGGGATCCCCACAGCGCCGGTGTTCTGGGCGGCGACGTACGACGCCGATTTCGTGGAGTCGAGCGCCAGTTATGTCATACTGAACGGCGATCTCCAGCGACTTCAACAGCCGCTCCCCGAGGTCCCCGGTCTGTCGATGCGCGACACGCCACTGGGCGACGTCACGCCGCTCCTTCGCTCGCTCGAGCTTGCGAGCGGCTCGGCCGTCGCGCACGCCGCCCTCGACGCCCTGCGCGAGGCCTACGCGGCAGGGCAGACCATCGGCCTCGCGTATCTGCGGCTCCTGCGCACGATCCTCGAGCCCCTCGGCATCGCCGTTCTCGACGCCGGCCACCCCGTCGTGCGGAGCGCGTCGCGCCCGCTCCTCAAGCGCGCGCTCGACGTCGCGAGCG
>Ga0105249_10001014_pt1 | contig 24845 bp, 32 predicted proteins | sample KBSS44metaG_FD_81522 | JGI IMG/M metagenome (GOLD analysis project Ga0105249, IMG submission 81522) | Switchgrass rhizosphere microbial communities from Kellogg Biological Station, Michigan, USA - KBS S4-4 metaG | ecosystem: Host-associated > Plants > Roots > Rhizosphere > Soil | place...
AGCCTGCCCAAGCCGCCAATACGGCAACCCGCCCGCGCGCCTTCGCCGAAAGTCCTCAGCCGGCTCCGTAATCCCAAAGGCGCCCGCTCAAACTGAACGCTGTTGTGAGAAATGCGGGCTAGAACAGGATGACGGCGCCGTCGGGCCACGTGCCCTCGGGTTCAGCGCCACCACCTCCGCCACCACGGAGGCTGCGGGCATTGAGGGGGCAGTCCCCGCGTTGCGGCTTGGGCCAGCCGCCGCCCTGCATCCACCATGGCGCTGTCCCTCTCCCTCTCGCCGATGTCCTGCATGAGCCCGGCGAGCAGCGCCTGCGCCGCGGGGTGCGATGGAGGCGGCCGCAGGTGGGCGAATGCCTTTCGCGCGAAGGCGCTCGTCTCCTTGGCCTCTCGCCTCAGCGCAGCGATCTCGGCGGACGTCAGCATCTCGGCGCTCCAGCCCACGAATTGGAACCTGACGGCAGAGCTGGTCGCGCGCCGCTGCTCTCGCTCCCGTCGATTCTCCGCCATGTCAATGACGTTGGGGTGCGCTCTCAGCGGCGTCATGGTGTCGATCATCAGTGCCTGGTAGCCGATGCAGGTTAACACGGGCGGAAAGCCGCCCGACAGGTCGATCCGGGACCCTGCCGGGCGGCGCCCACGCCGGGCTACGCGCTGGGGTCTCCGCGCTTGTCGAAGGGGCGCTTCAGATGTTCCCATGTCACCCGAAACACCTCCTCCCGCGGCCCCTGCCAAGACAGACCGCTCTCGGTCGCCACCGTGAGCGTCTTGGCGCGGGCCGGATGTTTCGTCTCCAGCGTGCCAGGGGAGTAGCTGGTGCCGGCGCTCGCCTCGATTTCCACGACCACAAGGCAACCGTGCTCCAGGGGCACGTCCGGATCGCAGACCAACACCCGCTCCGGGGTCATCCTGACGTGGAAAGCATTCGGCCCATTGTTGTTGATGACATACGGGGTGGCGGTTCTCGCGTCGATCTCCACAGTAGAGGCGAGGAGATCGGCCTCGTCTGGCTGGCGCTTCTTCATGACTGGCGACCTCCATCGAGATCGTGCAGCACGCCAGCCTTGCTGACCTCATTGCGAAGCTCCGCGAGGCCTGCCCAATGCCGGCAGAGGGCGGCGAATTGCTGGCGCTGAACGGGCGAGGCCGCGTCAATGTCCTCGGACCGAATGCCTTCCAGGAGGGCGATGACGTGGGCGATCATAGGAGCGCCTCCGCGGGATCATATGGCAACATCCGCGGGTCGAAGCGCTCGCCGCCTCCCAAGGCGAGAACGCCCTCGACCAGTGCAACGATGGCATCGCGCTGGTGATAGCCGACACTCGCGTTGCTGGGGTGGACAGACAGCTTGGAAATCGGCGGCCCAACATAGTAGCCGTCGCGGTGCTCCTTCTCCCAAAAAGCCCAGATCACCTCGGCAAGCTCCACGCAGTCGGTCCATGAGCGCACGCGACGTGCGCACAAGCTCTGCTTTACGGGCGCGTACTCCTCGGTCATCATCCGCCGCCAGCGTGGCCCGCCTTGGATATCGAGCGGGAGAGCCGCGAGCGCCCGCTTGATCTCGCGCAGCTGCAGGCATTCGGCGGAGAACGTCAGCGGCGCCGCCGTCACCGGCAACGCTGCAGCCTTGCCGAGATCGGCTGGGAGAGCCAGCGCACCTTTGCCGGCTAGGGGGAGGAGTAAGCCGCCAGCACCGAGGGCCTTGCCGAGGGTGCCGAGGAAAGCGCGACGGGTGCTCATGTGCGCACCCCCTTGTCCAACCCGAGCAGATCCTTGAGCCGCTCGATGGCGCCGGAGATGTCCTCAGCGAGAGCGTCGAACACGTGGCCCAGCCGTTCGCCGTGGATATCGTCCTGGGCGGTCCGGCCGATCATCTCGACCGCCATGGCGCGGGCAGAGAGGGCGTGGATCTCGCCCTCGATCTTCGACCAGTCGAGTTCGTGCTGGCCGCGGAAATCAAGAGATGGAAGCCGGTGGCCGTTGGTGCCGGCGGCAGGTTCCTCGATCGGCTGAGGGAGGTCTTGGGTCATGTGCGTACTCCTCGAACAATCGGACGCGGGTGCGTCCTTCGGTTGAAAAGGGAGGGCCGCCCAGTGCTTGCGGGGGATGGGCACCGGGCGGCCGACACGCCCAAACCGCGGGAGAGTGCGGGGTGGGCGATCTCGGTGATCAGCGAGTTTCGCGGGTCGGGCGGCACGGAAAGCATCGAGTGTCCCGGCCCTTCGGCGCCCAGCAGCATTCCGCGGCGTTGACCGGCGGCGCGGCGATGTCGGGCATGTGCATGCGCAGACCGATGGCCAGGAGAGCGATGGCGAGTGCCAGCGAGATGGCGAGCAGGGCATGCGAAAGCATCGAACCCTCCTTGTGGAAACGGACGAAGGAACGAGGCGGGCGGCTTGAGCAGTCAGGTACACCATGTTAAACACGGTGCACCTTTTCCTGCAAGCGTGAACAATGGCCCCTGTCGTAAAACGCAGGGCATGAAGGAGCAGAATCGCAAAATGAGCGCGCACTTAGGGGTTCGGCTTGAGCCCGAACTTGTTGACGAGATTCAACGCTGGGCGGACACGATCCGTCCCCGGCCCACCAAGTCGGCCGCCGCGAGAGAGTTGATTATCAAGGGGTTGGAGGCCGCGAAGGTCGAAGCGGCCAAGAAGCCGGCCAAGGGCGGGCGCGGTAAGTGAGGACCTCCCCCGCCGCCTCCCTCACCGAGGAGGAGCGCAAACGCATCGCCGCTGCGATTGCGGCCGGCGTGCCGATCAGGGTCTTGAAGCGCTCCGGTCGATGGCCGGGCATCACCGACGAGAAGATGGCGAAGATCGCCGACGAGGCCGGCGTGGCACGGCGGCGCTGCCCGAGGAAGACATCTCGCCCATGACCCGCCTCGGCACCATCGCCCTCGCCGTCATCGGCATCGCAGTGGCGCTGTTCCTGGTCTGGGTGATCCTGCTGAGTGGGGCGCAGCGATGACCCAGGCCACCGCCGACCGCGAGGCACGCTCGCCTGTTATTTCCCTGTTGTTACAGGCTCCGAGCCCTTGACATGATGGGCGCGATGGGCCATGTAAAGGATGGCTTTACATGCAGGGGGCTGGCGCGCCGATGCGCATATCTGATGGCACGTTGCGTCGGTTCTGGAAGAACGGCCGCGCCAAGGGCATAGATCCGAGAGCCGCAGGTCACTTGGTTGACCTGCTCTCCGCTCTAGACGCGGCAACCAAGCCCAGCGACATGGCTCAGCCAGGCTGGGATTTCCACCCGCTGACCGGGAACCGCAAAGGCCAGTACGCCGTCGAGATCAGGGGCCTCTTTCGCTTGGTCTTCGAGTGGGAGAACGACGAAGCTGTTCGCGTAACGCAAGAGGACTACCATGGCAAGTGACAAGCCGGCTGGCCGGCCTGGCTTTCGTCCCGCTCATCCGGGGCGCATCGTCAAGCGTAATATCGACGCGCTGGGCATGACGATCGAGGCGTTCGCCGATCACATCGGCACGACGCGCCAGACCGTGCACGCTATCATCGCGGGCCGCAGCGCTGTCGGGCCGGAGATGGCGGTCCGCCTGTCCCGCGCGTTCAACACGACGCCGCAGTTCTGGCTCAACATGCAGACGAACCACGTTGTGTGGGAGATCGAGCGGGAGAAGAGTCTAACGCGCATCCGGCCGATCAAGCGTCCGGCCGCTGCCCCTGCGCGGCTTGCTCAGATCGAGGCCGAACAGGCGCACGGGGAGCGGCTGATCGAACGCTACGGCCGCGAGCAGCCTCGGCAGCAGTTTGCGGTCGTCGGCCACGCTGGCATGAAGCAGCGGAGGCGGCGGGCATGACGAGGTGGAAGGGGCCGGACTCGAACCGGCACCGGATCACTTATGAGGTGATGGCTCTACCGATTGAGCTACCCTTCCCCCTGGTGCGGCTTGCTTCGCGATAGGGGCCTCTCACCAGCGGCCGTCCTCGCTGGCAGACTCCCAGGCACGGGGCCGGCCCGAAACGGCCGCTGGCGCCGCTACGCTGTACGGGGAAAACGGGGTCCAGGTGCCGAGCCGAGGCCCAACGTTCGCATTCTCGACGATCGTGCTCTCGGCAACCCGCTCCACGTCCATGGTAGAGACCACCTTGCCATCCCTCAACACCTCCACCCTGCCGGTGACGCCCTTCGCAACCAGCGCGCGAGCGGCGTCGTATTCAGGGCACCAACAGTCCGCGATCAGGACCTCGTCGGCGTAGAGGACGCGGTAGTGGCAGCCGCGCTCGCCGCGGATGCTGGTGGGCTCGATGACGATGCGGACGGGATCGCTCAAGCGCGCTTCCTCTTGGTGATGTCCACGACCTTTGCGGCGCGACGTCGCTTGCGGATCATGAACACCATGGGCGTTGGCCCCTCGCCTGCCGGGTTGCGCCAGTCGGCCTGGTACTTTTCCACCCCCCGGAGCTTCGCGAGGACGTCCCCCACGGCCCGCCACGACTTCATCGGCAAACCGGTGTCACACAGGAAGTCCCAGTACAGGACATGCTCCATGGTTGACACCGGCACCTCGTTGCCGGGCACCATCGGGTGATCGCGGAGCCATTCCAGAAATGCCTCGGTATGCTGGCGCAGGCTGAGCGGCGGCCGCTCTCCTGGGCGGCAGACTATCAGGCGGCCGTCTACGACGTGCAGCTCGACGCCGAAGTGCACCCCGCCCTGAACCATGCTCTCCGGTTCAGGGTGAGCCACGGTCGTGCTTCCGGGCTGAGCCACGGCCACGTTGCCGGGTGAGCTTCCGCCCTGGGTTGCAGTGCCCAGCCCGGATTGCGCTCCGCCCGTGAGCCCGCCCGTGAGCCCGGACGAATTCCCGCCCGTCGACCCGCCCTCTGGCCCGGACTGTTGCCCGGGCTGTTGTACGGACGCTTTCACGCCCGCCGGACCGGCCGGCCAGCCCAACGTCCGGTGGAGCAGCTTGCCAGCCTTGCTGTCAAAAAATTCGCGGGGAGTGCCCATAGGCCGCGTCGTTTTCATGGAGGATGAAAGGGACGCAGCACTGTGCAAGCGACCATAGAGGCGCGGCGCGTCGCTTGCAAACGTCGGCAAACTCTCTGGGTTTCGGGTTGTGGGTGCGCTGGTTCAGGCGCCCATCAGGGCGCTCTGAAGGTCCGCGATACCGCTGACGATCTCCTCGAAGGAGGGTGGGCTGCCGAAGATCATCCGGCTCGTGCCCTCATCGTAATCTCTGCGCAACCGTGCCAGAACCTCGTCTGGAGGCACAAGGCGAAGGGCGCCTAGCTCGGTGCCTGAGAACGCTACGCGCACCCGCTCGGCGAGGCCGCGGTCTGCAATCGCGCGGGCGCCAACCGGCGTACCGGACATCAGGGCGAGGTCGTAGTAGTGGCGTGACTTCCGATCGGTGCCACTGAGCTTAAGCTTGCCAGCGGCATGCGTACTGCAGATTCTGTCGAGAATGTAGACTTTGTCCCAGAAGGTTCGCTCAGGCTTGATCAGCGTTACCCCAGGCGATGCTAAGGTCCATTCCTTGGGATCGAGGCCGTCCTGGATGTAGGCGGTGATGTCGCATATGTCGATCGGCTCGCGGGCGGAGCGGGCGCCGGTCTCGATGAGCACGGATCGACTGATGTACGCGTCAATGGCGGCGTCGACCGCCAAGACGGACTCGTAGGAAACCTGCAACGCGGCGCCATAAGGGTCAGAGACATCCACAGCCGCAATGGCGCAGTCGGGCAGGAGCGCCGCTAGCGCGGCCCTCATCTTGTCACGGGTATGCCTCTTGAGCTTCTGCGGCAGGGCGTTGGGACTAGATGTGCTGAGAACCTTATCGCGCATGCTCGGCGTGATGTTCGGATTGGCGGGATCTTTCGCGCCACTAAAGCCGAGGCCCGGCGCCGACAGAACGATGTCGATGTCCTCGGAAAACCTGTTGATGAGGTTATGCCCTTTGGAGAGCGATGTGCCACCCTTGAAAAATGGCTTGGGCTGCGTGTGGAGACCGTGAAAGATCGCATCGATCGTGCGGCAGACGTGGAAGTCCTTTTCGATGGCGATGGCACTTGCTTTTCTCTGGCGTGCGATCTCTGTGAACACAGCAGCTCGTTCTTCGCGCGATTCCTTGCAAAACCGCGCGAAGTCGGGGTTCAGCTTGTGCGGCCTCGTGCTCACGTATCGGCCACGACCTTGTCGATAACAGGTTGCATCCAGAGCGGCCGATAACGGTGATCGTCTGCCAGCGTTCTTTTCGCTGCCGGCGACAAGCGATCGCGCAGCGCCCTCACGATGTGTGGATCATCGGCCGAGTCGCGCCCCAGGAAAAGGAGAGCCTGGACCGGAACAGCGGCTGGCGTGTCCAGCCACCGGCCGAGCTTCTGACCAGCCGGTCTCAGCTCAATGGTGGCGTCGCCGACCTTTATGTTGCGTCGCCCTCCGCTGGTCCGGTACCGCTGTTGGACCGGCACAGCCGTAGTCAAGCCAAGCGCGTTGGCTGCGGCAACGTTGTCGGGCTTAATGTCCACGCCATCATGGCGGCGGATGGCGTCGAGAACGGCATCCGTACTGGCCGGGGCCGGTCCGCGCAGCAGCTTGCTGGCTCGCGGAAGGTCATACATGCCGCGGCCCACACGGCGCAGCTTTCCGACTTTGGCAAGCCGATGCAGCGCCACATCAATCGATCCGCGTGTACCGAGATCTTTGAAGTCCTTCCAGGTGAATACCATATCCCCGCGACCATGACCGCGCACGCGCTTCATAATTTTTCTCGATAAACCAGAGGCTTGATGATCCATGGTCGCATCCTTTCTGTAAGAAATATAGCGCATATTTCTTACACTTCAAGCTCGATCTTCGGGGCTCGCCGGGGGATGAATGCGGCGCCGAGGTTTTCCTCATGAACTCGTTGACACCAGGGGGCTCGCGCCGTCAGGCGCCCATCAGGGCGCGCTCCCCGGCCGCGAGCACCTCGGCGTCGTCGGTGCTGGGGAAGAGATGGCCGTACCTGTCGGCCGTCATGGCGAGCGTGGAGTGCCCCATGCGTACTTGCACCGTCTTGAGGGGCAGGCCGAGCCCGCCGTCCTGGGGTCGCGCGGCGCACCACGAGCAGAAGAAATGCCGGAGCGCGTGGAGCCCGCCATACTTGGCGACCATCACCGGCCCGCCACCGTCAACGACGGCTGGCACGGTCACCTCAGCCGCAATCTGCAACGGATGCCAATGGCGCCGACGGATGTTCACTAGGTGCTCAATGTTGCCATTGCCGTTAGGGAACACATAGTGCAGCTCTTTGACGGGGTTGCCCTCGGCGTCCCTATTGCCGGTGTCACGCCGGGGACAGGCGAGCTTCCATTCCTTCAGGGCGTTGATGACCAGCGACGGCACCGGGATCGTACGCCGGCTGGCGGCAGCCTTCGGACTGCCGATGGCGCACCATTTGTCGGCGCGCTGCCGGACTGTGATCGTGGCCTTGCCGAAATCTACATCGGGCCATGTCAGGCCCCGCAACTCAGAGGCCCGCAGGCCCGCAAGCGCCGCCGTCGCGAAGAAGGCCCGCCGGAAGCCCGTAGCGGCCCCAAGGATGGCCCTAATCTCGGCGGGGGTGGGGAAGTCCACTCCAACCTCCAAGCGCTTCTCATGGCGCTCTGTGGACTTGTTGCGCCGCTGGCGCTTGCGCTTCCGCTCGTGGACCGGGTTGCGCGCGGCAAGCCCGCGCTCCTGAGCATCGGCGAACAGGCCGCCCAGGTAGGTAATGACCTTGTCCGCCAGGTACGCGGACCGCCCATCGGCGCGAAGCTGGTCATGGAAGATCCGCACGCCCGGCACGGTCAGGTCGTTAAGTCGCTTGGCGCCAATCAGCGGGTTGATATGCGTGCGCAGGTACTGGCGGTAAAGATGCAGGGTGCCATGCTCCAGCTCATTCTGCTCGCAAGTGGCGAGCCACAGCTTGCCGGCCTCCTCCACGGTGATGCTGTCACGGTCAGCAACGTGAGTGCCCTGCTTTAGCTCAATCCGGGTTTCCGACCGCCAGTCGTCAGCCGCACGCTTGGTCTTGAAGGTCTTGAGCCGGCGTTTGCCCTTGGCGTCGAAGTAGTCGACCACCCAGGCCGACTTCTCCTTGCCCTTCCAGGTCCACTTGCGCTGCCTGATGGCCATGTGGGGTCGCTCCTTGCCCGCAAACTGCAACAAATTGCGACAAGGCAAGCGGAAAATCCAGCAGAATATGGGGTTTTATAGCAACCGGCGCAGCTTCTTGAGCTGCGTGTCGGCGCTCTCCTGGTAGTTGATCGTGCCGGCGAGGCGGCCGTCGCGCCCCATCAGGTAGACGAGCGCGGTATGATTGTAGGTGAACCCGTCCTTGGTCGGCACCTTCTCGTAGATGGCGCGGTAGGCCTTGGCCACGGCGGCGATTTCCTCCGGCGTGCCGACCAGCCCCGTGATGCGCGGATCGAAATTCGACAGGTACAGCTTGAGCTGCGCGGGCGTGTCGCGCTCGGGGTCGACGCTGACGAAGAAGAAGCGCATGCGGTCGGCGTCCGGCCCCAGCGCCTTGATGGTGTTGGAGAGCTCCAGCATGGTGGTGGGGCACACGTCGGGGCAGTGCGTGAACCCGAAGAACAGCGCGAACGGCGTGCCGGCCAGCTCGGCGCTCGACAGCCGCCTGCCCTCCTGCGTGGTGAGCTCGAACGGCCCGCCGATGCCGGCCGCCAGCGGCAGCCGTCCCGGCAGGGCACCGACGTTCGGCCGCAGCAGGTAGGCCGCGCCGGCAGCCAGAACGAGGACTGCGATCGATATCCACGCCGCGATGCGAACGCGCTTCATCGGCGCCCCGCTAATGCTTCCGGCCGCTTTGTCCGCCGACGCCGCGCACCGTGTACTCGATGTCGACCTTGCCGGCCTTCTCGAACACCAGCGTGCCCTTGATCGTGTCGCCTGCCTTCGCCGGCGCCTTCAGGTCCATCAGCATGAGGTGATAGGAGCCGGGCTTCAGCTCGACGGTTGCGCCCGGCGGCAGATCGAGGCCCTTGTCCAGCTCGCGCATCTTCATGACGGTGCCGACCATCTGCATCTCGTGGACCTCAAACTTGCCGGCAATCGCGGTCGTGCCGGCCACCAGCCGGTCGGCCTCCTTGCCGGTGTTTTGGATCTTCATGTAGCCGCCGGCCACCTGCGCGCCGGTGGGGGTGGCCCGGATCCAGGGTGCCTCGATCCTGATGGGGCCGGCCTTGTACTCCTCGGCCCAGGCCAGGGCGAGCGCCGCCATGCCGGCCAGCAGGCCCAGGCCGATGGCGGCCACGCGCGCAACCTTCACAGCAGAGCCCATGCGATGTCTCCCTTGCAGGTTACAAACCGTCCTCGCTGCCAGACCCCGGCCGGCCCGCACAGGCTGCCATATGGCACTCCCGGGTCGCGGGACGGCGCCGCCGTCCGATACGGCCCCGCTGCTTATCTCACTCCGCGCGCTCTGGATAGAGCGATGCCAGCCCCGAGGCGGCAGCGATGCCGCGCTCGGTGATGAGCCCGGTGACGAGCCGCGCCGGCGTCACGTCGAAGGCGTCATTGCGGGCCGGGCTGCCGGGGGCGGCGATCTCGACGGGCACCACCTTGCCGTCCCTGGTGCGCCCCGTCATCACCAGCACCTCCTCGGCGCCCCGCTCCTCGATGGGGATATCGGCGCCGGAGGCGAGCGTCCAGTCGATGGTGGAGTGCGGCAGGGCGACGTAGAACGGCACGCCGTTGTCCTTGGCCGCCAGCGCCTTGAGGTAGGTGCCGATCTTGTTGGCCACGTCGCCGTTGGCCGTCACCCGGTCGGCGCCCACGATGCAGAGGTCGACGAGGCCGCGTTGCATCAGATGGCCGCCGGCGTTGTCCACCACGATGGTGTGCGGCACCCCGTGGGCGCCCAGCTCGAAGGCGGTCAGCGCCGCGCCCTGGTTGCGCGGGCGGGTCTCGTCCACCCACACATGCAGGGGAACGCCGCGGTTGTGCGCCGCGTAGATCGGCGCCGTGGCCGTGCCGACATCGACGCAGGCGAGCCAGCCGGCGTTGCAGTGAGTGAGGACGTTCACACGCTCGCCGGGCTTCTTGCGCTCGGCGGCGTCGAGGATAGCCTTGAGCCCGTGCTCGCCGATGCGCCGGTTGGTGGCCACGTCGGCCTCGCAGAGCTCCGCCGCCCGCGCGTAGGCCGCCGCGACGCGCCGCTGGCGCGGCAGGTTGCGCACGGCTCTGCCCATCTCATCGAGCGCCCAGCGCAGGTTGATGGCAGTGGGCCGCTGCTCGGCGAGGAGGGCGATGGCGTCGTCGAGCGCCTCGTCCGAGGCGTCCGCGCGCAGGGCGAGGCAGACGCCGTAGGCGGCGGTGGCGCCGATCAGCGGCGCGCCGCGCACCTGCATGGTCTTGATGGCCCGCGCCGCATCCTGGAGCGTCTTGAGCGAGACGATAGCGAGCTCGTGCGGCAGCCGCGTCTGGTCGATGATCTCCACCGACCACCCGTCGGGCGCGACCCAGATCGTGCGGTACGGCTTGCCCTTGATGTTCATAGCTCTTCGGATGCCAATGTTGGGCTACGGCCCTTCGGGCCTAACCCAACCTACAACTTGACGTCAGTTCAGCGTGGGAACGGCTGCCCCCAGCGGGATATGGAGCGTCTCGCGCAATCCGCAACCGGGGCAGGTGAGCGCATACCACTCCGCGTGGGGCCGGGCCGAGCGGTCGATCACCTCGAGCCCCGGCGTCTCGCAAGCGGGACAGGCCACCGGTTTCGCCGGCTCCGCCCGCCACGCCGTGACCCGGCGAATGGCCTCGCGCTGCTGCTCCACCGTCAGCGCCATCGCCTCAGTGCCCTTCGAACGCCATCAGCGCGTGGCAGGTGACGCCCAGGTCGGCCAGCTTCCCCATGCCGCCCAGCTCCGGCAGGTCGATGATGAAGGCGGCACCGACCACCTCGCCGCCGGAGCGCCGCACCAGCTTCACCCCGGCCTCGGCTGTGCCGCCGGTGGCGATCAGGTCGTCCACGATCAGGATGCGCTCACCCGGCTGGATCGCATCCTCATGCATCTCGATGATGTCGACGCCGTACTCCAGCGTGTACTCCTGGCCGATGGTCTTCCAGGGCAGCTTGCCCTTCTTGCGCAACGGCACGAAACCGCAGCCGAGCTTGTCGGCGATGGCGCCACCGAGGATGAACCCGCGCGCCTCGATGCCGGCCACCGCCTGCACACCCGCCCCGGCGAACGGCACCGCCATCTGGTGGACGGCCGCCCTGAAGCCCGCGGCGTTGCCGAGCAGCGTGGTGACGTCCCGGAACATGATGCCCGGCTTCGGGTAGTCGGGGATGGTCCGGATCAGGCTCTTTAAGTCTTGCACGGGGCGGCCTCCGCATCGGCATCTCGCGGGGGACATTAGCGTAGGGTGCAATAGGGCGTCAGCCCGTATTGCACCGAGCGCCCCGACCGTCGTCGCTCGCGGAGAGGGCGCATCGGTGCAAGGCGGCTATCGCCGCATTGGCACCCTACGATTTCCGCTTCTTCCGCCGCCACGGCGCATCGCGCTGCCAATCGCCGGCCATGATGGAGCCGACGGGCTCCACCGTGTCCACCACCTCGGCGAGCCCGTACGCGGCGATCTGGCGGCGCACCACCGCCGCGCTCTTGTAGGCGCCCGGCAGCTCCGACACGTCCGGAATGCCGCAGAAGAAGCGCGCGTCGATGCCCCTGGTCTGCTCGGCAACCATGTCTTCCTCGGTCTTGCCGGCGTGGCGGCGCATGTAGGCCGAGCGGGAGAAGTTGCGACCCGCCCCGTGCGGCGCGAAGCCCAGGGCATGCTCCGCATCGAGGCCGCGTGAAATGAGAATCGGCTCGGCCATGTTGAGCGGGATCAGCGTGAGCCCGCTCGAATCGGCGGCGAAGCCCGCCCACGCCGGCGTGGCACCCTTGGCGTGGTAGAACAGGCCGTCGCTCTTGCGGAACACGAAGTTGTGCTCGTTCCAGAACCGGTCCCTCACCTTGGCGCCCAGGTGCTTCGCCACCGCGTCATGGATGGCGAAGTGGTTCTTCTTGGTCCAGGTGCGGATGAGCTGCAGCGCGTCCCAGTACGCGCGGCCGTCGTCGGTCTCGAACGGAATCCAGGCATTGTGCGCCGGCGTCTCCGGCGACAGCCGGCGGCGATAGCTCCCCGCCAGGTCCATGCCGGCCTTGTAAAGCAGCGCGCCCGGCTTGCGCGAGCCGTGGTGGGTGACGAGCGCCACCTGCCCCGTCGAGGCCAGCCGCCCGACGTAGAAGAAATGGTTGCCGTCGCCCTGGGTCCCGAAGTGCTTGGTCGCCGCATCCGTGGTCATGGCCAGGAACTTGTTGTCGGCGAACTCGGCCAGCAGCGACACCGGCGGGCGCATGTCGTGGCTGTGCGGACGCCCGCCGCCTCCGAAGTGGGAGAGCTTCATGCCGGCATCGAGCACCGCGGTGGGGTCCACGTCGCCCAACACCGAGAACGCCATCGAGCAGCAGATGTCGGCCGAGTGCATGCCGGGATGGATGGCGTCCCTGGCCGCCACCACGCCGCCCACAGGGATCGTGCCGGGCGCCGCTCCGGAAGGGCAGGCGTCGGGCATCACGGCGCCAGCCATCAGGGTCGGCACGCGCATGAGGTCGGCCATGTGCCGCTCGACGCCGGCGATGTTGTCCGCGTCGTCCGGCTCTTCGGCACGGATGTTGAGGGTGAAGGGCACGCCGCCACTGGCGCGCAGGGGCACGGGCTGCGGAGCAGGCGCCGGCGCAAAGCCGTCGACAACGGCGCGGACGGCCGCCTCATTGGCGCCCGAAGCGCGTGCCGTCTCGGCCGCAGCGATGGCCTCGGCGAACCAGGGGCCCGGCTGGTAGCCCCAGCCGATCAGGGTCTTGCCTGTGATCTTCATGGCTTCAATCAACGACTTTCTTTGCTCAACCAAGCGAATATGAAACTTGGTGTCGGCCTTTCCGAACAAGCGGCTTTCGGCTTAGATTGACCTAAACGTCAAGGACCGCAGCGCCAGCAAGAGCGAGGCAAAAGGAATGACCTACCAGGCTCCTGTAGACGATATCATGCACGCGCTCAAGACCGCGGCGGGCCTCGATGGCCTCATTCAGAGCGGCGTGCTGGAGGGGGTGGACGAGGACACCATCCGCGCCATCATCGCCGAGGCCGGAAAGTTCGGGGCGGAGGTGCTGGAGCCGCTCGACATGGTGGGCGACCGTACCGGCTCCAAGCTGGTGGAGGGTAAGGTCGTCACCCCGCCCGGCTGGAAGGAGGCCTACGCCCAGTACGTGGCGGGCGGCTGGAACGGGCTCGGAGCGCCGGCGCAATGGGGCGGGCAGGAGCTGCCGCAGGTGGTGGCCACTGCCGCGGCCGAGATCTGGGATTCGGCCAACCTCGCCTTCGGCCTGTGCCCGCTGCTCACCCACGGTGCCATCGACGCCCTGGAGGCGCAGGGTAGCGAGGAGCTGAAGCGCACCTATCTGCCGAAGATGGTGACCGGCGAGTGGACCGGCACCATGAACCTCACCGAGCCGCACGCCGGCTCCGACCTCGGTGCGCTCAAGACCCGCGCCGAGCGCCGCCCAGACGGCAGCTATCGCATCTTCGGAACGAAGATCTTCATCACCTACGGCGACCACGAGATGACCGGCAACATCGTCCATCTCGTGCTGGCGCGCCTGCCCGACGCCCCGCCCGCCACGCGGGGCATCTCGCTGTTCCTGGTGCCCAAGTACCTCGTCAGCCCCGACGGCTCGCTCGGTATGCGCAACGACGTTGTCTGCGCCGGCGTGGAGCACAAGCTCGGCATCCACGCCAGCCCCACCTGCGTGATGAAGTATGGCGAGAAGGACGGCGCCGTCGGCTACCTGGTGGGCGAGGAGAACCGCGGCCTCAACGTCATGTTCATCATGATGAACGCGGCGCGCCTGGCGGTGGGCGTGCAGGGCGTGGCGCTGGCCGAGCGCGCCACCCAGCGCGCCGTTGCCTATGCGCGCGAGCGCAAGCAGGGCCGCAGCGCCGTCACCAAGGGCACCGACATGGCGCCCATCATCGAGCACCCCGACATCCGCCGCAACCTGCTCACCATGAAGGCGCTCACCCAGGCCGCGCGCGCCATCTGCCTCGTCACGGCGCGCGAGACCGACATCGCCCGGCGCGCCAAGGACCCCGCCGGGCGCGCCGCGGCGGCCAATCGGGTGGCCTTGCTCACGCCGGTGGCCAAGGCGTTCTCCACCGACATCGGCTGCGAGGTGGCGTCCATCGGCGTGCAGGTGCACGGTGGCATGGGCTTCATCGAGGAGACGGGCGCGGCCCAGATCTACCGCGACGCCCGCATCCTGCCGATCTATGAGGGCACCAACGGCATCCAGGCCCTCGACCTCGTCGCCCGCAAGCTGCCGCTGGAGGGCGGCAAGGTGGCCGCCGCCTATATCGGCGAGCTGCAGAAGACCGTGGAGGAGGTGCGCGCCTCCAACCGCCCCGAGTTCGGCCGCATGGCCGAGCGGCTCGGAGAGGCGGTTGCGGCGCTGGCCGAGGCCTCGCGCTGGATGGGCTCCGCGCTCCAGACCAACCCCGAAGCCGCCATGGCCGGCGCCACGCCGTATCTCCGCCTGTTCGGCCTTGCCGCCGGCGGCGTCTACCTGGCGCGCGGCGCGTTGGCCGCGGCGCGTGACGGCGGCCAAGGACCGTCCATCGCCCAGCCGATCGCGTTGGCACGCTTCTTCGCGGAGAACCTCGCGACAGCGGCGGCGGGCCTCAAGGACACCGTGGTCGGGGGCGCCGACTCGACGCTGGTGCTGACACCCGAGACGTTGTCGGCGTGAATGATGACGCAGAATCGTAGGGCGTGAGCGTCGGTCAAGGATAGGGCGCTTCTGCGCGATGCCGCTCCGCAGCTTTGCACCCTGCGATCCTGCTCGAAGGACTTCGGCTCGAATGACCTCGCACGTGATCAGGAGCCTGCACAACGACGAGGTGGACCGGTGCGTCGATATCCTCAGGCATGAGGACGGCACCTTCGGCTTCAAGGAATTCCGCAGGGACCCGGAGGATCGGGGCGGCTGGACGCTTGTCAGCTACAATCCCCAGAAGATCTACTCGACCGAGGACCAGGCGGTAGCCGCCGCCAGAGCCGCCGTCGTCTGGCTGCGCGATGAATAGGCTCACGGCAATTGCGGAGAGGAAACAAGCATGACGCTCGAAGCGAACGCCCGCGAGACGCTGGAGAGGTGGCACAGGATGGTGGCGGCGGGCGACCTGAGCCAGGTCGCCTCGCTGTGCGCGCCGGAGGCGGTGTTCCGATCGCCGGTGGCGCACACGCCCTATCGCGGCGCGGAGCTGGTCGCGGCGTTCCTGCAGCAGGCGGTGCAGACGTCCAGCGACTTCCGCTACCACCGCACGTTCACCGATGGCGAAAGCAGTGTCGTGCTGGAGTTCGGCGCCAAGGTCGGCGACAAGGAGATCAAGGGCATCGACATGATCCGCTTCGACGAAGCCGGCCGCATCGTCGACTTCGAGGTGATGGTGCGGCCGGCCAGCGGGCTGCAGGCGCTGGGCGCCGAGATGGCGCGGCGCATGGCGCCGATCCTGGCAGCGAAGCCGTGAGCATCCGCGGTCGGGACTATCCCTTGACGCAGTAAGACTAGCCCTCCCCACAGGCGCAAGGGGAATCCCATTCGAGGCCGCGACGGCACAGTTTACCAGTACAGCCCAATCGGATTCCGCCCGCACTGGCGCCCCAATACCCTGAGCTGCAGGGCGACACGGCGGGCACTGCCGATACTGATGGGCGCAACCCGCGCGCCCAGGGAGACGGCATGACCGCCATTCGCGTCGGCCAGGCTCAGGAGCAGCCCGCAGCGGCGGAGCCCAGCCTCAAAAGGGTCATGGGCCCCTGGCTCCTCCTCCTCTTCATTGTCGGCGACATCCTCGGCACGGGCATCTACGCTCTCACGGGCCAGGTAGCCAAGCAGGTGGGCGGCGCCGTGTGGCTGCCGTTCGTGGTGGCCTTCCTGGTCGCCCTGATCACCGCCTTCAGCTACCTGGAGCTGGTGACCAAATACCCGCGTGCCGCAGGTGCCGCCCTCTACACCCACAAGGCCTTCGGCCTGCATTTCGCAACCTTCCTGGTGGCGTTCGCGGTGATGTGCTCGGGCCTCACCTCAGCATCTACGGCGGCGCGGGCGTTCTCGGCCAATTTTGCCCATGCCGTCGGCCTGGAGCGAACGGGCGGGCTCGGCGTCACGCTGCTGGGGCTGGCGTTCATGGGCCTGATCGCGGCCATCAACTTCCGCGGCGTCGGTGAGAGTCTGAAGATGAACGTGGTCCTGACCTGCGTGGAGCTGTCGGGCCTCCTGATCATCATCCTCATAGGCATGGCCGCCATCGCCGCGGGCCAGGGCGACGTCTCGCGCGTGCTGGAGTTTCGTACCGTCGACGGCGGCTGGCTCTGGCCGGTGATCGCTGCCACCACGCTGGCCTTCTTCGCCATGGTCGGCTTCGAGGACTCGGTCAACATGGCCGAGGAGTGCAAAGAGCCCTCGCGCCTCTTCCCCAAGGTGCTGCTGGCCGGGCTCCTCATCACCGGACTCATCTATGTGCTGGTGTCGATCTCAGCCATCACCCTTGTGCCGGCGGCGCAACTCGGTGAGGGCGAGACACCGCTCTTGAAGGTGGTGCAGGCGGGCGCGCCCTGGTTTCCCGTCGGCATCTTCGCCTTCATAACCATGTTCGCGGTAGCCAACACGGCCCTCATCAACATGCTGATGGCGAGCCGTCTCCTCTACGGCATGGGGCGCGAAGGCGTGCTGCCGGCGACGCTCGGGCGGGTGCACGCGGGACGCCGGACGCCCTACGTCGCGATCGCCTTCACCACGCTGCTCGCATTCGCCCTCATCACGTTCGTCGGGGCCATCCCGGCGCTGGGTGGCACCACCGCCCTGCTGCTGCTCTGTGTCTTTGTGGTGGTCAATATTGCCGTCCTGGTGCTGCGCCGCGATCCCGTGGCCCACGGGCACTTCCGGACGCCCACCCTCCTGCCGGTCCTGGGCGCGCTGTCATGTGCCTTCCTCGCCGCCCCGTGGACCGGGCGCGACCTCGTGCAGTACGAGATCGCCGGCCTCTTGATGGCGATCGGCATCGGCCTGTGGCTTCTGATGCGGCTGGCCGGCGTCACCAGCCGCCGCGCCTTCGAGGCGGACACCGACCGCTGAGGCAGACACAAGGCACGCGGGCGGGGCCAGGATCAGGCCGGCCTCCGCCCGACCAGGCTCAGCGCTTCCCGCGGTGGCCCTTGCGGCCCGCGGCGTCGGGCTCGTCGGCCGGGGTGAAGCCGTCGGGGCCCTCCCCGGCTTCGGCGGCTTCCTCGCCCTCGGGCGCGGCCTGCAGCATCTGGTCCACGATCAGGCCGGCGTTCTGGCGGACGGCCTTCTCGATCTCGGCCGCCAGCTTCGGGTGCTCCTTCAGGAAGGCCTTGGTATTCTCGCGGCCCTGGCCGATGCGCTCGCCGTTGAAGGAGAACCAGGCGCCGGATTTCTCGACGATGCCGGCGCGCACGCCCAAGTCCACCAGCTCGCCGGTCTTGGAGATGCCCTCGCCGTACATGATGTCGAACTCGACCTGCTTGAACGGCGGGGCCACCTTGTTCTTCACCACCTTCACGCGGGTCTGGTTGCCCACCACCTCCTCGCGCTCCTTGATCTGGCCGATGCGGCGGATGTCGAGGCGCACGGAGGCGTAGAACTTGAGGGCGTTGCCGCCGGTGGTGGTCTCCGGGTTGCCGAACATGACGCCGATCTTCATGCGGATCTGGTTGATGAAGATCACCATGCACTTGGACTTGGAGATGGAGCCCGTCAGCTTGCGCAGCGCTTTGCTCATCAGGCGCGCCTGCATGCCCGGCTGCAGATCGCCCATCTCGCCCTCGAGCTCGGCCTGGGGCGTGAGTGCCGCCACCGAGTCCACCACCAGCACGTCCACGGCGCCGGAGCGCACCAGGGTGTCGGCGATCTCCAGCGCCTGCTCGCCGGCGTCGGGCTGGGAGATGAGGAGATCCTCGACCTTGACGCCGAGCTTGCGGGCATAGACCGGATCCAGCGCGTGCTCGGCATCGATGAAGGCGCCGATGCCGCCCTTCTTCTGCGCCTCGGCCACCACCTGCAGGGCCAGCGTAGTCTTGCCGGACGACTCCGGTCCGTAGATCTCGATGATGCGGCCGCGCGGCAGGCCGCCGATGCCGAGCGCGATGTCGAGGCCGAGCGAGCCCGTGGAGAGGGCCTCCACCTCGATGCGCTCGTTGGCGCCCAGCCGCATGATCGAGCCCTTGCCGTGCAGCTTCTCGATCTGGGCGAGCGCGGCCTCCAGGGCCTTCTGCTTGTCCATGCTACCCCCTTCGACGACGCGCAGCTGCGGCTTATCCATGGGCGGGCCCCTTATTTCACGAGTTGCAGACGGAGGCAAAAACGCGACTCAGGTTATCAACCGTTGTACACTGTTTGTTCTCGATATGCAACACGCCGCATCCGCCATGCCGAAGTGACGCCCCGCCTCCGTCAGTACAGCTCACCAAATCCCGATTCGACGAGCGCGACCAGGGCCTCGATGGCCTGGGGCGCCTCGGGCCCCTCGGCCTCCAGAAGAAGCTCGGTGCCGGGGCCGGCCGCGAGCGACATCAGGCTCATGATGGAGGTGCCGCCGACTGTGTGCCTGTCGCGGATGACGCGCACTATGGCATCGAACCCTTCGGCACACTTCACGAACCTGGCCGAGGCGCGCGCGTGCAGGCCCTTGCGATTGCAGATCGTAACGCGGGCCCGCAGCTTGCCGTCGTCCGCCACGTCCATGGGGTGTCCCGTCGTCAGGTTTCGCCCGATAGCAGCTGGCTGGCGATGCTGATGTACTTGCGACCCGCCTCCTTCGCCGCGGCCGTGGCATCGCGCAGGGACGCCTCGCCCCGCACGCTCGCCAGCTTGATCAGCATGGGCAGGTTGATGCCCGCAAGAACCTCGGCGCCGGTCTCCTCCATCACCGAGATGGCGAGGTTGGAGGGCGTGCCGCCGAACATGTCGGTGAGCAGAACCACGCCCCTGCCTCCGTCGACCCGGCGCACGGCCTCGATCAGCTCGAGCCGGCGCACCTCTACGTCGTCGTCGGGGCCGATGGCGAAGGGCTCCAGCTGCTCCTGCGGGCCGACCACGTGCTCCAGCGCGGCACAGAACTCTCCGGCAAGGCCACCATGGGCGACGATGACGATGCCTATCATCTCAGTCTGCTGGTCCTCTGCGGAGGCGCTCCAACAGGGCAACTATGTTGCATGGAGCGCAGCCCGGCCAAGGCGTCACATGATGGTTGCGCCGGGGTGTTGGCGCAAGGGGAATGCGGCGCTGTGGCAACCATTTCCGTCAACTGCGGCTTGCATGCGCCACCGCCAGGGCCAGCTTGATCGGAGCGGAGCTCTCGAACGGCGCCAGGCGGAGCAGCGGCAGCTCGACGCCCGCCAGGTGCGCGGTGAGGCCGGGCTCCGGCAGCCGCTCTACCGCGTCGGGTGGGACGAGGTCCACAACCAGCGCAAGCTCGCACTGTGGGAGGGCGCTTACGGCCACGATGCCCACTCCGCGCACCTCAAGCTTGCCGCGGATGCTCTCGGGCGCCCTGGCCAGCACGCGGCTGCCGTGGCGAACCAGCTCTACCTGGTCGTCGGCAACCAGGGCGGGTGCCTCGCGCGCCGCCGGGCCGCGCCGGGCCAGGAACAGGAACCGCAACGCCAAGTCGGACTTGCCGCAGCCGGAGGGACCCCGCAACAGCGCACCGCGCCGGCCGAGAGCCACGCACGTGCCGTGAACCACCTCAGCCGCGTCGGGCAACCTGCGGGCCTCCTTTCGGCTTGGCCGTCCCGGCCGCCGGCAGCCGCACGGTGAAGCGGGTGCCTGCTACGCCCGGCCAGCGCCGGTCCTTGAGGGCGGGATGGTCCAGGCGCACCTGGCATGGCTCGGTGGCGATGCGGTTGCTGGCCTGGATACGACCGCCGTAGGCGTCGATAATATCGCGCGAAATGCTTAAGCCCAGCCCCGAGTTCTTGCCGAGGGTGCTGTCGGACTGGGGGCGGTCCGAGTAGAAGCGCTCGAAGATGTTCTCCAGCTGGTCCGCCGGGATGCCCGGTCCGTCGTCGTCCACTACGATCTCGATCTCGTCGCCGACGCGCCGCGCCCGCACCGCCACCGTCCCCCCTTCCGGCGAGAACGAGATGGCGTTGTCGAGGAGGTTGGTGATGACCCGCCCGAGACGCGCGTCGTGGCCCACGACGATGAAGGAGCCATCGGGGAGCCACCGGTCCTGAATGTCGAGGTCGAGCCTCAGGGTGTCGTCGCCGAAGCGGTCCTGGAAGATGGCCATGACGCCGCGCAGGACGTCGCGCACGTCCACCGGCTCCGTGTCGCCGTAGGCCAGCTCGGCGCCCAGCCTGGAGACATCCGACACATCGGTGATGAGCTTGTTGAGACGCCCCAGCTCGCCCTGGATCTGGCGCACCAGCTCATCGCGCATCTCCGGGGTCTTGACATAGGCGAGAGATTCGGCAGTGGAGCGGGCGGCGGTGAGCGGGTTCTTGAGCTCGTGCGCCACCTCGCGGGCGAACAGCTCGCTCGCCTCGATGCGCCGGTAGAGCGATTCCGTCATGGTGCGGAAGGCGGCGTTCATCTGGCCGACCTCGTCGGTGCGGCCAGCGAGCTGCGGCAGCTTGGCGCGGGCGCCGATGTTGTGGCTCACATGCTCCGCCGCCGCCGACAGCCGCCGCATGGGGCCGGCAATGGTGCGGTAGAGCAGCATCGAGGCGATGAGCGTCGCCGCCAGCGCCGTGAGGGCGAGCCCGAGCAGGTTGTTGCGCTCCGCCTGCAGCACCTCGTCGATCACGCCGGGGCGCGTTGAGAGCAGCAGCGCGCCCTGCACCTCGCCGCGGTAGATGATGGGCGTCGCCACCGACACGATCTGCTGGCCCAGCTCCGTGATCAGCAGGATCGCCGTGGAGTGCCCGCCCTTCAGGGCCGCGGCCACCTCGGGGTAGGACTTGCCGTTGGCGCCCTCCACCTCCCGGTAGACCGGGATCTGCCCGCGCTGCAGCCACGCCATAAAGCGGGTCCAGGCCGTCTTGACGCGCTGGCGGCCGTCGCGCGGGTCGGCGCGATCGGTGCTGTCGTGGGCCGTCAACTGGCCGCTCTTCAAGAGCCGGTCGGAGTCCACGACGAGGACGCCGTCGGTGCCGTAGACGCGGGCGCGGGTGGTGGCCGGCAGGCGTGTGAACAGCGGGGCAACGCGCTCCGGCCGGATGGAGAGCTGCATGGCCGCCAGCGCCTCGTCGCGCATCAGCTTGTTGGCGCCCTCGATCTCCGGGAGCATGTCGGGGTTGATGATAATGCGGCCGGTGCCCTCTTCGCGCGTGGCGTTGAAGGCGATCAGCGAGGCGAAGCTCTCGCCCTGCACCTTGAGGCCGTCGCCCTGCGCCTCGATCAGGCCGGCACGGTACTGGGCGAGGTAGAACACGCCGCTCAGGAGCACCGCGAGGCCGATCAGATTGGCAAACATGATCCGGCGCAGCAGCGTCTTGGAGACGAGGCGGATCAGTGGCCCGCGGGTGACGAAGTGGTAGAGGTCGCGGCCGACGCGGCGGCCCACCGCCAGGGCGACCTCCAGGAGGCGCCCGCCGTACAGGCCGGCGTAGCGGCGCAGGATTGCCAACATCCGCGCCAACGTCCGGGCTACTCCCTCCGCCCCGCCGGTGGCGGGACGCCAACCGCCCGTCTGGATCGCCATGCCATGCCCCCGGGCTGTTACGCCTCCTTGAAGCGGTACCCGACGCCGTAGAGCGTCTCGATCACGTCGAAGTTGTCATCGACCTGTTTGAATTTCTTACGCAGTCGCTTGATGTGGCTGTCGATGGTGCGGTCGTCCACGTAGACTTGGTCGTCGTAGGCGGCGTCCATCAGGGCGTCGCGGGTCTTGACGACCCCGGGCCGGGTGGCCAGCGCCTGCAGGATCAGGAACTCTGTCACGGTGAGCATGACGGGGTTGTTGTCCCAGTGGCAGGTGTGGCGCTCGGGATCGAGCTTCAGCTTGCCTCGCTCCAGCACCCGCGCCGCCTCCGTGGGGGCGCTGGTCGGGTCCTTCGGCTGGAAGCGGCGGAGCACGGCCTTGACGCGCTCCACGACCAGGCGCTGCGAGAACGGCTTGGTGATGTAGTCGTCGGCGCCCATCTTGAGGCCGAACAGCTCGTCGATCTCCTCGTCCTTGGAAGTGAGGAAGATCACTGGCATGTCGGTCTGCTGGCGCAGGCGGCGGAGCAGCTCCATGCCGTCCATGCGGGGCATCTTGATGTCGAGGATGGCGAGCTCCGCCGGCTCCTCGGTCAAGGCCTCCAGCGCGGCGGCGCCGTCGGAATAGGTGCGCACCTTGTAGCCCTCGGCCTCCAGCGCGATGCTGAGCGATGTGAGGATGTTGCGCTCGTCATCGACAAGGGCGATCGTGCTCTTCTCTTTCATGCTGCTTCCCTGGCCGTTGGTCGCGCGCCCGAGCCTGTCATCGCAACCGACGCCCCGCGAGGAGGCGTGGCCTGCGATTTGACGCATAGCCCGGTCTGAGCGCCAAGAGCCCCGGCACGCCGCCGCGGCGCTTGTCCCCAATCACAACGCGACACCTGTCGATCCCCGGTTCCCTGGTGAGCCCCCAGCAGGCGGCCCGCCCTCAATGTCAGGGACGGGAGTGAGGTTTGCGCCTGCTGCACTCCACCAGTGCAAGTTACGCCATCCTTACGCGCCCCCGCCGCCGATTGCAACCGAGCGCGGCGCAGCATGGGGCCTGCATGCGGTCGCCGCGCTGAAATATTATTTCTCCGGCAGCGGCGTTGTCGCGTGCGGACAGCGGTGCTTTTGCCCATTTTGCCTGCGAATCCGCAATCGTCGCGCCGCCCGTGGCCGCCCGGCTGGACCGTGGATCCGGTTCCCACAGGGGTCGCTGTCCGCCGCCATCGGTCTTTCTCGCTGCGCTGCAGCACAAGCTCTGCGGCGTTTGGTAAGCTTCTGGCGGATTTCCCGCTTGCGCTAAAAAAGATCTCAGGCGTTCGCAGGCACAGACACGACGGCCGCTGTCGGGAGTTTCACTCCCACAAGGGCCGCCGAGTTGTGTAGAATCGCGCCTCCGCTTTTCCACAGCGGTCCGGACATCCAGCCCTGTCAGCCGCGAGGCCGGCATGGCAAATACCCATCTTTTTCTAAGAGCAGCGGCCCGCACATGACGACAGATGCCCTTTTATCGAATCTTCTGGCCAAGGCCAAACGCAACGCCAGCGACGCCGAGCTGATCGAGCTGGCGTTGGCCCTGGACGAAGGTCGCCTGACATCCACGGGCGCGTTCGCGGTGGAGACAGGGGTCCACACCGGCCGTTCAGTGCAGGACAAGTTCATCGTCCGCGATGCCACCACCGATCCGGTGATCTGGTGGGACAACAACAAGCCCATGAGTCCTGAGCATTTCGAGGTGCTCTGGGCGGACTTCCAGGCGCACGCCGCCACGCGGCAGCTGTTCGTCGAGGACCTGCGCGCCGGCGCCAGCCCGAAGCATCGCCTCAACGCCCGCATCTATCTTGAGTACGCTTGGCACGCGCTCTTCATCCGCCACCTCCTGCGCAAGGTGCCCGAGGCGGAGAAGGCCGCCTTCACGCCTGGGTTCACGGTCATCAACCTGCCGTCCTTCCGTGCCGACCCGAAGCGCCACGGCGCGCGCACCGAGACGGTGATCGCCTGCAACTTCGCCAGGAAGCTGGTGCTGATCGGCGGCACCTCCTACGCCGGCGAGACCAAGAAGTCGGTGTTCACCTACTTGAACTACGTGATGCCCGAGGCGGGCGTGATGCCGATGCACTGCTCGGCCGCCGTCGACGATGCCAGCCGCTCGGCCATCTTCTTCGGTCTCTCCGGCACCGGGAAAACGACGCTTTCGTCCGATCCCAAGCGCACGCTCTTGGGCGACGACGAGCACGGCTGGGGGGCGGACGGCATCTTCAACTTCGAGGGCGGCTGCTACGCCAAGACCATCCGCCTCTCCGCCGAGGCCGAGCCCATCATCTGGGCCGCCACCAACCGCTTCAGCACGGTGCTGGAGAACGTCATCATCGATCCGGCGACGCGGGTTCCCGACTACGACGACGGCCGTCTCACCGAGAACACCCGCTCCGCCTACCCGATGGAGTTCATCCCCAACGCCAGCCCGACGGGCGTGGCCGGGCACCCGAAGAATCTCGTCATGCTGGCCGCCGACGCCTTCGGCGTGCTGCCGCCGATTGCCAAACTCTCCCCGAGCCAGGCGATGTACCATTTCCTCTCGGGCTACACCGCCAAGGTGGCCGGCACCGAGAAGGGCCTCGGCAAGGAGCCGCAGGCCACTTTCTCCACCTGCTTCGGCGCGCCCTTCATGCCGCGCCACCCAAGCGTCTACGGCAACATGCTGCGGGAGCTGATCGCCAGCCACGGGGTGAGCTGCTGGCTGCTCAACACCGGCTGGACCGGCGGCAAGTTCGGCACTGGACGGCGCATGCCCATCGCCGCCACGCGCGCGCTCCTCGACGCCGCGCTCTCCGGCACGCTGGCCTCGCAGCCCATGCGGACCGACCCGCTGTTCGGCTTCCAGGTGCCGCTGGCATTGCCCGGCGTGGACCCCGCCTTCCTCAACCCGCGCGACACCTGGACCGACAAGGCCGCCTACGACGCCCAGGCCCGCGCCCTCGTCGATATGTTCCGCACCAACTTCGCCAAGTTCGAGATGCACGTGGACGCCGACGTCCTGGCCGCGGCGCCCATCCTCAAGCAGGCCGCCGAGTAGGGCG
>Ga0105249_10001015_pt1 | contig 24842 bp, 18 predicted proteins | sample KBSS44metaG_FD_81522 | JGI IMG/M metagenome (GOLD analysis project Ga0105249, IMG submission 81522) | Switchgrass rhizosphere microbial communities from Kellogg Biological Station, Michigan, USA - KBS S4-4 metaG | ecosystem: Host-associated > Plants > Roots > Rhizosphere > Soil | place...
CCGTCATCAGCGTGGCGGACAGCCGCTTTCCGGACAGCGGGTCCGCGGGATCCTTCGACGCCTGCGTGATGTACGGCAGAACCGTCGGCGCTGCATTTTCCTGACAGATCACCTGCGCGCCGGCCGCGACGAATGCCCGCGCGCCGGTCGAGTGGTCGGCGTGCGCGTGAGTGAGGATCAGATAGCGCACCGGCTTCCCGCCGGTCGTCACTCCGATCTGCCGCAGCACTTCCTTCGCCGTGGCGAGGTCTCCCCCGGAGTCGACTGCGACGACCCCATCGCCGTAGAGGAACCACCCCACGTTCGCGCCCCGGTCGGGCTGCGCGGCCCAGATGCCGTCGGCGACCTTCTGGACTGCGAGGGTCGTCTGCGCGGAGGCGGCGAAAGCGAAAAGGAGGAGGACCAGGGCGAGGCTCGAGGCGCGAAATCTCATGCGAACGGCTCCTGTCGTCGGCGTTGGGTCTTCCGAGAGCGCGTAAACCCCGGGGATCGCGGCCGAATTCCGGCCGGGCGCCCCCTTATTTCGAGGCTTTCCGCCGCCGCGCCTCGGCGACGAACTCCCGGAACAGGTTTCGCGACACCTCGTCGTTCGTCAGGTTCTCGGGATGCCACTGCACGGCGACCAGCCACCGGCCGTCGGGTGACTCGATCGCCTCGATCACGCCGTCCGGCGCGGTGGCGGACACGACGAGGCCGGCCGCGGGGTGATCGATCGCCTGGTGGTGCCGGCTGTTCACCTCGATCTCGCGCGCGCCGGCGATCTGCCCGAGGCGCGTTCCGGGCTCGACGCGGACCGTGTGATCGCTTTCGTTCTCCCGCTTGGGCTGCTGGTGCGCGACCTCCGACGGGCGCTCGAGCGGAAGGTCCTGCACGAGGGTCCCGCCGCGCGCGACGTTGATGACCTGGAGGCCCCGGCAGATCCCGAGGATCGGAACGTCGGACTCCCATGCCCCCTCGAAGACCGGGAAGTCGACCGAGTCGCGTCCGTGGTCGACTTCGACGTTGGCGCCCTCGAGAATCTCGCGGCCGTAACGGACCGGATCCACGTCGTCTCCCCCGCCGATCACCACGCCGTCGAAGGCCCCCCGAATGGTGTCGCCCGGCCGCAGAACGACGATCTCCTCGCGCCGCAACCCCGCGGCGAGGAGCGCGCGGATGTAGTCGTTTTCTTCGGCGGGGACGTCCCCGTCGACGGCCAGGGCGATACGCACGTGCGGATTGTAGAGGTCTTCGGGCCTCAGGGCCTCTCGAAGAGGACCGCCATACCCATGCCTCCCGACACGCAGAGCGTCGCGATCCCGCGCTTCGCGCCCCGGCGCTTCATCTCGTGAAGCAGGGTCGTCGCAATACGCGCGCCGGTCGCTCCGATGGGATGACCGAGCGCGATCGCCCCGCCGTTGACGTTCAGGCGGGCCGGGTCGAACGGCAGCTCCCGCGCGCACGCGATCACCTGGGCCGCGAAGGCCTCGTTCAGCTCGATCAGGTCGACGTCGGAGATCGCGAGCTTCTGCTTCGCCAGGAGGGCGCGAAGCGCGGGCACGGGCCCGATTCCCATGCGGGCAGGCTCGACACCCGCCGACGTCCAGGCGACCACGCGCGCGAGCGGTTCGACGCCCGCGCTCCCGACCTCCTCTTCGGAAGCCAGCACGAGCGCGGCGGCGCCGTCGGTGATCCCGGAGGAGTTCCCGGCGTGCACCGTGCCGGTCTCTGCATCAAAGACCGGCGGCAACTTCGCGAGCGATTCGGCGGTGGTGCCGGGACGCGGATGCTCGTCCGTCTCGACGACCATCTCTCCCTTGCGCCCCGCCACCTTGACCGGCGCGATCTCGTCGGCGAACCGGCCGGAGGCCATCGCCTCCGCGGCCCGCCGCTGGGACTCCGCGGCGAAGGCGTCCTGCTCGGCGCGGAGGATGCCGTACTCCCGGACCAGGTTCTCCGCGGTCTCCCCCATCAGCTGGCCGCAGAGCGGACACAGGAATCCGTCGCGGTACATTCCGTCCACGATCTCGGAGTCCCCCATCCGATATCCGAAGCGGCCGCGCGTGAGAAGGTAGGGCGTCGCGGACATGCACTCCGTGCCGCCCGCGAGCACGACCTCGTTCTCGCCGGCCGCGATCGAGAGCGCGCCGAGCGTGATCGCCTTCAACGAGGAGGCGCACGCCTTGTTGACGGTGTAGGCCGGGATCGAGTCCGGTACGCCGGCGCGGTGCGAGACCTGCCGGGCGGTATTCGGGCCGCCGCCCGCCTGCCGGGCATGGCCGAAGACGGTCTCGTCGACCGCGGCCGGAGGAAGTCCCGAGCGCTCGATGGCGGCGCGCGCCGCGACCTCGCCCAAGTCCGCTGCAGAGAGCGACGCGAACACACCGCCGAATTTCCCGATCGGGGTCCGGGCGGCCGAGAGCACGTATACGGGTTTCAAGTGTCCGATCCCCTTTTTCTCTACGTCACCAACGGCAACTTGACCGTCACGGTGGTGCCCCGGTCGACCTCGCTCCGGATCTCCACCTTCCCCTTATGCGCCTCAACGATCCACCGGACGATCGACAGGCCCAGCCCGGACCCGCCCGAGTACGCGCGGCGCGCGCGGTCGCTCCGGAAGAATCGCTCGAAAACGAACGGGAGGTCCTGCTCCGGGATACCAACGCCCGAATCGGTCACGTCGATGCGGGCCTCGGACGGGGTCCGGGAGAGACACACGTGCACCGTCCCGCCCGGGGGGGTGTAGCGCATCGAGTTCTCGAGGAGGTTGTGCATCACCTGTTGCATGCGCCCCGGATCCACGAACCCGATGACCGGATCGTCCGGCACTTCGACGGAGAGCTCCAGGCCGTGATCGGTCGCGGCCGGCACGAGCTCACGGGTCACCTCGGCCACGAACCGCGCCAGATCCTGGTTGGAGAAAGAGAGCGTGACGCGCCCGCTCTCGCCGCGCGCGAGGAAGAGGATGTTCTGCGAGATGCGGGCGAGATGACGCGTCTCCAGGAGCGCGTTGCCGATCGCCTCGCGATACTCCTCGGCCGGACGATCCTCCTCGAGGGCGACTTCGAGCGTGCCGCGCAACACCGTCAGCGGCGTCCGGAGCTCGTGCGACACGTCCGCGATGAACTGCTGCTGCTCCTTCCCGGTCCCGGAGAGCGCGTCGAGGCGCGCGTTCAGTTGCTCCGCGACCTCCCGGGCGATTCCGGTCAGATCCGTGGACGGAATCCGGCGGAGCGGGCGGCCCTCCGTATCGGCCAGCCGGTCGCGCAGCTGCTCGAGCTCCATCGCCGCCGACGACTGGAAGGGCGGATCGGAGGGCCGATCCGAGTAGAGAAGGGCGGGGACCGGGGCGGGCGACGCGAGACGGCCCGCGAGGTAGATGAGGACCGAGAGCGCCGCGAAACCCGCCGCGACGACCAGCAACACGCCGGCGGGCCGCACCGCGAAGTACGCGACGACGAGGATCGCCGCGATCCCGAGCAGAGCCGCCGCGGCGAGCGACCAGACACGGCCGCCGGGCATCAGCCTCCGGAGGGCGCGGACGGATCGACCGACTCGCCCAGCCGGTATCCCACGCCGCGAACGGTCTGGATGAGCCGTTCTTTCTCGCCGGCGTCCAGCTTGCGGCGGAGGGCATTGATGTACACGTCGATGATGTTCGTCGAGAGGTCGAAGGAGTCCTCCCAGATTCGCGCCTGGATCTCGGAACGGGAGACGACCTTCCCGCGCCGGCGCAGGAGGAGCTCGAAGAGCGCGCCTTCGCGCGCGGTCAACCGAACGATCTCCCCGCGGCGCCGGACTTCGCGCGACTCCGGGTCGTACGAAAGGTCGCCGAAAACGAGCGGGCCCGGCTCGGGTCTTTCTGTCCGGCGGGCGAGCGCCCGCAGCCGCGCGAGGAGCTCCCGGAAGGAGAACGGCTTGACCAGATAGTCGTCCGCGCCCGCGTCGAGCCCCTCGATCTTGTTTTCGACGGTGTCGCGGGCCGTCAGCATCAACACCTTCGCGGGGATGCCGCGCGCGCGGATCTCACGGCAGAGTTCGATCCCGTCTCGCGAGCCGGGAAGGAGGAGGTCCAGGATCACGAGATCGTAGGGGCCGCCCTCGAGGCGCTCGAGCGCCGTGTCCGCATCGCCCACCGCCTCGACGGAGTACCCCTTCTCCCCCAGTCCCTTCCTCAGGAACTGCGCGATCTTTTCCTCGTCCTCGACGACCAGGACTTTCAAGACGAGCCTCCATCGCCGTCGGGCGCCGGGCTGCGCCGCGGGTTCTTCAGGAACGAGAGGACGATCACCGCCCCGGCGCCGGTCGCGAACCCTCCCGCGAACGACGACAGCGGCGGCGACGTGGCGACGGAAACGACGGCGCCGGCCGCGACGAAGAGGAGAAGCAGCAGCCGCGAGACTTCGACCGGTGGAACCATTGGAGTCATGCCGTCGAGCTCCTCCGGCGCTGCCGCGCCCGCGATCCGCGGGAATGCCCCTTGCAGAGGCATATTGTCTATCATCGAAAATGCGAAGGAGGAAAGATGAAGACACCGAGAAGCGGAACCCTCGCGGCGGCCGCGCTCGCGCTGGTGGCGGGGACGGTCCTCGCCGCGGCCGGGTGCTCGTCCACGTCCACGACGTCCCCGGCGGTCGCGACCCCCCCGGGAGCCCAGGCCAGGGCCACGATCGAGCCGCGCAGCGGGTCGAACGTGAAAGGGTGGGCGACCTTCACCGACCGATCCACCGGCGGCGTCGCGGTGGTCGTCCACATCGAGAATGCCCCTCCCGGAACCCACGGGCTCCACGTCCACGACAAGGGGGACTGCTCCGCCCCCGACGCGTCTTCGGCCGGCGGGCACTTCAACCCGGGCGGGATGCCGCACGCGGCCCCGACCGAAGCGCACCGCCACGCCGGAGACCTCGGCAACATCACGATCGAGGCGAACGGCACGGGTCACCTCGAGATCGTCACGGACCTCCTGACGGTGAAGGCCGGACCGAACTCGGTCGTGGGCCGGGCCGTCATCTTCCACGAGAAGGCGGACGACCTTCAGACTCAGCCCACGGGCAACGCGGGCGGTCGGCTCGGCTGCGGGGTCGTTCAGTAGCTTTCGCGGATCGGTCAGCTCCCGGCGGGCCGGCACGAGCCGGCCCGTTTCGTTTTCGGTCCGGTGATTCAATGCGCGCATGAAGTCCACGACGCCGTCCTTCGATCTCCCTCCCGAAGAAGTCCGCCGACTCGGACGCCAGGCCGCCGACGCGGTCGCGGAGCATCGGGAGAGCCTTCTCGCCCGGCCGGTCTTCGGTAAGGTGGGCGCCGACGCTTCTCTTTTCCGGTCACCGCTTCCAACCGGGGGAAAGCCCTTCGACGAAGTCCTCGCTTTCGTGCGCGAGCACATCCTGCCCTTTCCGATGGGCAACTCGCACCCCCGCTTCTTCGGCTTCATCAACGCGACCGCGGATCCGATCGGGGCGACCGCCGATTACCTCGCCGCGGCGATGAATCCGAACTGCTGGGGGGGCGACCACGCCGCCGTGCACGTCGAGAACGAAGTGATGCGCTGGATCGCGTCGATCGTCGGACTTCCGCCAGACGCCGAGGGAATCCTCGTGTCCGGCGGCTCGATGGCGAACTTCACGGCTCTCGCCGCGGCGCGTCGAGCGATGACGCCCGGAAACGTCCGCGAGGATGGCCTGGCGGGCGAGGGCCGTCCCCGGCTCACCGTGTACGCCTCGGACCAGGTCCACCACTGCGTGGACAAGGCCGTCGACCTGCTCGGGATCGGCACGCGGAACCTCCGGAAGGTCGAGACCGACGGCCGGTTCCGGATCCGCCTGGACCGGCTCGAAGCCGCGATCGCGGCGGACCGCGCGGCCGGACTCCAGCCCGCGATCGTCGTGGGGAACGCCGGCACCGTCAACACCGGCGCGATCGATCCGCTGGACGAGCTCGCGGAAATCTGCCGCCGCGAGTCGCTCTGGTTTCACGTGGACGGCGCATACGGGGCGCTCGCGGTCCTCTCGCCGCTCCTCAAACCCCTCTTCACCGGAATGGACCGCGCCGACTCGCTCGCCGCGGATCCCCACAAGTGGCTCTACGTCCCTTACGAGGCGGGCGCGACGCTGGTCCGCGAGCCCGGCCGGCTCGCCTCGACGTTCCGGCGTTTCCCCGAGTACCTCGCGTCGGACCCGGAGAGCCCTTTTCCGGGGCCGGCGTGGTTCGCCGAGCGCGGCGTCGAGCTGTCCCGCGGGTTCAAGGCGCTCAAGGTGTGGATGGGTCTCTCGACCCACGGCACCGAGGCCTACGCGCGGTCGATCGAGAATGACGTCGCGCTCGCTGGTTTCCTCTCGCGGGAGGCGGACCGGCGGCCCGACTTCGAGCTCATGGCGGAGCAAGTCCTCTCGATCGCGAACTTCCGCTGGCGACCGCCAGGGGCCGCGCTGTCCGACGCCGAGCTCGACCGACTGAACCGCCGGATCGTCAACCGCCTCGTGGGGGACGGCTCGTTCTTCCTGGCGCCCACGATCCTGAAGGGACGCGCCGCTCTGCGCGCGTGCATCGTGAACTTCCGCACGAAGGAAGACGACCTGACGTTCCTGCTGGACGAGGTCGCACGCGTCGGCGCCGAGCTCTTGGCGGAGAACCGGGAACCGAGAGCGGACGGCTAAAACAAGGGCGGGGCCAACGCCCCGCCCGCACGCGAAACCTTCCACCCGGCGATTGCCGTTGGCGGATTCAGTCTACCCCACCGGCTGCGTGCACGCGTGGCAGCGCGTGGCGGAGGCCGGGATGAGCGTCTTGCACTGCGGGCACTCCTTGGTGGCGGGCGCCGCCTCCGGCTTCGGCAGGGCGTACTTGATGATCATGAAGATCACGAAACCGATGATGACGAAGTCGACGATGGCCCCGATCAGGTGACCGTACGAGATCCCGTTCTCCACGACCTTGCCGGTCGCGTCGGTCGAATGCGACAGGACTATCTTCGCGTCCCTCCAGCTGCCGCCGGGTAGAGCCAGGCCGATGATCGGGTTGATGACGTCCTCCACGATCGACGAGACGACCTTGCCGATCGCGGCGCCGATGATGACCGCGACCGCGAGAGCGAGGGCGTTCTGTTTGACCAGGAACTCCTTGAACTCCTTGACCATGCTCATGCCGGCTCCTTTTCGTTTCGGGTCGCCTTCCAGGCAGCCAGGTTGCGCTCGATCTGGCCGGAGTGCTTCTCCAGGTGCTCGGAGTAGATCCCCAGCCAGTTCTCGGCGGAATAGTTGGCATATTCGGTGTGCCTCCCGGAGGCGGACCACGCCGTCTCGGGAAGGCGTTTCAGGAGTGCGGCGGTGTTTGCCCGAACCGCTTCCACGGTCGCCAGCGCCGGAGCGAGCGGCGCCTCCTGATAGTCGAAGACCTCCGCCCACCGTGCCTGGTCATAGCCGACGATGAGCGGGTCCGTCTCCGCCACGAGATAGCGGATCCGGAGGGCGCCGTTCGCCTCGGAGTCGGCGCAGTGACACACGACCTCGTGCACGGACCACTTCCCCGGACCCGGCCGCCACTTCATTGCCTCGGCCGGAACTTTCGCGAGCGCCGCTTTGAGACGGGCAGGGCCGGCCTCGTAACGGCGGATGAGGTCTTCGCGCTGGGAAACCGTCAACGGCATGGGAGCTCCGCGTTTGGCCGGAGTTTATCCCGCGCGTTTCGAGTCAGAAGAAGCGGCCCTCGCGGGCCCGCATCCGAAAAGAAAGGGCCTCCGGGCCCGAAAGCCCGGAGGCCCCCCTCCCGATGCCACGGGGAGGAGAGGTTTCAGTTCCTCGGCCGAACCTCCGATCGCATGAGCGTCACGATAAGGAGACCGGCGCAGAGGGGCAATGAGGGAACCCCCTCATTTTGACGTCACATGTCGCGGAGGAGCTCGCGGATCTTCTCGGCCAGCGTGTCCGCACGGAACGGGTTCGAGAGGTAGAACGCGACCCCGTCGACGGCGCGCGCTTCGGAGCGCTCGTAGTTCGCGGTCGAGAGAAGAAGCAGCTTCGTACCGCGTGCGATGTTTCTTCGCAGCCCGTGGGAGCCGGCGACTCCCGGTTCGGCGAGATCCGCGATCACGAGCCGGACCGACCGCGCCGGTCCCGAGAGGAGCCGGATCGCTTCCTCGGAGCTGCGCGCCTCGAGGGCTACGTAGCCGGCCGACTCGACGATGCGCCGGAGAAGGGCCCGCAAGGGATCCTCGCTCTCGACCAGGAGCACCTCCGGCCCGGGCCGGATCGTCACTCCGGGGGACGTTTCCTCGAGATCTTCATTGCGCGGCATCGAGCCTCACCCCCATCCGTGGCGTTCTCACGCTATCGGGAAGAGGGAACGCGACACCATGAGGGAGGCTCCTCATTTTTGGAACGGAATTTCCCCGCCGGCGGGGCGTCTACCAGCGCGTGCCGTCGAGAGAGAGGACGGTCGTCGCGCCGACGACCTCGGCGGAGTGCCGCGTTCCGGCCGGAAGGTAGAGGCGGTCGCCCGGACCCAGGTCGAACGTCTCGGCTCCGACCACGATGCGGAGCACCCCTTCCAGGACTCCGTCGCACTTGTCCTGCGCGTGCTTGTGGGGAGCGAAGACGGTGCCGGGCCGATACGCGTAGCTCGCGACCTCGTAGCCGTCGCTATGCATCAGACCCATCATCCGCTTCTCGGTGAGCGGGCCGTCGGACGCTTCCCAGCGCTCGAGGCGAACCTTCGACATGGGCCGAGTCTATGCGCGAAAAAGAAAACGGCGGCCCCTTTCGAGGCCGCCGTCCGGATTCCGATTGCGGATCAGTTCACTGCGACACGTTCGTGTTCACGCTGCTCGTGTTGTTTCCAGATATCGGATCATTGGGAGACGTCGATGTGACGATCGCTGTGTTCGTGAAGATGCCTTTCTTCGTGGGCTTCAGCATCATGTTGATCGTGACCGTCGCTCCGTTCGACATCGTGCCGATATCGCAGACGACGTTCTGCGTATGCGGCCTGGGAGCGCAAGTGCCCTGCGTCGAGCTCACGGAGCCGAATCCCGTGTTCTTCGGCATGGTGTCGGTCACCGTCACTCCACTGGCCGCCTGCGAGCCGTTGTTTTTCACCGTGATCACGTAGTTGATGGCCTGTCCGACCTTCCCGGTGGCCGGGCCCGTCTTGACGACCTGCATGTCCGCGCCCGGAGGCGGCAGCGGAACGCAGGAATTGGACTGAGTATCGGCGACCTGCAGTTCGAAATTGGTCAACGTGACCTCGTCGAAGTCGAAGCCCGAACCCGAGGCGAGTGAATCGGTCCCGTACGCGACGTCCAGACGGCATCGCTGTCCGACGCAGCTGGCAGGCGCGAGTGCCGCCGAGCTGAAGGAACTCGACAGGAAGGGAGAGGCTCCCGCCCATCCCGCCTGTCCGGACACGACGCAGGTCCCCCCCGACGTCGGAACCGGGATGTCGTAAAGATGGCCTCCATCGGGAGTGACGGTCGTCCGGGCCCCGGTACCCACAACGAAGAGACCGACGTTTGCGCGATCGTACGGTCCGCCCGGCTCCTGCGGCGGTTCGGTCGCGTACTGGTTGTACAGGGACAGGGTCGAGGTCGCGCTCAGACGGATGTCGGGAGACTGGATCCGATCGCACTCGCTGTTGACGGCGCTGGTCGAATAGAGGCCCGTCAGAGTGGCATTGGCGCCGGGCGACATGCGCGTGTACGTACCGTCCACGATGTTCCAGCCCTCGGAATCCGACTCGAAGCTGAACGTCTTGGACGCCATGAACTGGAAGCTGCTCTCCGTGGCGGTGATGAAGAAGGAGCGGGTCCGCGGCGCGATGCCGTCGGCCGCGACTGTGATTCGCACTTCGAGGGTGTCGTTGGGCGAAAGGCCCTGCGGGCGGAACGAGACGCTCGCCTGCGCCGACTGCCCGCATCCGCCCGGCATCGAGGCGGCGACGAGAAGCGGCAACGGCGTGAGGATGTCGCTCGTGGCATGTCCGACGAGCTGCACCGAAGTGACCTTCACGTTCGACAGAGCCGTGGGCCCTGCGTTCTCGACGCGGAAAGTCAGCGTTGCCTGCTCACAGTTGTCGAGGAAGGGGTCTCCGTCGCTGGGAGCCGTTCCCGAGATCGTCAGTCCGTTCGGGAGCTCGCTGATCGCGAGGTCGGCGGTCTGAGCCGCCGCGCTCGGGGTGACGGTCTGGCATGCCGCCATCCGACCGACGCACGCGTCGTTCGAGCCGATGGGGAGAACCGTATAGAGGACGGGGAATCCATCGCGCAAGCCGGTATCCTGGAACGTCGTGCCGGTCGTCACGCCGATCGGAGTCTTGCCGAAGTTGCAACCCTTGACCCCTTCGGTCCGGTAGACGGCGTATTTCGCGGCTCCGTTGACTGAGTTCCACGAAAGCGATGCCGAGTTGGCTCCGGCGGTCGCCGTCAGGTTCGGCGCGGTCTGATTGAGCCCTCCGCACCCTCCGTCTTTGACGGTCGGAGTCGCGCACCCGATCCCGTGTCGGTTGAACGCGTTGAAGATGGCGGTCATGTGCGGCGTGCCGTTGTTGAAGTTACCGTCGTCGTCGTCCGCCGCGAGGAACATGTTGTATGCGGTGATCGTCGTGCAGCCGCCCGCGCCCTGAGAGCACGTGTACCAGTTCGCGAGGTTGTCGGCCGCGATCGCGACGAGGCGCGTCGTAATCTCGAGCGCGGTGTTGAAGCCGTAATTGGTCTCTCCGTTCACGAACCCCTGGAGGTCGCGGGCGAAGAGGTCATAGACCGCCTGCGCCGGGACGTTGCCCTCGCAGTGCGTCTCCTGGCCGCAGGGACCGACCTGGGGAACGCCCAGGCCGACCCAGCCGACGCAGCCGCCTTGCTGGACGACGACCTCGTCCGTGACCGGGTTTCTCGTACATGGCGTTGCCACCGGATAGCCGACCTGGTTGATCCAGCTGATGTCGAATGCTTTTCCGGTGTTCGGCGAAGGGTTCAGCGGGTCGGCGCACTCGTGCTTGGCAAAATCGGCGTCGCGCACGCCGCTGCAGGTCAGGCACGTCGCGCCGTAGCCGCCGCAGGTCGCGCCGGGGGTCGCGAAGAACCCGCGCCCGAAACAGGAGTCGGTCAGACGCAGGATGCCGTAGACGTCGGCGATCGCCTCGCCGGGCGAGGAGATCGAATTGTCCGTTCCGTTGTTGTCGAGGCCGTGGCCCCACTCGTGGTCGAAGACCGCCGCGATCTCACCGGTGTTGCCGCAGAAAGTGCTCGTCGCACAGGGTGGATCCTCGGTGTTGTCCGAACAGCCCGACTGGTAGAAGTTGACGCTCGCGCCGTCCCAGAACGCGTTGCAGGTCGACTTGATGTTCATGTTCGACGTGAGCTGATCGTTCAGCCACGGTTGCGCCGTGGCGCTCGCGGGCAGTCGGTTGCGCCAGCCTTCGATCTGACGATTCAGCTCGTAGAAGCCGGTTCGCGAGGCGTGGGTGTCGCCGGGCGAGTGCCCCGCCGGGACCACGCAATCGTGACCCGCACTCGTCCCCGCGTCGAGGCTCGTGCACATGCTCGTTTCGAAGGCCTCGCCGCAGCCGTCGACCATTCGGAGATACGGGCCGGAAAAATCGATGCTCATGTTGATGCCCATTCCCGAGGTGAGGCCGGCGCTGTTCGTCTGGAACGCGGTGCCGAGGATGTACGCGAACGGCATCGGAAACCCGGCCTGCTCGGTACCGTCGACTCCCGCCCCGTCGTTGCTGACCGGGAAGATTCCTCCAGACGTCTTACGAGTGAAGTACTGGTTCACGTCCTGGAACGCGAGGAGCTCGCCGGTCTGCGCGTCCACGAGCCCTTCCCACGTGCCGCCGTCGCCGGCCACTGACGTGGTCACCACCCAGCAGAGGCGGTAGGTCAAGCCATCGCCGATCGCGACCGTGGCTGGATCGTCCCCTTTTTCGAACGGGACGATGACCAGCTCGGCGGGACGACGAAGAGTCAGCGGGGTGCCGGCGTGGGACTGGACGCGGTCGAAGGCCGCGTTCGCCGAGAGAACGGACTGCGTGACCACCGCCGAGGTCACCCAGTTCTGCGTTCCCATCAGCACGATGTTCCCGGAGTTCAAGGTGGTCTTGAGCCAGGCGTCGCGCACGGGAACGCCGTTGATCACTCGTTGCGCGTGCATCTGGACGACGCGGCCGTCGTCGAAGACCGTGACCCGCGGCTCACCGACCTCGCCCGGGAGGATCCCGAGCTGGCTCTGGAACTGCGTCACGTAGCCCAGCAGGGCGGTCCGCGCTGACTGCTGCGTCACGCTGCTCGGATCGACGAGCGGCCGGCTCATGATGAGGAGGCTCCAGCGGCCGGTCCGCGGGTCGATGAAACCGCTCTGGCCGCCGAGCGCCGCGAGATCGGCGGTGGCTTTCGTCGCGAGCGTGGCAGGTAAGTCCACGATCGCCTTCCCCTGCTGACGAATGTAGAGATCCGGGTGACGAAATTCCTTTTGTGCGAGCGCTGGATCCTTCTTCGGCGGGACGATCGCGTGCGCGACCGACGTCGAAAGCAGGAATACGACGGATCCGCTCGCGAGGACCAGCCGCAGGCATCGGGACGAATTCTTCATGGCGTTTCTCCTCCCCCTGGGGAAGGAATCTAGAAGTCGCGGACCGGCGGGGAAATGAGGTGTTCCCCTCAGAAAGGGACGGTCGCGCACCTCAATTCTCGGGAGAACGTGCTACGGGAGGTTCGACAGGAGCCGCCGTGCCTCGATCGCGGCGGGTGAGGCGCCGCCGGAGGCAACCGCGCGCTCGAGGTAGCGGCGTGCCGGCTCCGGCCGTTTCTGGACCAGCAGCAGTCTTCCGAGCTCGAGATAAGCGCGAGCATCGCCGAACCCGACAGCGACTGCCTTCTCGTAACGCCGCAGTGCTTCGACCGGTCGGTTCGACTTCCGCGCGACGTCTCCGGCGATCCACCAACCCGCGCCGAACTCGGGCACGAGGCTCGTCCCTTCGACGGCATGCCGCTCCGCGGAAGGGAGATCTCCCGCAGCCATCTCGATCTGGGCGAGCCGCGCGAGAATCGCCGCGCTCGACGTTCCGGCGGCAACAGCGGCCTGCAGAAGGCGCTGCTCCTCCGCGGGGTTGGCGCCGCGCTTCGCGAGCTCTCCCAGCGCGAGCCACGCCCCGGACAGGCGCGGGTTCAAAGCGAGAGCCGCGCGGTACTCGGCGCGCGCCTCGTCGAAGCGCCCGAGCATCTTGTACGTGTTGCCGAGGTGCAGGTGGAGGAAGTCGAGCTGCGGGTTCAACTCGATTGCCTCCTTTACGGTCGCGACCGCCTCCTCCGATTTCCCGAGGACGGCCTGGACGTCGGAGAGCCGTGAGAGGAACGGGACGTTGCCGGGACTGCGCCGGACGAGGTCTTCCAGGATCGGCAGCGCCTCGGCGGGTCGACCCGTGACCATGGCTTCGTTGGCCCGGTCGAACTCCTTCAGCATCGCGACGCCGTCCTTCGGGTCGACATTGTTCGCGCGGGGAGGGCTCGAGCCCGACAGATATCCGAGGCTCCGCAGTGCTGCGACGACCTCGGGTGGGGGCGCTGCAGCCGGTGCCTTCCGGCCCGCCGAGCGGCGCTCCACGTCCGCGAGCAGGGAGCGAAGGCGCTCTGCTTCCTCCTTTCGATCGTTCACGAGGTTGCGTGTCTCCCCGGGATCGGCGACAAAGTCGAAGAGCTCGGGCCGTGGCGCGAGGACGTACCGCCAGCGCGAGTCGGACGCCGCCCGCAGCGGACTCCAGCCGTAGGAGGTCGCCGGCAGCCAGGTCTCGCTGTAGACCGGGTCCGCGGAGACGCTCGTGCCCGTCGCCGCACCGACACCCGGAAGGGATCGTCCGAAGCCCGACCCGTCGGCACCGAGGAGCGCCAGCAGCGTGGCGGCAAGCGCGCGCGAGCCGACGGTTCCGGGCACGACGCGGCCTGCGGCAACACCCGGGCCTGCCACCATCAGCGGAACCTCGAGGCTCGCGCGATACAGGAGGAGCCCATGGTCGCGCTCGCCGTGCTCGCCGAGCATCTCGCCGTGATCGCCCACGGCTGCGACGAACGTCTGCGCCCGAGCGGGCAGGGCCATGAGTAGACGCCCGATCTCCCGATCCATGTACGCGACCTCCCCGGCATACCGGCGCTCCATGCTCGCGCCGGTCCAATCCCCCGGCGGGGAGTAGGGAGAGTGCGGATCGTAGTAATGGACCCAGAGGAAGTAGGGACGACCCGGAGGGCGGTGCGCGAGCCATGTAATGGCCTCCGATGTGACCGCTTCGGCATTGCGCTCGGGATAACCGTGCTCCCCGAGTCGCTCGGCAGCCATGCGGTCTCCGTACGTCTGGAAACCGCGGTCGAGGCCGAACCTCCGGTCGAGAATCCGTGACGACACGAACGCGGCCGTCGCATAGCCACGGGCAGCCAGCACGGAGGCGAGTGTCGGCAGCGAAGAGGGCAGGATCGCCGTCCCGTTGTCGCGCACGCCGGAGAACGGCGGATCGAGGCCGGTCATCAGCGAGCAGTGAGCCGGAAACGTCAAAGGGGACGATGTGATCGCGCGGGCGTAGCGCGTCCCGCGCGCCGCCAGAGCGTCCAGGTTCGGCGTTGACGCGCCTCGCCCGCCGTAACAGCCGAGAGAATCGGCGCGGGTCGTATCCAGGGTGAGGAGAACGAGAGACGGACCGCGTGGCCCGGGCGCTCGGCCACCGGCGGCGACGCCCGACGCCGTGGCGAGGACGACCGCGAGGAACCGCGCAATCACGCTCCGGATTTTCTCCCCAAAAAGGAAAGGAGAAAGGAAGGCGGGCTCTTTCGAGCCCGCCGTCCGGGGGTCATGCAAAACAGATCTAGTTTCCGAAGAGACCGACTCCGTCGAACTTCACCGTGCCGGCGGTTCGCGTGTCGGTGGGCGCGAAGCCGGTCAGCTTCACGCGGACCGAGGAGACGTTGCCCGGGATCGTCACGGACTGCTGGAGCTTCGTGAAGCCGGAGGTCGTGAGCGGCGCCGTGACCAGGTTGACCGTGGAAAGGACGTTGCCCGCAGCGCCCAGGTAGACGAGACCCGCGGTCGCCGCCGAGGAAGCTCCCGTCGACTGGATCGACACCGCGAACGTCAGGACCTCTCCCGGAGTCACCGCGACCGGATCGCTCGTCCAGGAGGGCGCTCCCGAGAGCACCGCATTGCCGCCGTTGCCGGACGTCGCCGCGCTCTTCGAGCCTTCGCTGCCGCCGTCGCTCCACGTCGCGCTGCCCGCGCCGGTCGAAGAACCGGACCAGTTGTCCGGCCCGTTGCCCGCGGAGTTGGGCTGCTCGAAGGAGCCGTTCCTCACCTTGTTCCCCTGCACCGTGACCGTCAGCTGGGACGTGTTGTTGGTTTCGTTGGATTCCGAGACGACGCCGGCGGAGTCCGCCGTCACCGATATGGCGTGCTGACCCTTGACGGACCGCGTGTCCCACGGGATCGACACCTGGACGGAGGCGTTGGGACCGAGCGCGCCGGTTGCGACGGTTCCGAGAGTGGTCTGGTTGTCGAGGACGAACCGCGTGCTGGAGACGCCGGCCGCGGTCGCGCTGACGTTGGAGACGGTGGCGGTGATCGTCACCTTGTCCCCCTCCTGCGCCCCCTTGTTGTTGTTGAACGTGATGTTCGTGACGCGCAGATCCGGCTGCGCCGGCGCCGTGCAGACATCGGAATGCGTGTCCGCTCCGACGAAGTCGACGTCGGTCAGAGTGACCTGATCGAACCAGAGCCCGACCAGCGACGCCGACCCGTCCGTTCCGTTTCGCACGGAGAGACGAATCGGTTGGCCGGCAAAGCTCGCCGCGCCGAGAGCCGTCGACGACCACGTGCTGGTCATCCATCCGGGCCCGGGTCCGGCCCAGCCGCCCTCCAGATTCGTGCAGGCCGAGTCATCCGGGTTGCCGCCCGAGGCGTTGTATACGCGCTCCCCGCCGTCCGGCGCGATGACCGTGCGCTGGCCGGTGGCCTCGTCGATGATCCCGACGTTCGCCCGGTCGTAGAAGAAGCCCTGGCTGTCGGGTTCGGTCGCGAACTGGTTCGACAGCGAGAGCGTCGAGTCCGCGTGCAGGATGATCTTCGGTGACCGGACGTCGTCACAGGCGTTGTCCACTGCCCGCGAGGACGCCATGTACCAGGCGGTGCCGCCGGCCCCTCCGCCGGTGTCCGTGCGGGTGAACGAGCCGCCGTGGACCTCCCAGCCGTCGGTCCCGCTTTCGAACGTGAACGTGACCGTGGGCTGGTTCACCACGTCGGACTCAACGCCCGTGACGGACATCGAGAACGTCTCGACGGCCGGCGCGGTCTGGTCCGAGGTGACCTTGACCTGGAGCGTCAGGGTGTCGCCGTGCGCCAGGCCGTGGGCGACGAAGCGGAAGGTCCCCGTGGCCGTGGCCGCCGGAAGACCGCACCCGGCCGCGAGGCTCGAAGCGACGACGGACGGAAGCGGGGTCACGATCGTGGTCTGGGGATGGGACGGAGAGGTGATCTCGACGATCCGCACGTTCGTGAGCGGAGCGTTTCCGTCGCTCCAGACGCGGAACGACAGCGTCCCCGTCTCGCAGTTGTCGAGCGACGCGTCCCCGTCTCCCCCCGACACCGTCAGCGAGTTGGAGACGGGACCGGCGCGCAGGCTCGGCGCGGCCGGAGGCGCCGCCGGCGAGGTCGGCGTGACCGCCGCGCAGTCGCTCATTGGTCCCGGACAGGCGTCCTCGCCCGGCAGAAGCCCGTTGCCGACCGGCATCACCGAGTAGAAGTACTGGAATCCGTCGAGGAGACCGGTTTCCGAGAAACTCGTGCCGGTGGTTTCGCCGACCTTCACCTTGCCGAAGTTGCAGCCGTGAACGCCCTCGGTGCGGAACACCCAGTACTTCTCGGCGCCCGCGACCGCGTTCCAGGTGACGCTCGCGCCGTTGACCGTGGGCGTCGCGTGGACGACCGGCGCGGCCGTCGGCTTGCCCGAGCACCCGCTGTTCGCGGGAGCCACGGGCAGGTTGCACGCCAGGTTGTGGCGGTTGAACGCGTCGTAGATGGCCTTCATGTGCGGGGTTCCGTCGAGCAGCAGCCCGTTGTCGTCGTCGGCCGCGAGGAACTGCATGTAGCCGCTGTCCGCGAGGCAGCCGCCGAACTCGTTGCCGCCGGCCGCGGCCAGCGGGTTGCACGAATACCAGCGGTTGACGCCGCCCGACGCGAGGTAGAAGTCGCGGGCCGCGATCTCGAGCGCGCTGTTCAGGTCGATCGTCGGAGCCGCCCCGCCGGCGCACTGCCCTCCGTTGACGTCCTCCCAGCCGACGCCGTTGCACGGAAGGTCGCGTTTCATGAGGTCCCAGATCGTCTCGCCGACGATGACCCCCTCGCAGTGCGTCTCGAAGCCGCACGGCCCGGTCTGAAGACCGACCGGCATGGGCAGCTCGTCCGGGGTCGCGCAGCCCGCGTTGGGGATCGCCGCGTTCAACGAAAGGACCCAGTCGATGTCGTGCGGCTGACCGGACTGGTGCTTCTTGTAGTCGTCCTCGCGTACGCCGGTGCACTCGGTGCAACGATCGCCGAAGTCGTTGCAGAACACCTGGTTCCGCTGTGTGCCGTCGCCGCGCGACTTGAAGAAGCCGCGAGCCATGCACGACTGGTTGAGGCGGACGAGCGCCGTGATGTCCGCGTACGCCTCGCCCGGCGACGTGACGCCCGGGAAGTTGTCGTTGGTGTCGAGGCCGTGGCCCCACTCGTGGTCGAACACCGCCGCGATCTCGCCGGTGTTGCCGCAGATGACGGAGCCGCTCGCCGAGGGACCTTCCCGGTAGAAGTTCACAGTCATGTCGGTCGGCGACCAGAACGCGTTGCACGTGTTGTCGATGTTCATGTTCGCCGTGAGCTGCCGGTGGAGATAACCCGCGGGACTGTCGGCGACGGCCGTCGAGGGCAGCTCCGCGGTCGCCAGCTCGATCTGACGGTTCAGCTCGTAGAACCCGGTGCGTCCGGAGTGCGTGTCGCCGATTCCGTGACCCTCCGGCACCGCGCAGTCCGTTCCGGGACCCGAAGAGAGGTTGAGGTTCGTGCACTGGTCCGCCATCTCGGCGGCGGGGCCGCAGGCGTCGTTGATCCGGACGTACGGGCCGGCCAGGTTGACGGTAAAGGGTCCGTTCGCGTCCACGAGGCCGGCGCTGTTCGTATGGAGAACGGTACCGTCCGGGAGCGTGACGTCGGCAGACGGCATCGGATGGTTCGGCTGCTCGACGCCGTCCGGGACGCCGCCCGGAGAACGGCCGTCGTTGGAAACCGGGTTGATCCCGCCCAGCACGCGCCGCTGGACGTACTGGTTCTGGTCCGTGAACGAGAGGAGCTCGCCGGTGTGCGCGTCGATCAGACCCTCCCAGGAACCGAGGTCCCCCTCGATCCGGGGGCTGACGATCCACGCCAGCCGGAAGCGGTAACCCTCGCCGACCGGAGTGGTTTCCGGATCGGCGGCGCGCACGGTCGGTACGATCGTCAGCGAGGGCTCCCGCCACCAGCCGGCGACGCCGGCGACCTTCTGGAGTTGAGGTAGCGCTCGATTGCGGTGACCGCGTCGGGCGCGGAGAGAGAAGGCTGCCGGGAGACGTCGATCTTTCCCCAGGAGCGGCTGCCGAGGAGAACGAGGTTGCCGCCGTTGAGCACGGCCTGCACGTAGCTGTCCCGCACCGGCACGCCGTCGACCACCCGGGGCTCGTAGAGCTGGATCAGGCGGCCCTTCTCGGCGATGGAGACGTTGGCGGGCCCGAGCTCCGCCGCGTCGATCCCGAGCTCGCGCGCGTGCTCCGAGAGATATGCCGCGAGCGCTCCGACGACCGTCTTCTTCAGCTGCGCATCGCCCGCCGGGCTCTCGATCCGGAGGCCTCCCCACGTGAGGTCGTTGCCGGCGCCGGATCCCGGGATGAGCGGGCGGGACAGCACGAGCGTGTCCCACCGGCCGGCGCGCAGGTCGTAGAAGCCGGCGTGATCCGCGACCTCCGGCGCCGCGAGCACGCGCGGTCCGCCCGATTCGCGTCGGGCCACGTTCTTCAGGTCTTCCCGCAGCCGCTCGGCGAGCGGGGCCGGAAGGCGGTCGAGCGAACGGGCGTCGGTCGAAGCGATCAGGTCCGGGTGGCGAAATCCCAGCTGTTGGGGTTTCTCGGCCGGCCGGACGATCGCGCCCGCCGGAGCGACGGCGAGGGCGCCGAGAAGGATGAAGACGAGAAAAAAGCGGACCGCGGGATGGGCAGACGAGCGTGGCATCGGAAGTCCCCCTTTCCGACTGCCATGCAACCAGCCGCGGATCGACGCGACAATGAGGGGTTCCCCTCAAAAGCGCCGCCGGAAGACCTCATTTTTCGGACCGGCCGAAGTCCACGCGAATCGCGTGCGGTCGCGTCTCCCCGGTCGGTAGGGGATCGGTCGCGCCCGCGGGCTGACCGTCCACGGAGATCGCGGGCTTCGCCAGGAACCGTGCGGTCTCCAGGGCCGAGCCGAGCGTGAGGACGAGGATGGCGGCGCGCAGCACGGAACGCGGACGGGGCTCGGCGCCGCGGAGAATCCACCGCCGCGCGGCGAGCGCGACGAGCAGGGCAACCGCCGGGATGACCGCCGCGCCCTGTCGCGCGTAACCGAAGAACGCAACGGCGACCGCGACCTTGCTCACCAGGAAGAGAAGCCAGGGCACCAGGGCCGCCTGCCTCCATCCCGCGGCGACTCCCGCGACCGCGGCCGCGAGGAGAGCGATCCTCCAGACGAGCGCCGGCGCGCCGCCGTCCGGGACGATCATGTCCACCGGACGCCGCAGGCCCGAGAGGCCGAGCGGCAGGTTCCAACCGGTCAGACCGAGAGCCGTGCCGCTCCAGAAGATCGAGAGCTTCCGGAGGGCAAGCCGCGCGAAGTCGGCGGGGTGCGACGCGATCCACGCGAAGCCCGTCCCGTACCCCGCGTTGAACAACCGGAGGTGCGGCGGGTAAACGAACGCCAGCTGTGGCGGAGGCAGCCCCGACACCAGCTCCGCCGGGTATTGCGAGGAGCCGCCCTCGAGCGGGGGCGGCTCTTCGAGGCGGGTCCGATCGAACCCCCCGCTCGCCGAAGGCCCGTTGGCGAGGGCGAAGTTCAGCGGCCCATACGCCGACACGAAAGGATGGCTGGACAGCGGGCGGGGAAAGTAGCCGAACGCTTCGTCGAGGATCGCGAAATCCGCCGCCCGGACCCGCGTCCGGCCGCGGTGCGCGACCGTCGCGGCCACGAACTCGGAGGCGGTGCCGCGGGCGAAGCCCGGAAGATCGTCGCGCCGACGCGCCGCGTCGGCATCCCACTCCACGCGCGCGGAGTAGCTCGACGAGGGGACGGGCGACACGCGGTTGAAACGGGCGATCGCGCTCCAGCTCTTCGCGTGCCAGGGGACGAGCGGAAGAGCGAACAGGACGAGCGACGCCGTGACCCACCGGAGCGATCGGCCGCCGCCGGACCGGCGCGTCCACCGGATCGCGAAGAAAGCCAGCGCGAGGACATAGAAGAGGAGGTGCTCGACCCGGAAGAGACACGCCACGCCGTTCGTCGCGGACCAGAGGGCGAGCCGCCCGGATCGCGGCCTCTCCCGCAGGTCCTCCACGAGCCCGAAGGATCCGATCGCGAGGACGAGGTACGGCGTCTCGCTGTCGATCGTCGCCGAGAGCACGAGGAGCCCGGTCGCGAGCGCCGCGCCGCAGCCCGCGACCGCCGCGACGGAGAGGCCGAACGAGCGCTCCGCCGCACGGAACAAGAAGAACGGGACGAGAGCGCCGAGAAGGATCCACGCGAACCGCAGGAATGGGATGCCCGACGGGAGCTCGTTCCAGAGGATTGAGGCGAGATACGCCGCTCCCGGAGGGTGAATCGGCAGTCCCAGCTCGAACGCCGTCCCGGAGGCGATCGCGCGCGCCCACTCCAGCCACAGCGGTGCGTCCCCCCGGAAGAAAGCCGACCAGCCCCACGCAGGGTCCGGGGTGGCCCGCCAGAAGAGGACCCGGACGAGGAGGGCCGCTCCGAAGATCGCGAAGCCGAGCAGGCGCTCTGCGCGCCGGTCGATCGGCGGCGCCGTTGCCCTGGGTTTACGGCGGCGGTGCGACACGGTCAGGGCAGGAGGCCGGAGAGCCGCGGGTCGCGCCGCGCGCGATCGCGCAGCTCCGGCATGGCCGAGAGCGCCTCCACGAGTGCGCGCCGGGCGCCGTTCCGGTTTCCGCGCTCCGCCTCCAGCTGCGCGAGGCGCAGCCGCGCCGATCCGAAGTCCCCCTCGCCCGGCCGGCTGCGCCGGAGCCACGGGAGCGCCGCGTCCGCGCGGCCCAGGTCCGCGAGCAGGATTCCGAGCGCGCCGGAGTACGCGAACGCGTCGGACTCGGCGGCTGCGACGCGCTCGAGGTCGCGGACGGCGTCGGCTTTGCGGCCGGCGCCGTGTTCCGCGAAGGCCAGCCGGGCAAGGAGTTTCGGGTCGCCGGGCGCGAGCGCCACCGCGCGTTCGAAAGCGGAGACGGCGTCCGGCAGCCGCCCCGAGCGTCCGAGAGCGGTGCCGAGCCGCGCCCAGGCTTCGGGTCGCTGCGGCTGCAGGCGCGCGGCCTCCAGGGCGTGCGGCACAGCTTCCGCGGGACGGCCGCCGCGCACGAGCGCGTCCGCGAGGGCGGTTCGCGCTTCGGGCTGCTCCGGGCTCGTCTCGACGGCGCGCGCGAGGAGCGCGGCCGCCCGCGCCGCGTCCCCCGCTTCCAGAAGCGCCACCCCTCCGCGCAGGAGCGCGAACCGGTTCGTCGGATCCCGCGCCAGGGCCTCCGAAAACTTCGCGGCCGCCGCGGAATAGCGCCGGCTCCGGAGGAGAGCGTCCGCGGTGGTCAGGATCTCGCGCAGCTCGCCACCGTCCTTCGGATCGCGCAGCCCGGACGCCGGCGGCTCTCCGACGCTTCCACCCGCGCCCACGTATCCGAGCGAGCGGAGCTTTGCGACCGCTTCCGCGTCCGCGGTTCCGTCGGAGCGCGCCACGCGCGGCAGCGACTCGAAGCTCCGGCGCGCGGCCTCGAGACCCCGCGCGGTTTCGCGGTTCCCGTCGAAAACGTTCTCCTTCTCTCCCGGGTCGGCCGCGAGATCGTAGAGTTCGGGCCGCGGCGCGGCGATCAGCTTCCACCGGCCGGACCTGACGGCGCGGAGCGGCGCCCATCCGTAGGAGAGCCACGGCTGGTAAGTCTCGACGTACGCCGCGAGCGGCTCGCCGTTCCGGCGGGGAAGCGCGGCACCGTCGGAGACCGGAAGGGGCGGCACGCCCGCCAGGGCGAGTACCGTGGGCGCCACGTCGACGAGCCGGGCGCCCTCTCCCGGACCGGGAGCGATCGCGCCGGGCAGGCGGAATACCAGCGGCACGAGCACGGTCGCGTCGTAGACGAAGAAGCCGTGCGTCCCTTCGCCGTGGTCGCCGAGGCTCTCGGCGTGGTCGCCGGCGAAGACCGTCAGCAGCGGCTCGCCGGCCCGGGACTCCGCGGCCGCGAGGAGCTGACCGATCGCGTGATCTGCGAATGCGACCTCGCCGTCGTAGGGACCGCGACCGCCCGGTCCGACGAACGCCGCCGGCGGCCCATACGGATAATGCGGGTCGTAGTAGTGCACCCAGAGAAACCAGGGAGCCCGGGCGGACGCGAGCCAGGCGAGCGCCGCCGCCGTCGTCTCCGGAGCGAGGCGCTCGAGCGACTCCCCTTCCCCCGCCGTGAACCGGTCGTCGTAGGCGTCGAAGCCGCGTCCCAGGCCGAACGATCGCGCGAGCGGATATCCGCTGACGAAAGCGGCGGTGGAGTAGCCGCGCGCGTGGAGCGCCTGTGCGAGCGTCTCCGGCTCGGGCCCGAGCGTCTGTCCGTTGTCGTGGATGCCCATCCGGCGCGGCAGCACTCCGGTCAGGAGCGCGACGTGCGACGGGAACGTCAGCGGAACCGGTGACACTGCCGCCGAAAACCGCAGGCCTCCGGCAGCGAGACGGTCGAGGGCCGGCGTCGCGTTCTTTCCGGCGACCCAGCCGAGCGCGTCGGGACGCAGCGTGTCGAGCGTGATGAGGAGCACGTTCGGCGACCGGCGCGGCGGACCGCCTCCTTCCGGCGCGGGCGCGACGTGCTTCCGGCATGCGAGAGGAAGCAGGAAAACGAGAAAGACGAGGGGAACCGGCTTTGGAGCGCGCAGCCTCAATTCAGCAGCTTGTGCTTCGCCGCGAAGCGAACCAGGTCCGCGGTGCCATGCACGCCCAGCTTCTCCATCAGCCGCGTCCGGTGGTTGTCCACCGTCTTCGGGCTGATGCAGAGCAGGTCGGCGATCTGCGCGTTGGTCTTTCCCTCGACCACGAGCTGGAACACCTCGCGCTCGCGGTCGGTCAGCCGTTCGTAAGGATCCGCCGGAAGCGGCCGGTCGCTCTGGTACGCGTCGGCGAGCGCGCGGCTCGCGTGCGGGCCGAAGTAGACCTTTCCCGCCTTCAGCGCGCGGATGCCGGCCAGGAGCTCCGAGCCCGCGCTGTCTTTCAGGAGATAGCCGGAAGCGCCGGCGCGGACCATCTTCAGCACGTACTCCTCGTCGTCGTGCATCGTCAGGACCAGCATGCGCGTCGCCGGCAGCGCGTCGCGGATCCGACGCGCCGCCTCGAGCCCGGAGAGGTGCGGCATGCTCACGTCCAGCACGACGACGTCCGGTTTCAGCTTCAGGGCCTGGTCGACGGCTTCGGCGCCGTCGGCCGCCTCGCCGACGATCTCGATCTCGTCACTCGCCTTCAGGATGCCGACGAGACCCTGGCGGACGATCGTGTGATCGTCCGCGACGAGCACGCGGATTCGCTTCATCCGGCGGAGTCCTCTTCGCGCAGCGGGATCTCGGCTTCGACCGCGGTGCCCTCTCCCGGCGCGGATCGGATCGAGAACCGTCCATGCAGAAACTCCACGCGGTCGTGCATCGCGCGCACGCCGAAGCCGCCCTCTTCGTCGGATTCGGAAAGTGCTTCCTCCGGCCGGAAGCCCGCGCCGCGGTCCTCGACGCGGACCGACAGCCGATCCGGCCGGCGGCGCAGCGTCACCGTCGCAGCGGTCGCGCCCGAGTGCTTCGCGACGTTCGTCAGCGCCTCCTGGACGATGCGGTACACGAGAGTCTCGACGTCCGCGTCGCCCCGGAGCTCCTCTCCTTCGAAGGCGACCTCCACGGCGATCCCCGTGCGCCGCTGAAAGGTGCGTGCCAGCCATCGCAGCGTCGACTCGAGGCCGAGCTCGTCCAGCATCTGCGGGCGAAGCAGGTGGGAGAGCTCGCGGACTTCGGCGAGCGCCGTCTCCGACAACTCGCGTGCGCTCTCGACGCGCGCCAGGATCGCGGGAAGGGACTCTGCCTCGCGCTCCAGGAGCTCGAGCTGGATCTTCAGAGCCGTCAACAGCTGGCCGATTCCGTCGTGGAGGTCCCGCGAGATCCGCGAGCGCTCTTCCTCCTGGAGGCGCAGGACGCCGAGCGAAATCCGGCGGAAACGGCGCTCGGACTCCGCGACCCTTTCCACTAGCCGGGCGTTCTCCGACTTGATCCACGCGACCTGCTCCGCGATCTGCTCGAGCCGGTCCGGGGGAGAGCTAGCCACCGAGCTTCGCCCGGGCGTCGGCGGGCCGGCGCGAAAGTGCTTCCCGGACCGTCGGCACCGAATCGAACGCGGGTCTCATGGCGGCGGGGACATTGTCGCGCAGCTTCACAACTTCCCGCGCGGCACGAAGGTAGGCGTCTTCGCTCCCTGCGCGGTTGCCCTGCTTCTCGAGCGCGCGCGCCAGGAGGAGCGTGAGTCGGTACCGGCCGGCCTCCCAGCCGCACTGATCCGCGATGCGGAGGGCCCGGCGGGCGAGCTCCTCG
>Ga0105249_10001019_pt1 | contig 24774 bp, 27 predicted proteins | sample KBSS44metaG_FD_81522 | JGI IMG/M metagenome (GOLD analysis project Ga0105249, IMG submission 81522) | Switchgrass rhizosphere microbial communities from Kellogg Biological Station, Michigan, USA - KBS S4-4 metaG | ecosystem: Host-associated > Plants > Roots > Rhizosphere > Soil | place...
ATCGCGAGCACGGCGCGCTGCTTGGTGCCGCCGAGCGGAACCAGTCGCCCTTCGTCCTGAGCCTCGAGCGGGCCGAGTATGCGGAAGAGGGTCATCGTCGGCCGCTCCTGCGCCACGCTACAGCCAACCACGCCTTTTTGCCCGTTTGCTGCCGCCTGCAGCCATGTGTTTAAGGCGCGCGCGGACGCTCCCCGCATGAGCGTCAGCGCAGCGCTGATCAGCCTTGTCGCCCAGGGGCGGACCCTGCCCGTTCGCGTCGTCGAGGTGAGGACGGACACCGGATTCGACTGGGGTGACGCGGCAATCGGCGCGGCTGCCGTGATCGCGGTCGCCGCGATTGCCTACGGCGGTGCCATTGCCCGGCGCGGGCTCGTCGGCTGTGTCGCAGCCCTCGCCGCGCTGGTGCTCGTCTCGACCACCTACCTGGTCCTGCTGTGACCGGAGCAAGGAGAGCAAGATGAGTGCAGCAGTACGTACTTGCCTGGCCTTGGCGCTGCTGGCGATTTTCGCCCCCGCCGCCCAGGCTATGGAGTTCTCGCCGTGGGCGACCGCGGTGAACGCCGAGGACGTCCTCGGCACGAGCAGCGAGCTGAACGTCGTCGACTTCCAAGACGGCTGTCCCATCCAGTCGCCCGACCGGCTCAGCCTCTACATGGCTTCGACCCGGCCGGGCGGTCACGGCGGGATCGACATCTGGATCGCCCATCGGGACTCGAAGACCGATCCGTGGGGCGCACCGGAGAATCTCCCCGAGCCGATCAACTCCACCTTTGACGACTTCTGCCCGACGCCGATCCGCGGCGGTGGGCTGTTCTTCGTCAGCCGCCGGGTCACGCCGGGCGTGACGTGCGGGATGGGGGACATCTACCTGACGCGGCTGAATCCCGGGGCGGGCTGGGAGACGCCGCAACATCTCGGCTGCGAGAGCGACGGCGGCCCGAACTCGCCGCTCGACGAGCAGGGACCGTCATACGTCAAGACCGGCGGCCCGACGCTCTACTTCTCCAGCGGCATCCCGAGCGGGCCCGACGTCAGCGGCGACATCTATAAGAGCGAGCGTCACGGCGACGGCTCGTTCGGCCGGCCTCAGCTCGTCACCTCGCTGAGCAGCGGCGCGGTCGACATCCAGCCGAACGTGCGCCACGACGGACGCGAGGTCGTGTTCGCGTCGAACCGCACCGGCACGCTCGGGTTCCAGGATCTCTGGGTGGCCACCCGCGAAGGCCCGAACGGCCCCTGGTCCGCGCCCGTCAACCTGGGTGGCGCGGTGAACACGGTAGGCGCGAGCGAGACACGCCCGTCGCTCTCGTGGGACAGCACGACGCTGTACTTCGGTCGAGCCGCAGGGGGAGCGGCGCCCGCGACGGACATCTTCGTCGCGACGCGTGAGATGACCGACTAGAGCGACCGGTTGCCGAACGGCAGCAGTGAGGGAGGGTGCTTGCCGGTTTGGCCGTGTATTACGCGGCTAAGCCGGCGAGGACCCTTCATTGCCGTCGTTCTCCGGCAATCAGGGCGTACACGACGATGTCGAGATAGCGATCCCCGACGCGCTCGTAATCCCGCAGGACGCCCTCCTGCTGGAAGCCGAGCCGCTCCGGGATCGCGCGGCTCCTGTGGTTGTCCGTGCCGACCTGGATCTCGACCCGGTTCAGCTCCAGCTCGTCGAACGCGTAGTCGGTCATGGCCCGCACGGCGCGCGTCATCAGGCCACGGCCCTGGTGCTCCTCGGCCAGCCAGTAGCCGATGCCCGTCTTGCGCGCCTCCCACTCGATCCCGACGAGGCCGCCGGCGCCGACCATGCGGCCGTCCAGGACCAGCGCACCCTGAAGTCCGTCGTTGTCCTCCAGCTGCTTGCGCGTCTTGCGGATGAACTCCGCCGTTTCCTCGAGCGTCTGGCCGGCCGCCCAGGGCAGCCACTCCGCCAGATACGAGCGGTTGGCGTCGACCAGCGCGTAGAGCTCCTGGGCGTCGGACTCCTCAAGCGAGCGCAGGTCGCAGTCGTCCGTTACCGCCAGGCGCATGCCGTCAGTCTCGCCGATGCCAGCGCTCGCCCTGCCGCACGCGCTCGAGCCCGACCCACGTGGAGATCTGGCTCGATCCCGGCGGGGGCGTGACGCCGCATATCCACCCCGCCTTGGAGGAGCGCTTCGAGGTGCTCGCGGGCAACCCGAGCTTTCTCTCCGGCCGCGCCTGGAGCACGGCGGCGCCCGGCGAGACAGTGGTCGTGCCCGCGGGAGCGCGGCATGCCTACGGCAACCGCGGCGGCGAGACCGCGCACATGGTCTGCCACGCCAAGCCGCCGTCCACGCTCCAGGAGTTCCTCGAGGAGACGGCCGAGCTCAGCCGGCGCCCGAAAGATCACCCGGCTGGGCCTCCCGACCGGCTTCGGCGCGCTCCGGGACGGCGCCCCGTTTCGTCCAGCGGCTGCTGTTCGGACGCAAGTAATCTTGTCTTAACCCCTAAAAAGCAGGAGGAATTCATGGCTCTTCAGATCGGCGACACCGCGCCCGACTTCGAGGCCGAGACCACGGAAGGCAAGGTCAACTTCCACGACTGGATCGGCGACTCCTGGGCCGTGCTGTTCTCGCACCCGCGTGACTTCACGCCCGTCTGCACGACGGAGCTCGGCTACATGGCCAGCATCAAGCCGGAGTTCGACAAGCGCAACGTGAAGATCATCGGTCTCTCCGTCGATCCGATCGAGAACCACTCGAAGTGGGCCTCCGACATCGAGGAGACGCAGGGGTTCGCCCCGAACTACCCGATGATCGGCGACCCCGAGTTCGCCGTCTCGAAGGCGTACGGAATGCTTCCCGCCGACGTCGCGGGCGATCCGACCGAGCGCACGCCGGCCCAGAACCAGACCGTGCGCAACGTGTTCGTGATCGGCCCTGACAAGAAGATCAAGCTGATCCTCGTCTACCCGATGACCACGGGCCGCAACTTCGACGAGGTGCTGCGCGTGATCGACTCGCTCCAGCTGACCGCGAGCCACAAGGTCTCGACGCCCGTCAACTGGAAGCAGGGCGAGGACGTGATCATCGCCGGCTCGGTCAACGACGAGGAGGCGAAGGAGCTGTTCGGCGAGTGGCAGTCGCCGAAGCCCTACATCCGGATCGTGCCGCAGCCCAACGGGAACTGAGAGGCTGCGAGCCGGGCACGCCCGGCGCTTGCCGAACGGCAGTTCAGAGCCCGGCGCCGGGCAGCAGCTTGTTGTCGTAGGCCGCGGCTGGGTCGGGCGGGTTCTCGAGCAGCTGGTTCTCCTTCATCCAGGCCGAGAACTCGTCCCACTGGGCGGGGTCCTGCCAGCCGAACGGCTTGTCGTCCGGCGGGAAGAAGAGCGGCAGCGTCACCCTGACCGAGGCGCGCTGCAGCTCCGGATCGAGGTCCGGGTTCGCCTTCAGTAGACCCTCGATCGCCCCGTCCGGGTTCCTCCGCAGCTCGCGCGTGCCGCGCGAGATCGCGCCGATGAAGGCGCGGATCTTGTCCCCGTCGCGCTCGAGCGCCGATCCGTTCGCAACGAGCACCAGCTCGTTGTAGGCCGGCACGCCGGCGTCCTCTATGCGGATGATCCGCGGGTGCTTGTCGCGCAGCTTCAGGTCCTCGCCCTCGTAGTTCCAGAACGCGCCGAGCGCGGCGTCGATCCTCCCGGTGAGGAGCGCGGGGTTGAAGCCGAAGCCGACGTTGCGCACCTTGACCGTGGCCGGGTCGACGCCGGCGTCGGCCAGGATCGTCTTGAGATACGCCTCCTGGTAGTCGATCCCGGCAGTGCCGATGGTCTTGCCCTTCAGGTCCGCGGGCCCGTGGATCTTCGCCTTGGGGAGCGAGATGATCGAGGTGAGCGGCTTCTGGACGAGCGCGGCCACGCTCACCACGTTCAGACCCTGATCACGCGCGCGGAGCACCTCCGGCTCGTACGAGATCGCGAGGTCCACACGTCCCGCCGCGACCTGCTTGATCGGCGCCGCCGGGTCCGGGGGCTGGCGGATCTGGACGTCGAGGCCGGCCTCCTTGAAGTCGCCGCCGGCCTGGGCGGCGTAGATGCCCGCGTGGTCCGCGTTCGGGAAGTAGTCCAGCATCAGCTCGACGCTCTTCGAGCCCGAGGGCTCGAGCACGTCGTGCTTCTCGCCGCAGCCGGCGAGCAGGAGAGCCGCCCCGCACAGAAGCAGGGCCGGCAACCTCATCCCGTTTGTTCGTTTCGATTCCACGGACATGCCAATCGTTCCGCCAGCACGACAAGTGCAAACAACGCGACGGCCATGAGCGTCAGGACGACGATCCCGGCATACACGCGCGCCGTCTGGAGCTGATTGTTGCCAAGCAGCACCAGGCGGCCCAGGCCCTCCTCCGCCCCGGCCCACTCGCCGAACACGGCTCCGATGACCGACACGGTAGCTGCCACCTTCAGGCCACTGAACAGAAACGGCAGCGCGGAGGGCAATTCTGCGGACCGCAGCGTGCGCAGGCGCGAGGCGCCCATGCTCCTCATCAGCTTGAGCAGGTCGGGCTCGACGGAGCGCAGGCCGTCGAGCAGGTTGACCGTGATCGGGAAGAAGCAGATCAGCGCCACGATGGCGAGCTTCGGCCCGATTCCGTAGTCGAACGCCAGCACGAAGATCGGCGCCAGCACCACCACGGGGATGGCCTGTGAGGCGACCAGCAGCGGATAGGCCGCGTCGCGCAGCGGCCGGAAGAGATGCATCGCGACGGCGAAGGTGACGCCGGCGACCGTCGAGATCCCGAGGCCGAGCAGCACCTCCACGAGCGTCACGCGCGCGTTGTCCATGAGCAGCGACCAGTCGTCGCGGAGCGCATCGAAGGTCTCCACGGGGGAGGCGAGCGTCAGGTCGTCCACCGAGGGGAGCGATGCAACGCCCTGCCAGGCCAGCACAAACAGGGCGAGCAGGGCGCCCGCGAGCCCGACCCGCACCGCACGATCGCGCGCCGCCCTTCGCCTGCTCACAGCCCGAGCGCCTCCAGCGCACGGCGCTTGACGGCACCGAATGCGGTGCTGGTCACGTCGCGCGGCCGCGGCAGGTCCACGTCGATCTCCGCCACCACCCGGCCGGGGCGCGGGGACAGGACCGCGACGCGGTCGGCCAGGAAAAGCGCCTCCTCGACGTCGTGTGTGACGAGCAGGACCGTGCGCGGGTCCTGCGCGAGCGCGTCCGCGAGCCAGCGCTGCATCGACGCGCGCGTGATCGAGTCGAGCGCGCCGAAGGGCTCGTCCAGCAGGAGCACGGAGCGGCCGGGCAGCAGCGTGCGGAGGAACGCCACGCGCTGGCGCATCCCGCCGGAGAGCTCCGAGGGCCGGGCGTGCTCGAACTCGGCCAGGCCGAAGCGCTCGAAGAGCGGCTCGGCGCGCCGGCGCGCCTCGGATCGCGGCACGCCCTGGCACTCGAGCGCCAGGGCGGCGTTGGCGAGCGCGTCGCGCCACGGGAGCAGAAGATCGCGCTGCGGCATGTAGGCGCAGGCGGCGCGCCTGGCCGCCGCATCGGTCGCGCCCCCGACGGAGACGATGCCCTCGTCCGGCTCCTGCAACCCGGCCATCAGCTCGAGCAGCGTGGACTTCCCGCAGCCCGAGGGACCCACGACGGCGAGCACCTCGTTCGTCCGGACCGAGAGGTCGATGCCCTCTAGAGCGGTGACTCTCGGGTACCGCCGGGTTACTTCCAGAAACAAAAGAGGCTCCGTCGCGGGAGCCCTGATCTCGGTCTGCATCGCTCTGGCGCCCTCAGCGTAGCAATGGCGAAGGGGTCGACCGGCGACCCCCCCGATTGAGTGAGAAACACCTCACCTGGGTGGCTGGAATGGGGTACGTGCCGAGGTTACTCTGGCACGCATGCGAACCCTTCGAGGCGCCCTGATACTGCTCGTATTCGCCGTCGTTCCCGCGCCCGCCGCGCTCGCGGCGACGACCGGAGACATGACCGTTCCCGAACTGAGCGGGTCGGTGAGCCCGACCATGGATCGCGTGGGCGGGGGCCCGAAGTCGGTGGCGCTGGGCATCAAGCTCGGCTTCAGCTCGCTCGACCCCAACCAGCTCCCCGCGACGCTGGCGAAGGCCGAGCTCAAGTTCACCCGCGGGGCGGTCGTGAACGGCCGCTGGTTCCCGAAGTGCGACCCCAAGAAGCTGACCGCGCGCAAGAAGTGCCCGCGCGGGTCGCTGCTCGGCCGCGCCAAGATCGGCGCCGCGGTCGGCCCGACCACCGCCGACATGCTGGCGGTCCCGCTCACCGCCGACCTCTACAACGGCCCGGGCGGCAAGAGCATCGTGTTCCACTTCAAGGGCAACGTGCCGATCCCGATCAACGTGGTGCAGGTGGCGCCGCTCACGAAGATCCGCGAGCGCTTCTACGGCTTCAGGCTGGTGGTCCCGGTGCCGGAGGTGCTCCAGATGCCGCTCGTGGGCGTTCCCAGCTCCGTGCTCAACTTCGCGGTCACGGTGAGCGGCACGGTCCGCCACAAGGGCAGGCGGCGCGGCTACATCGAGACGTCGCTGTGCCCGCCCGGCGCGCAGGTGCCCCTGCTAGGCAACTTCACGTTCCGGGACAAGATCGTGAAGAGCGACAAGGCGTCGATCGTCTGCGGCGGCGCGCTGCCCTAGCCGCTCGACCCGCCGCACGCCGGGTACGAAGAAGGCGGCGGCGGTCGCGATCGCGCCGACCAGGCCGGCGGCGATCAGCGTGCCCCGCGTCCCGATCGCCGCGGCGACCGGTCCGGTGAGCGCGAATGAGAGCGGCAGCAGGCCGATCGAGATCAGCCAGTCGAGGCTCGACACCCGGCCGAGCATGCTGCGAGGCACGTGCCGCTGCTTCAGCGTCGCCCAGACGATCGTGCCGGCCGTCTCGAGGGCGTTGAAGGCGAGCGCCGCGAGCATGAGCTGCCACATCGCGCTCGAGAGGCCGTAGCCGGCCACCGCGAGCGTGGCGAGCGTCCAGCACGCGTAGATGAAGGTGATGCTGCGGCGCGGGATGTCGCGCTGCCCCATCGCGAGCGCGCACGTGACCGAGCCGATCCCGCCCGCCGCGAAGACCATTCCGAGATCCCGCGCGCTCCCCTCGAGCTCGTTCTTGACGAGATAGGGCAGGAGGACCTCCACGGGCCCCATGAAGCAGAGGTAAGCCACCGCGGCGCTCGCGAACGTCGCCCACAGCCAGGCCCGCCGGCGGACGAAGCGCCATCCCTCGGCGAGGTCGCGGGTCACGGACCGGGCCGGCCTGCCCTCGGGCCGCGCGTCGACGCGCACGCGGCACAGGATGGCCGCCGAGAACATGAACGACGCGCTGTCGAGGGCGAACACGACGCCTGCGCCGCCCGAGGCAACCAGCAGGCCGCCGAGTGCGGGGCCCGCCATGCGGAACACGAGCGGCCGGACGAGTTGATCGAGCGCATTGGCCTGTGCCAGCCGTTCGGACGGCACGATGTCCGGGACGACCGCGTCGAAGGCCGGCGCGAAGAAGGCGGCGCCCGTGCCGTACATCGCCGCGAACACGCAGGCGTGCCAGACCTCGAGGGCGCCGGTGAGGGCAAGCCCAGCCAGCGCCAGTCCCGCGGCGGCCCGCAGCACGTCGGCGCCGATCATGATCCTGCGGCGCTCGAAGCGGTCGCTCGCCACCCCGCCGAGCAGGAGGAACAGGATCGTCGGAACGGTCATCGCGATGCCGACGACGGACATCGCCGTGGGCGTGTTGGAGAGCTCGTAGACCTGCCAGGCGATGGCCACGAGGAATGCGCCGTCCCCCAGCAGGGAGGCGCACATCGCGGTCCAGAGCTTCCGGAACTCGCGCTCGCGAAGGGGCAGCAGCAGCCCTACGCGGGCTGTGCCACCCGGCCTGTCAAGGGCCTCATGGCTGTGGTGCATCGGCGAGCTTCTTCGCCGCCGCCAGGTGCTCCAGGGCAGCCTCGGCGTCCATCGGACGCGCGAAGAAGAAGCCCTGGCCGAACTCGCAGCCCAGGTCGCGGAGCGACGTCCACTGCTCCGGCTGCTCGATCCCCTCCGCCACGACGTCCAGCTTCAGCGTCGTCCCGAGCGCGAGGACCGCGGATGCGAGCTCCGACATCTCGGGAGTGGCGCCACCGGTCAGGAAGGAACGGTCCATCTTGAGGATGTCGACCGGGAAGCGGCTCAGGTAGCTGAGGGACGAATAGCCCGTCCCGAAGTCGTCGAGCGCGAGGTTCACCCCGAGCGCCTTGAGCTCGCGCAGGCGCGTCACCGCGAGGTCCGTGTCCGCCATCAGCACCGTCTCGGTGATCTCCAGGGTGAGCGCCGAGGCCTCGATCCCCGCCTCCTCGACCGCATCGTGGACGTCGGCGATGACGTCGCTGTGCTGAAGCTGCTTGACCGAGAGGTTGATGCTCATCGTGAGCATCTCTCCACCCGGCAGCGTGTCCCGCATCCTGCGAGCGTGGCGACAGCCCTCGCGCAGGACCCAGCGCCCGATCGGGATGATGAGCCCCGTCTCCTCCGCCAGCGGGATGAACTGGTCGGGCGGGATCATCCCTCGCTCCGGATGCCGCCACCGCAGCAGCGCCTCGACGCCCGAGATGCTCCCGTCCTGGATTCGCACGACCGGCTGGTAGTGGAGCTCGAGCTGCTCCGTCGCGATGGCGCGCTGGAGGTCCGTGCGGAGCTCGAGTCGCGCCAGCACGCCCTCGTGCATCTCAGGCTCGAAGAGCCTGTAGCTGCCCTTGCCGTCGCGCTTGGCGCGGTACATCGCGGCGTCGGCGTCCCGGATGAGCTCTTCGGCGCCCGTCGGCGATCCGTCCGAGACGACGGAGATGCCGATGCTGCACCGGAGCGTCAGCTCCTTGTGCGCGACCCGCAGCGGCAGTGCCAGCGTCTCGAGGACGCGATCGGCCGTGTCGGCCGCCTCCTGGACGCCTTCGATGTCCTCCAGGAGCAGAGCGAACTCATCGCCGCCGAAGCGCGCCGCCGTGTCGGTGGCGCGAACACTCGTCGCGAGGCGCTTGGCAACTTCGACCAGCACCTCGTCGCCGGCCGCATGCCCGAGGCTGTCGTTGATCGTCTTGAAGTCGTCGAGGTCGAGGAACACGACGGCGACGCTCTGGTGCTCCCGCCGCGTGCGCGCGATCGCGTGCCGGACGCGCTCGGCGAAGAGCGCCCGGTTGGCGAGCCCGGTGACCGGGTCGTGGAAGGCCTGATGCGTGAGCTGCTCCTCGAACGCCTTGCGCTCGCTGATGTCGCGGCAGTTGAGGACGATGCCGCCGACGTGCTCGTCATCCAGCAGGTTCGTGCAGTTGAGCTCGAACTGGTGCGGGGTGCCGTCGCTGTGGACCAGCGTGCACTGCACCACCTCCGGCTGCTCGCGCGCGAGCGCGGCCACGTCGACGAGCATTTCGCGGACCCGGTCACCGTCCGAGGCATCGAGGAGCTCTTCGAAGCGCCTCCCCGTCATCCGCTCCGCGTCGTAGCCGAGCAGGCGCTCGATCGACGGGCTCTGATAGGTGATGACGCCGTCCCTGCCAATCACGGTGATGAGGTCGCTGGCGTGCCGGACGAGCGATCCGAAGCGTGCCTCGCCGCGGCGGCGGTGGACCTCGTCGGTGAGCGCCGCGCGCTCGAGCGCGAGCGCCACGAGCGCCGCGAGCGCCCGCAACGAGGCGCGAACCGGCTCGGCAACCCGACCGCCGTTCGCGGCGGCGAGCAGGGCGTCGTGCACGTCGGCCTCGCGCCCCGGCTTGTTGTAGAGCGGCGTCACCAGGTCGGCGCCCGCCATCGAGCGAGCTGCTGCCAGCGCCACCTCGTCGATCTCCTCGCGACTGGTCGCGGCCACAAGATCGGCTCCCGCCGCGCTCAGCATCCGCTCGCGCTCGAGCGAGCGCTCCTGCTGCCGCATCAGGCCCGCCATCCGCGACACGACCAGGCAGAACAGGACGATGGAGGCGGCCCTGACGACCGCGAAGTCGAAGTCGCCCGCGTTCAGGTCGTCGACGATTCCGATCGTCGGGGCGATCAGGGAGGCCCCGGCGAGCAGGCCGAGACGGAAGGGAGTGAGCGCCCCGCCGGATTGCACCGCAGGCTGATCGAGCTCCGACATCGAGGGGTGGAGCGCGGCGGCTCCCCAGAGCAGATAGAAGCCGATCCAGCCCCCGTCGAGCCACAGCTGGTGGTCGTAGGTCCCCTGGAGCAACATCAGGCCGTAGACGAAGTCGGTGACCAGCAGGCAGATGATGCTGGCGATCATGAGGTGGAAGGACAGGCGCCGCTGCCCTCCGTCAAGCGCGAGTCGCACGGCGACGGCGAGCAGGAGGACGTCCGCCAGCGGGTACGCCACGGAGACGAGCCGGCCTGCCGTCGAGAGCGAATGGTCGTGGACGTACGGCGCGATCAGCCAGACCCATGACGGCAAGGCGAGCCCAACCGTCAGGATCGCTGCGTCGATCGCGCTGCCGCGATCGATGTTCCGGCTGCGGCGCCGCTGGAGAATGAGCACCCCGGCGATGAGGGCCGGGTACACCGCGAGATAGGAGGCGTCGCCAAGCGACGGGAACGGCACCTCGCGGTGGAGCAGGATCGGGTAGGTGTACGTGTAGACGTCGCCCAGCCAGAACAGGACGAAGCCGAGCGCCACCCATGCCCACGCGAGCCTCGCCTCCGGCCGGTGGAGCCGCACGCCCACGCCGATGGCGACCACGGGCGCAAGCCCCAGGACGTTGATGACCGGACCGCTTCCGGCGAACGGCTTGACGAACAGGTAGAGCGCCGTGATGGCCGCGCCGGCCGCGAGGAAGAGAATCCAGCCCCAGGACGCGAACCCGGTGCGCTGTGGCGCGCCGCGGGTCACGCCGCGTCCTCCATCGCGTCGTCGCGAATTCGCAGCTCGCCGGCCTCGGCGAGCGCCTGGACCGCCTCGATCAGCGTGTCGACCTCGTCGTCCGTGTTCGCCGCGGTGAGCTGGATGCGGAAGCCGACCTCGTCCTTGGGCACCAGCGGGTAGGCGGCCAGCGTCACGTAGACGCCGTGGTCGAAGAGGAAGCGGCCGACCGCGTCGATGCGGCGGTGGTCGCGGAGCGGCACCTCGATGATCGGGAGACCGGACCGGTTGGGGGTCTCGACGCCGAGCATTCGCATCGCCGTGAGGACGCGATCCGTGAGCGCCCAGAGCCTCATGCGCAGCGCGTCGCCGCGCGCCTCGTTGACGTCGAAGCCGGCGAGCACGGTTGCCAGGGAGGCCACCGGCGACGGGCCGGAGTACAGGTACGGGGGCGCCGCCACCTTGAGCAGGTCCTTCACGTCGGTCGGGCAGGCGATGAAGGCGAGCAGGGAGGAATAGGCCTTCGAGAAGCCCCCCACCAGCACGACGTTCTCGTAGGACTCGCCGGCGTGGCGGACGATGCTGTTCCCGCGGATGCCGTACGGACATGGCTCGACCGCCGACCGCTCGCCGATCACTCCGAAGCCGTGAGCGTCGTCCACGTAGAGCAGCGCTCCGTGCTCACGGGCGACGGCCGCGAAGGCGGCGAGGTCCGGGGCGTTGCCCGTCATGCTGTTGACGCCGTCGAGGCAGACCAGGCGCGTCGGGTCGCGCTCCTGGGAGAGCAGCTGGTCGAGGTGTGCGGGGTCCTCGAAGCGGAAGCGCCGCACCGCCACCCCGCGGGCCTTGGCGATCTGGCAGCCGTCATAGATCGTCTTGTGTGCGCGCGCGTCGAGGAAGATCGTCCCGGAGGCCGCGAGCAGCGGGATCACCGACATGTGGATGTGCGTGATGGTCGGAAGAACGAGCGAGTCCTCGGAGCCGAGCAGCTCGGTCAGGCGCTCCTCGATCTGCTCGTACAGGGCCGGGCTGCCGAGGAGGCGCGACCAGCTCGGATGCGTGCCCCAGCGGTCGAGGTACTCGGGGACCTGTTCGATGATCTCGCGGTCGAGGTCGAACCCGAGGTAGTTACACGAGGCGAAGTCGGCGAGCCACGTGTCGCCGACGCGGATCATCCGCCCGTCGACCTCTTCGATGACGGCATCCATCATGGGATGGGAGGCCTTCAGCTCGGAGAGGTCGCTCACGGTCGCGAGCCAATGCTCGAGCCATGGGCGTCCGGTGACCCGCGGCGAAGCGGCACGGGTCCGTGCCGCGCGACCCGTATGGGCGGTGCTCATACGACTTAGTCGGCCCCGAGCAGGGGGTTCTTGCGCCGACTAGACGGTTGTTCGATGTTCGGCCATGGCGTTGACGAATGTTTCGAGCTGCTTTGTCGTCCAGCACTCGAAGACGCCGTCGCAGAACGGCTCATAGGCCGCCATGACCGAGTCGCCGTAGTTCCAGTAGAGGCGCGGCTCGGGGTTGATCCAGAACATGCGGCCGGCGCGCTCGGCCACCTGTCCGAAGACCTGGGCGTGCGGCTCGCGCCCGTTCGTGCGGGCATCGCCGAGCACGATCACGGTCGAGCGCGGGTCCAGGTCGTCAACGACCTTGCCGAGGAACTCGAGCCACACGCGGCCGTAGTCGGTGTAGCCGGACACGTCCGCCACCCCGGCGTCGGTCGCGATCCTGCGCGACACCGCAGCGAACGACCGCTCGCGCTCGAACACGTCCGTCACCTCCGAGATCCGCTCCACGAAGACGAACGAGCGGAGCTTGCGGAACTGGTCGTGCAGCGCGTGCAGGACCGACAGGAAGAACACGCTCGCGCTGGTGACGCTCGTCGACACGTCGCAGAGCACGTAGAGCTCCGGGCGCCGCGGCCGCCGCGGCCGGTACCTCAGGTCGAGCGGCACGCCGCCCGTCTGGAGCGAGGCGCGCATGGTGCGGCGCACGTCCACCTGCCATGAGCGGCGGCGGCCGCGGTGCTCGCGGCCGTGCGACGCGAGCCGCTTCTTGAGCTGCGCCACGGTTCGATGGACCTCGGAGAGGTCCTGGGCCGGGTTGGAGGGCAGCGCGCGATCGAGCTCGCGGAGCGGCTTGGCGGGCGGCAGCGCCTGCGTGCGCTCGATCATCTGGCGCTCGAGCTCGCGGCGCACGTGCCGTTCGAACTCCTGGAGCCGGTCGCGCGGCACGCTGTCCGGATCCGGCAGCTCGCTGCCAGGCTTCTCGCCCTTCAGCCCGAGCGTGCGGCGGATGCGCTGTACGTCTACTCCGATCACGCCGGAGCCCTCGCCCTGGCGCCCGAAGGCGGCGATCGCCAGGCGGGCGAGGTCGCGCATCTCGCCGTCCGAGCCCGCGCGGATCGCGTCGCGGATGCGCTCGCGGAGCGCGTCGAGGTCGAGTTGCTCGCCGCCCCGGAAGCGCTCCTCGGCGAGGCCCTGCTCGAGCGCCTCGCGCTCGACGGCGCGGAAGAAGAAGCGGTCGAACAGCACGTCGAGCACGTGCCGATCCTCCTGCGACTTCGCCAGCGTGGTCGCGAGCGCCTCGCGGAAGTCCTCCTGCGAGGTCCAGCTCACGGCGTCGAGGGCCTCGAAGGCGTCGAGCAGCTCCGACGTGCCCACGGCGACGCCCTCGCGCCGCAGCTCGTCGGCGAACTCGAGCAGCCGCGGCGCCATCCCGGCGGGGCCGCCCGCTCCGGGCACGCCGCCGTAAAGCGCGGGGTTACCCCGCCTGCCGCCCGAAGAGGCCATCGCCCAGCTTCACTCCCACGCGCTCCGCCACGAGGTCGAGGTCGGTGCGGTGCTTGACGATGATCGACATCGTGCGCTCGAGCACCGCCTGGTCGACGTCCTCGGCGCCGAGCAGGAGCAGCGCCCGCGCCCAGTCGATCGACTCGGCGATCGAGGGCGGCTTCTTCAGGTCGAGCGAGCGGACCATGTGGATGACCTCGACGAGCTTCCGCGCCACCGCCTGGTCCAGCTCCGGCGCGTGCAGGTGCACGATCTCGAGCTCGCGCTCGATGGTCGGATAGTCGAGCCACAGGTAGAGGCAGCGGCGCTTGAGCGCCTCGGTCAGCTCACGCGAGTTGTTCGAGGTCAGCAGCACGAGCGGCCGCGTGCGCGCCTCCACGACGCCCAGCTCGGGGATCGAGATCTGGAAGTCGGACAGCACCTCGAGCAGCAGCGCCTCGAACTCCTGGTCGGTCTTGTCGATCTCGTCGATCAGGAGCACGACCGGCTCCTCGGCGATGATGGCGTTGAGGAGCGGCCTGGCGAGCATGAACTCCTCGCCGAAGATGTCGTCCTTGACCTCCTGCCAGCCGGTGTCGGCGGCCTCGGTCTGGATTCGCAGCAGCTGCTTGCGGTAGTTCCACTCGTACAGCGCCTTGGCCTCGTCCAGCCCCTCGTAGCACTGAAGGCGGATCATCCGGCGGCCGGTCGCGCGCGAGACCGCCTTTGCCAGCTCGGTCTTGCCGACGCCGGCCGGGCCCTCCACGAGGACCGGCTTGCCCAGCCGAGCGGCCAGGAACGACACGAGCGACGCGGGCTCGTCCGCCAGGTAGCCGACCCTGCCGAGCCGCTCGCGAGCGTCGTCGATGCTGGTGAACTCGCCGCTCATCCGCGTCGAAGGATACTTTCGCCCCCGTGCGTGCCGCCGTCGTCCTCGTCATGGCTCAATTCCTGAACCCGGACAACGGCCCGGAGCCGTCCGGCGGCTTCCGCGTATCGCCGACCTACCTGATCGTGTTGCTGGGACTGGGCTTCCTGATCGGGACGGCCGGGCACCTGTTCAAGTCGCGCACCCTCCAGGCCGCGGGCGTGCTGCTGATCCTCGCCGCGACGATCTTCCTCCCGATCGCGTACTCGGTCTCCAAATGAACGCCTACGGGCTCGACCCGCGGCCCTGGAGCGCCTTCCGCAGCCCCTCGAGCGAGTCGCTGGTCCAGCGGCGGAAGTAGACCTTGCCGACGAAGCCGTCGAAGACGCGGTCGCTCAGGCGGCGCGGCAGCATGCCGAGCTCCACCTCCACGAACGTGCCGCCCTGGGCCGGAGTGAGCAGCCAGTTGGCGTACATGCCCGTCAGCTGACAGCTCATCCGAATCTCGCGCAGGTCCTGCCGGCGCTCGAGGAGGAAGTTCGACTCGGTCCGGCCGAGCGGGTCCTTGGTCACCTGTGCGTACTCGTCGCCCTCCTCGAAGCGCTCGCCGCGCACCTCGATCACGCGCGGCCACCACTCCGGGTAGCGGCTGGGACTGCCCACGAGGCTCCAGACCGCTTCGAGCGGTGCGTCCAGGTGCGCGTGCTCGCGATACGCCGACATCAGCGAAGCGATTCCGCGAAGCCCGCGCGCCAGCTCGGGTGGGCCGGCCTCCAGCCCAGCTCCCGCTTCGCCTTCTCGTTCGACGCGCCGCGGAGCTCGAGCGCGAAGTCGGTGGCTCCCTTTCCCGCGAAGAGCCTGGCCGCCCAGGCCGGCACGCGGCGCGGCGGCTTCGCTCCCGCGGCCTGCGCCAGCACCGGCACCCATTCGCTCATCGGCGCGGGCTCGTCGTCCGTGATGTTGTAGACGCCCGGAGCGCCGTGCTCCACGGCGGCGACGGTCGCGTCGGCTGCGTCGTCGACGTGGATGAACGAGAACACGCCGGAGCCCTTCCCGACGATCGGCAGGCGACGGCGGCGCACGTCGGCGACGGTGCTGCCGTCGGCCGCGTAGTAGGTGCCGGGGCCGTAGAAGAAGCCGTAGCGGAGCACGAGCCCCTCGATGCCCTCCGCTCCGAGGACGCTGGACTCCATCTCGCGGAGCGCGTCCACGGCGCTGCCGAAGCCGCCGGGAGCCGCGTCGAGAAGCGGCTCGTCCTCGCTCTTCACCCGCGCCCCCTCCGGGCGATACGCGAACGCGATGCTCTGGGAGACGAACCGGCGCGTGCCCGCGGCGCGGGCGGCGTCCAGCAGGTTCCGGGTGCCCTCGCTGCGGCACCGGTTGGTGGCGGCGTAGAGATCCTCCCTGCGGAAGTCGAGGCGCTCCGGCAGCGCGGTGAGCTCGTGCACGACGACCTCGGCGCTCGCCTGCTCCACCGCCACGCGCACAGCGTCGGCGTCGAATACATCCACGACGGCGGCGCTCGCGCCGGCGCTCCGCACGTCCTCGGCCTTCGCCTCGGAGCGCGTCATGCCCGTCACGTCGTGTCCCGCAGCGACGAGCTTCGGGATCAGCGGCCGGCCGATCGCCCCGCTCGCGCCGGCCACGAACACCCTCACGCGATGGCCTCCTGCCTCAGCATCCATGCGAGCAGCACGGCGACAAGCGTGAGCGAGACGAAGTCGGCGGGGCCGATCCAGCCGGGGTCCGACTTGCCTATGTCGATCAGGTGGTTGAGCGCGTGGAGCGAGTACTGAAACAGCGCCAGGGTGAGCACCGGCACGCGCCAGGAGGGCCGGCGGACGGACATGAACGCCACGGTGCCGAGCGCGATGTAGAAGGTCGCGACGTCGGCCATGTAGTGGTCGTTTCGCGCCCCGAAGGGCCCGATCTCGTCGTAGAAGAAGCCCGGTGTGAGCCAGAGCAGGAGCCCGATCAGGACCTGGACGGCGGCGAATGCGATCAGGAGCGCGCGCATAAACCGGATCATGCCGTGCCGTGGGTGGGTATAGCGCCTTCCATGGCGGAGGAGGGGCTACTCGAGCAGCTGCTCGGCGCAGCTGCAGCGTCGGCGCGTATGACTGCCGCGGCGACCGAGGACGTTGTCGGGCTGCGGCGACACCCGGACGACTGGCTCGATGCCTGGGACCCGGCCTACATTCGCACGACGCTGCCGGCCCTGCGCGCGATGTCGAAGGTCTACTTCCGGGCCGAGGTGCGCGGGTTGTCGAACATCCCCCCGGAGGGGCCGATTCTGCTCGTCGGGAATCACTCCGGCGGGACGCTGATCGCGGACACGTTCGTGCTCGCCCAGGCGTTCTACGACCACTTCGGCCCGCTGCGGCGCTTCCACCAGCTCGCGCACGACCTCGTGTTCAAGCTCCCCGGCGCCCGCGCGAGCCTGTCTCGATACGGCACCGTGCCGGCGTCGCCCGAGAACATGACCCGCGCACTCGAGCGCGAGGCCGCGCTGCTCGTCTACCCGGGAGGGGACCACGAGACCTACAGGCCGAGCTGGGAGTCCGGCACGATCGACTTCGCCGGGCGGCGGGGCTTCGCGAAGCTCGCGATCGAGCACGGCTGCCCGATCGTGCCGGTGGTGGCGATCGGCGGACAGGAGACCGCGTTGTTCCTCGGGCAGGGGCGCGGCATCGCGCGCCGGCTGAGGCTGGACCGGCTACTCCGCGTGAAGGTCTTCCCGGCCCAGATCGCGCCGCCGTTCGGGCTGACGATCATGGACCTTCCGGGCCGGGTGCCGCTCCCGGCAAAGATCGTGATCCGGGTGCTGCCGAAGATCGACCTGAGGGAGCGCCTCGGCAGCAGCCCCGACGCCGATGACGCTTACGAGATCGTCACCGGCACCATGCAGCGCGCGCTGGAAAAGCTGGACGACGAGCGCCGCGTGCCCGTGCTCGGCTAGCGGCGGGCCGCCACGCCGATTCCGTCCCCGACCGGAAGCACGCAGGCCAGCCAGCGGTCCGAGTTGATCAGCTTCGCGTTCAGGCGCCGGGCCGAGGCGAGCGAGTCGGGGTTCCACCAGGTCTCTGCGTCCTCGGGCAGCGCCACCTCGCCGCTCATCAGCAGGTTGTCCACAACCATCAGGGCGCGCTCCGAGAGCTTCGGCTCGGCAAGCTCGATGTAGCGCGCGTACTCGCCCTTGCTCGCGTCGACGAACAGGAGGTCGAACGGGCCCTCGAGACCCGGGAGCGTCTCGAGCGCGTCGCCCTCCACGATCTCCACTCGGTCGGCGACTCCGCCGCGCTCGAGGTAGTCGCGGGCCTGCCTGGCTCGCTCGGGGTCGCGCTCGAGCGTCACGACGCGCCCGTTCTCGAGCTGCTCCGCCATGTGGAGCGTCGAGTAGCCGATCGCGGTACCCACCTCCAGCACGACGGGATCGAGCACCCGGCAGAGGACGGCGAGCAGGCGGCCCGTCTCCCAGTGCACGATCGGGATCGAGTCGCGCTCGGCGTGCTGCTCCATCTCGCGCATGACTTCGGAGCGCTCGGGGCGCAGGTTGTGCAGATACCGCTCGACTGCCTCGTCCAGGATGCGCATTGGGCGAAGCAGGCTACTCTGGACGCCATGCCCGGACGCGTAGAGGCCATTCGGATCGCCCCCGAGCACGAGCAGCTGCCCGAGCCGGTCGACGGCGTCGACGTCACCGACGAGGGCGTGCCCGGAGACCGCTATTTCGGCCGCGGCGACATCACGCTGGTGGAGACGGAGGCGCTCGAGGCCTTCCAGGAGGAGACGGGCATCGAGCTCTCACACGCCGAGATCCGCCGTCAGCTGCTCACCAGCGGCATCCGGCTGAACGACCTGCTGCACAAGCGCTTCCGGGTCGGCGGCGTCGAGGCCGTCGGGGTGGAGTGGTGCGAGCCGTGCAGCCACATAGAGGGTCTCACCCACCCGGGTGTGCTGAAGGGAATGGTGCACCGGGCCGGCCTGCGCGCCGACATCGTCCAGGCCGGCCGCATCGAGGTCGGCGACGAGGTCGACGAGGTCACAGACGCAGCCGCATGAAGAGGTCGTTGCCGCCGGCGGCTTCCGACCAGCTGCTGAACCCCACAGACCTGTAGAGCTCGAGCGCCGGCTCGTTCGCCTCGTTGGCGTCGAGCTCGATGCGAGCGCAGCCTCGCTCGCGGGCGCGGGTTAGCGCTGCCTCGACCAGCTCGCGGCCGAGTCCGGACCCCCGCGCACTCTGCTCTACGAACAGATCCTCCAGATGCGCGTCGTCGGTGCCCGTCCAGACGGAGTGCCGGAAGCGGAGCTGGAGCACGCCGGCCGGCGGCTCGCCCCCGAGGAGGTACTCGGTGTTGGCGTCAGCCAGGAGACGCGTGACGCTTGCCTCGATCGAGGTGTCGCTCGGCTCTGCTCGACCCTGCCAGTCACGGAATCCGATCATGAGCCGGGCGACCTCAGTTGCATCCCCTTCTGTCGCGAGCCGTGCCATAGGACGTAAGTGATACCCCTGTGGGCCTCCGGCCCGTAGTCCTGATGGCATGGGCGGCCATCCTGGCCGCCGAGACCGGATATCCACGCTCCGCGTGAATATCCTCAGCCGCATGGCGCTCATCGAGGTTCCCTCGGGGCTCGAGGGAGTAATTGCGTTCGACACGACGATCGCCGAGCCCGACAAGGAGGGCGGCGCCCTTCGCTATCGCGGGGTGGACATCGAGGAGCTCGTCGGGAACGTCCCCTACGAGAAGGTCTGGGGCCTCCTCGTCGACGGGCACTACGACCCCGGCCTGCCGCCCGCCGAGCCGCATCCGCTCTCGGTCCGGACCGGCGATCCGCGCGTGGACCTCCAGGCGGCGCTGGCGATGCTCGCGCCCGAGTGGGGCCTCCGTCAGCTGATCGACATCACCGAGGAGCAGGCCCGCCAGGACCTCGCGCGCGTGTCGGTGATGGCGCTGTCGTTCGTGGCGCAGTCGGCGCGCGGCGTGGGCAGGCCGCCGATCCCCCAGGCGGAGGTCGACAAGGCCACCTCGATCCCCGCGCGCTTCCTGATCCGCTGGCGCGGCGAGGCCGACCCGCGGCACGTGAAGGCGATCGACGCCTACTGGATCTCGGCGGCCGAGCACGGCATGAACGCCTCGACCTTCACGGCGCGCGTGATCGCGTCCACCGGCGCCGACGTCGCGGCCGCGCTCTCCGGTGCGGTCGGCGCGCTGTCCGGTCCGCTCCACGGCGGCGCCCCGTCTCGCGTGCTGCAGATGCTCGACGAGGTCGAGCAGACGGGCGACGCCGAGCGCTGGGTCAAGGATGCGCTCGACCGCGGCGACCGTCTGATGGGCTTCGGGCATCGCGTCTACCGCGCCGAGGACCCGCGGGCCCGCGTGCTGCGCCGCACCGCGCGCGAGATCGGCGCCCCACGGCTCGAGATCGCGGAGAAGCTCGAAGACGCCGCGCTCGCCGAGCTGAAGGCGCGGAAGCCGGATCGTGTGCTTGCCACCAACGTCGAGTTCTGGTCTGCGGTCGTGCTCGACTTCGCGGACGTCCCGCCGGAGCTGTTCACGCCGATGTTCGCCAGCGCGCGCGTCGGCGGCTGGGCGGCGCACATCATGGAGCAGAAGCGGGAGGGCCGCCTGATCCGGCCGACCGCCCGGTACGTCGGGCCGGAGCCACGGCCGGCGGACTCGGTGAACGGCGCGGGGCCTGCCTCCTGATGGAGGCGGCCGCCTCCTCGAGAACGAAAAACCTGACACTCGTAGCGGCGATCCTCGGGACGACCGTGGTGACGGTCGACTCGACGGTCGTCAACGTGGCCCTGCCGTCGATCGCCGACGAGCTCGGCGGCGGCCTCGCCGGGCAGGTCTGGACAGCGAACGCCTACCTGATCACGCTCAGCTCCCTGATCCTGCTCGGAGGATCGCTGGGCGACCTCTTCGGCGAGCGGCGGATGTTCATGGTCGGCGTGGCCGGGTTCGGTGTCACATCCGTCTTCTGCGCGGTGGCGCCGACCATCGAGCTGCTGGTGCTGGCCCGAGCCCTGCAGGGCGTGTTCGGCGCCCTCCTGACCCCCGCCGCCCTGGCGGTGATCGTCGCCACCTTCCCGCCGGACGAGCGCGGCAAGGCGGTCGGCGCCTGGACCGCATGGGGCGGGATCGGCACCGTCCTCGGGCCGCTGATCGGCGGGCAGCTGGTGGATGCCGCCTCGTGGCGGTGGATCTTCGCCATCAACATCCCCATCGTCCTCGTCACCCTCGGGCTCGTGAGTCGTGTCATGGCGCCGGGTCGCCCGCGGCCCGCGGAGGCGCGCGTGGACTATGTCGGCGCCGCGCTGTGCGCGCTCGGCCTCGCGGGGATCACCTATGGGCTGATCGAGCAGCCGCGCAACGGGTGGAGCGATCCGAGCGTCTGGCTGCCGCTCGCCGCCGGAGTCGTCCTCTTCACCTCGTTCGTCATATGGGAGGCGCGCAGCCGCCACCCGATGCTCCCGCTCGAGCTGTTCAGGCGGCGCAACTTCACGATCGGGAACATCGAGACGTTCTCGATGTACGCGGGGCTGGGGCTGCTGTTCTTCTTCCTCGTCCTCTATCTGCAGCAGGTGGCGGGCTACGACGCCCTCGAGGCCGGCTCCACGACCATTCCCGTGACGATCCTGATGTTCCTCCTGTCGACCCGCTTCGGCGCGCTCGCGGACCGCCACGGGCCACGCTTCTTCATGGGCGTCGGGCCACTCGTGGCGGCGGTTGGGCTGGCCTGGTTCATGCGCCTCGACGCCAACGTCGACTATCTGACCGACCTGCTCCCGGGCCTGCTCGTGTTCGGCGTGGGCCTTTCGATGACCGTGGCGCCGCTCACGGCCACCGTGCTCGCCGACGCGGACGAGAGGAACGCCGGGATCGCGTCCGGCGTGAACAACGCGATCGCGCGCGTGGCCAGCCTGATCGCGATCGCTGCGGTGGGCGCCATCGTGACGGCCTCGTACGGCGCGTCGCTGCGCGACGACCTCGGCCCGGTCGCGAGCCGCCCCGCCGTGAACGCCGCGATCAAGGACGCGGAGAAGCAGCCGCTTGCCCAGGTGCAGGTGCCGAACGCGCCGCCGCGCGTCCGGGCGCGCATCGAGGACGCGTCGCGCGACGCCTCGGTGGACGCGTTCCACCTCGCGGTCGGCATCGCGGCCACCCTGGTCGCGCTCGGCGGCGTGCTCGGCCTGGTCGGGCTCGTCAACCCTCGCCGCGAGGTCAAGGCCTGCGACTGCCCGGGCGGGCAGCTCGTCGGGGCGACCGCCGAGGCGGCGAGGGCGGGCTAGGCGAGCTCGCCCCCATCCACCCGGACGACCTCGCCCGTTATGTAGGCCGCATCGGGCCCGGCGAGAAATGCGAACAGGGCGGCAACCTCGTCGGGGGTCCCCAGCCTGCGGAGCGGCACACGCCGCTCGAGATGCTCACGAAGAAGCTCGTCCGGCGAGCGTCGCTCGCGCTGCGCGACCAAGCCGCGATCCCTCCGTTCCATGTCCGCCGTTCCTACGACCGTGAGGCGTACGGTCGCGCGATCCCGATCGGGCGGGTCGGCCGGCCGCAGGACGTGGCTCCGCTCGCGGCGTTCTTGCTCGATGATGCTGCCGCGAGCTTCATCACGGGCCAGGTGATCTACGTGGACGGAGGAACCTCCGCCCGCATGAGCTTCTTCAGGCCTGGATAGAACCTACGCAGCGCGCACACCTTTGCCTAGGCAAAGCTCCAGGGTCACAGCGCGGAAGCGCGCGGCCTCTTGACCGAACCCTGCGAGAAACCTTCACTTTGTGGCAATGGGCACTGTGCTGGGGCTCGCCGCCCCATCACCGGCAGGGGTGCCATCGCCCCAGGGGCTGGGCTACTCGAACGTGGTTCTCGAGCGGCTGGCGCAGCATGCGCATGCCGCGCTCGGCTTCCGCCAAGCGTGGATCGTCGCGCGTCTGCCGGGCACGGCTGACGAGTTCGTGGTGGTCGCGGGAGCCGGTGTCGACCCCGACCTGATCGGCCGCCGAGTCCAGGCGCCCGGGCAGTGCGCGGTGGCCTCCGTCCCGGTGCTGAGCGGGTCCGAGGACCGCGGCGCCCTGTGTGCCGGCGGCAGGGACGAGCAGCGAAAGCTCGAACCTGGCGAGATGGAGCTGCTGCGGGAGCTCGGCATGTTCGCCGGGGAGGCCCTCTCACACCACGCTCGCCGCGAGCTCGGGGCCGGCGACTCGCAGGCCGAGATACGTGCGCTCGTGCAGGCGCTTGCGGAGGCGGACGGCGACACCTACCGCCACTCACTCGAGGTCGCGGCCACCGCGACGGCCCTTGGGAGACGCCTCGGGCTCGGCTGCACGGAGCTGATCGAGGTCGAGCTCGGCGCGCTGCTGCACGACGTCGGAAAGCTGCGCCTGCCAGGGGAGCTGCTCACCAAGCCGGGCCCGCTCACCGAGGAGGAGGTCGGACTCGTCCGGCTCCATCCGGAGTGGGGCGCCGACATGGTCGCCCGCATTCCGGGCCTAGAGGCGGTCGCCCTCATCGTGCGGCTGCACCACGAGCGCCCGGACGGCCTTGGCTATCCGCACGGCCTCGCGCACGACCGCATCCCGATGGCCACGCGGATCGTCTCGGTCTGCGACGCCTACGGCGCGATGACGAAGCGCCGCCCCTACAGCGCTCCGCTGGATCTGGACGCCGCCCTCGGCGAGCTCGAGAGCAATGCGGGGACTCAGTTCGACCCGGACGTGGTCGGCGCCCTGATCGACTTCGTGCGGCTGCCCGACCAGGTCTCCGCCTGAGCCTCGGCGCTCGCTACATGAGGAGCGCGCGCGAGTACCCGTCCGTGGGGTAGACGCGCTCGGGCCCGGGCGTGGCGGCGGCGGCCGCCTCGCGGCGGGTCGCCACTTCGTCGAGCGCGCGCGCCAGGATGTCGGCCTCTGGGCCCGACAGCCGGGCGAGCACGTCGTTCACCGGCTCTTCCACCGGGTCCATGTGCTCGCTCAGCAGCTCGGCACCCTCCGGCGTGACGGCGAGGACGCGCATCCTGCCGTCGTCCGGATGCCGGCGCCGCGTCACCAGGCCCGCCTCGATGAGGCGTCCCGTGAGCGCCGTGACGCCGCCGGACGTCAGGCCCAGCCGATGCCCAAGGGCGCCGGGCGTCAGGCCTCCGAGGGCGTCCAGGTGCTCGAGAGCAGCCAGCTCGGTCTGAGGCACCGCCAGCCGGCGCGCGCGTGCCGCGCGGTGATACGCGCCGGCGATCTCGACGCGATGGAGGGCCGCGGCCACTTGAGTTATTGGCTCTGTACTCATTGGCCCAGCTTCCGGAGGATGGCCGGCGTGATGACGCCGGAGGAGCGATTCGCCTCGAACCTCCGGCGATATCGCAAGGCCGCGAAGCTGACCCAGGAGCAGCTGGCGGCGAAGACCGAGCTGCACCCGACCGAGATCTCCCGGCTCGAGCGCGGTGTGCGCAACCCGCGGCTCGCGACGATCGTGCGTCTGGCGCGAGGCCTGGGCGTGGGCGCGGAGCAGCTGGTTGCCGGCATCCGCTGAGAAATGCTACACGGAACTTGAGTTTTTGGCTTAGTTCTTCTCAGCCGCTGACGACGCCCGTCTTGCCGAATACGGGCATCGTTCCGCCCGCGTCGTTGAGGATGTTCTGCCAGAGGCGGTCGACTACGTCCGGGTTGGCGTCCGCGACGTCGTTCTGCTCGTCCGGGTCGTCCTCGGTGTCGAAGAGGCGCCGCTCCTTGCCCTGGTTGTCGGCGATCAGCAGCCAGCGGCCGTCGCCGGCGGCGACGTTCGCGGAGTAGGCGGTCGTCCAGTAGTCGCGGGCCGGCGGGTCCGCGTCGTCGAACATCACCGTGAGGTCCTCTCCGTCCATCTTGCCGGGGACCGTGAGGCCCTGGAAGGAGAGGATCGTGGGCGCCACGTCGTGTGTGGAGGCGAAGTAGTCGCTCGTGTCGCCTGCCCGCTTGCCCGCCGGGTGGCGGATCATGTACGGCACGGAGTGGATCTCCTTGCCGAGCATGGAGCCGTCCTTGCCCAGCCTGTCGTGTTCGCCGAGCAGGATCCCGTGATCCGAGAGGTAGTAGACGACGGTGTTCTCGGCCAGCCCGAGGTCGTCGAGCAGGTTCAGCAGGCGGCCGATCCACGCGTCGATGTAGGTGAGCTCCCCCGCGTACAGCTCGCGCACCTGCTCGACCTGCGCTTTGGTCACGTCGAGCGACTCCACCTTCGAGTTGGGCGTCTTGAACGGCAGGATCGGCTCGACGCCCTCGCGGTGCGGGAAGCGGAGCTTGAACGCGGTCGGCACGTTCCAAGCCTCGTGCGGGTCGAAGGCGTCGACGCCGAGGAAGAACGGCTGCTTG